>WLWF01000180.1_pt1 | contig 60816 bp, 83 predicted proteins | sample 6718331 | NCBI WGS metagenome assembly WLWF01 (sample SAMN12718692, study PRJNA515312) | sponge metagenome | isolation source: marine sponge | host: Mycale hentscheli | place: New Zealand: South Island, Marlborough, Capsize Point | collected 2003-05-01 | reverse complement strand
GTTTTCATCCATTACTTTTATCTTTGATACATTTTTTTCTATACGTCGTTTTGGCATAGAATGTAATTGATATGAAATTGGATGACAATAATTTTGTATTACTTCATATTTTGGGTCTTGTGTTAGTTTTTTAATGATAGAATCATTATATAACAATTTTATTAAATTATTTATACTATTTATACCATATGATCTAAATAAGACAGTTAAGTCATTTTTAATTATACTTAATTTATTATTTAAACCATTATTATTTTCTTCTAATTCTATACATTGTTCATATATAGAATTGAGGGCTTTTAATGCAATATTTAGATCATTTATTGATAATATATTTTTTATTTTATAATCTTGATATAGAACTATTGTTTGTTTAATTAGTTCTTTATAACTTTGAATCATTAATATATAAAAAAAGTATATATTAAAAATTTACTTATAATGTTTATTAATGGGAATCCCGGCATATTTTTCATTTATCATTAAACATTATAGTTCTATATTTAAAGAATTACATCATAATTATGATCATTTTCTTTTAGATAGTAATTCTATTATTTATGATTCTATCAATGAATCTACAAATGATAATGAAATTATAGATAATGTAAACAAGAAATTACATGATCTAATTAATTTACTTAAACCCACAAAAACAACTATTATTACTTTTGATGGTGTAGCACCAATGGCTAAGATTAAACAACAAAGAGAACGTAGATACAAATCTTATTTTGAAAAAACCTTACTAAATAAAAGTGATAATTGGAATAGAGCAAATATCACACCAGGCACCAATTTTATGGATTCTCTTACCAAAAAAGTAACATTATATTTTAAAAAACATAAATTTTCATGTAATGTAATAGTTTCTGGTAGTAATGTAAAAGGAGAAGGAGAACATAAATTATGTCATGAAATTAGAAAAAAACAATGGCTAAAAGACACCGTTGTTATTTATGGATTAGATGCAGATTTAATTATGTTAGGCTTAATACATTGTAAATGGTGTAGCAAACTTTTTTTATTTAGAGAAAATCCAGACTTTCTAGAACAATTAAATTATAAATTAAGCAATAATAAATTATATGTTCTAGACATTGATTTATTTAGAATCATTATTTTAAAAAAATTATCAATTAATAATCATAAAACTCAATTATATCAAAAATTACAAAAGAAGATGTAAAAGAATTAGAAAAACTTTCTTATGACGATTTAATGAATCGTGTATTAGAAATAAATAAAAAATTACCACTTCAACAAAAAATAGAAACAAGAGGTACTGCTCAGATATGGAGAGAGAACGCAGACTACTATCCTTTCTATAGGGAAATGGTTAATGGAAACCTGAACGCACCTAAGATTGCATCAGGTTATTTGGGTGGTAATCCTCTGAACATGAGACTCAAGGGAGGTAAAGAAGAAATCACACCTAATCCAGTAGAAGCTATATCAAGAAACTACATATCAATCATTACTGCTGTTAACAAAAACGTAGGCATACAAAGACTTACAGATAGTTTTGTAAAAGCAGGCATGGCTCAAGAAATTACTAATCCAAAAGACCAAAAAGGTATTGATGTATATCCTGTATTCATTGATGGACAGAAAAGATATTACAAAGTAGAAGACCCAGAACTTATTGACGGACTATCAACAGTTGGTATAGATGAACTTAACTCTGTTATGAAATTTGTTGGTGCACCTGCGGGTTGGTTAAGAGAACTTGTAACTCGTGACCCTACATTCTGGTTTAGAAACTATATGAGAGATACCTTGTCAGCCGCAATTACTTCGGGTGCAAACATGACACCATTTGTTGACTCAGCATTTGGAGCTTTTCAAGATGTCTCAATGTTAGAAAGAACTGGAGTTATAGGTGGTTATGATTTAGGCAGAGACGAAAGAGGAGTAGAAGATTTTATAAAAAGAAAAACTAAAGTTAGAAATGTTCTTAATCCTTTAGATGCTACTGTAAAACTTTGGGATTTCTTAGGAGACCAAACATATAGGTCAGACTATGCCACAAGAAAAGCTGTATACAATGCAGTATTAGAAGAGACAGGCAATGAAGCAGAAGCTGTGTTCCAAGCATTAGAAGTTATTAACTTTAATAGACGTGGTGCCAATCCAATATTTAGAATAGTAACCGCAGGTATTCCTTTCCTTAATGCTAGAATCCAAGGTCTTGATGTTCTTTACAGGTCAGCGGCTGGAAAATATTCTGCATCTGGCAAACCAATGGCAGGACAAAATCAAGCAGACTTTGAAAGAGACATGTCAAGAAAGATGTTAACAAGGCTCGGTTTTCTATCTGCTATTACAGCCATGTATTACTTAATGGTAAGCGATGACGAAGAATATAAAAAATTATCAAGAGAAGAAAGAGATAATTTTTGGAATGTCTTCATGGGAGAATTCAGACTTGCTGTTCCCATACCATTTGAAGTAGGTGTAATAGCAAAAGTTATTCCCGAAAGAACATTAGACTTAGCATTTGGAGATGATAATCTTAGAGACTTTGCTGAGTCAATGACTAGACAAATAAGTGGAACATTCAAAATAGACCCTCTAGGCTTTCAAGTAATCAAGCCACTAACAGAAGTCGCCAACAATAAAAGCACATTCTTTGGTACAGAAATAGTTCCATACTATATGCAAAAACTACCCGCAGAATTGCAGTACAATCAAAGCACTACTGAGTTTTCCAAAGCATTAGGTGATGCATTAAATATTTCTCCTATTAAAATTGATTATATTTTACGAGGATATGGTGGAACTTTAGGAAGTTATGTTTTAAATACAACAGATGCTGTATTAAAAGAAACAATCGGCAATGGTTTTGTTCCTCCAAACCCAGAACAATTACCTATACTTAGAGCATTGGTTAGAAACCCCGAAGCACAAGGATATGTACAACAGTTTTATGAGTTAAGAAGATTTACAGACGGATATGTACAAGCAGTTAACAAGCTTAAAAAAGAGGGCAGAATAGATGAACTAGAAGTATACATGAAAGCTAACAGAGGTCTTGCCCAAACCACAGGTAGAGTAAGAGCATTGGAAAGATACATGACAAACTGGAGAAACAAAAGAGATAAAATTCTTTACAGTGATATGTCAGGTGCAAGGAAGAAAGAACTTATACAACAATTAAAAGCAGAGAGAGACCAAAGACTAGCAGTTGTTCCCGAACTTAGAGATAATGCAGACCTTCCTATACCTTCATTTGCTGATGTACTTTTCGACAGGCTATAAGAATAGACCAGTCAATAAATATTTTAACCCAGCAGCGTAACGCCAGGGAGATTCTCCAGGGACTCAGATATTTGAAATATTTTGTAGACGTGTTTCATAGCTTTGATATTCGTCAATCTCTTTTTCTTCCTTCAAAGGTTTGACAGTAAAAAAGCTATCATGTTGTGGGAACTTAGCATGAAACAATCTAGCATAGAAACAGATGTAGTCATTGCTTATCTTAAACTCTCCACCCTTTGTTTCTATCTCAGAGTTCCATCTAATTCTATTTATGATTGCCCATTGAGAGTATTTATTTCTACCCGAATTGATTGCTTCAAACGTATAGTCTTTAAACTTATCCCATACTTCGGGATTATCTTTATGCCAGTTCCACCACTTAAGCTTTCTTTCGTGTAGAGCTTTTTCTTTTTCCTTTATGTAATCGTCCATCACCATCTTTCTTCTCCTTGAAAATCTTATCCCAGTTATCTCTATACTTATCTGCATCGTGTGGTCTTACACGACTGCCCTTACCTCCATGCCATTGACTCATTTTGTCAACCACTTCCAAAGTTTTCTTAAGTCAGCATCAAGAGATTCCAACATTAACATCATGTTCTTTAATCCTTCTTTCATATCATTTCCATTCTTCATATTCTTCCCAGATTCTGTCATCATAAAATCGTTTTAATGGCTTGTAAGCATTAAGAACTTGCACTGGCAACACTCCCCCACCATCAATTACATATTGAATTTCCCTTGCTAGTTTTCTTGCAAGACGTATTTCTTGTATTTCTTTTAGTATCTTTTCTTCTTTTATATTCATTTATTATCTCTCTAATAATTGATTTACTTGTTCTAATAACTCAACTTCTTTGCCGTATCGTTTAACAAACTCTGCCTTGTAAGGATGTCTTGATACATAGATAGGATTGTTCTCTCCTCTTCTGTGATGTTCAAAGCAAAGGGGTAGTATCTGCAAGTGTGCATCCTTCTTTGTTTTACCATTGATGTGATGAATCTCACAAGGCACATACCCCATTCCCATGTTACGACAAACTATACAACCAAGTTGTGATACAGCATCCATGTGTTGCTTTTCTTTTTTGTTAGGTGTTCTGCCTTTCACAAACTAATTATTAACTGAACAGTTGCCCACCAAAAATAGATACAAAAAGCAAACATAAGAATCCAACCAAATAATTTAATCCAATCTAATCTCATTTGGTTACTCCATAGGCTTTCATTTCTTCTCGCCTAGAAACTTGGTCAGTCCTCCAAGTCTCAAACCCAATGTCTACTGCTTTAATCTCGCACTTAAGAAATTGAATACGACCTTTCAAACTACCAATCCTTAGTCTGCCTTTGTAAACTTCATCGTCATTGTCAGCAAACCTTTGTTGAGACACAGCAGTTTTACATCCATGTTGTGCTTCTGCTTCAACCTGTTTCTTTGCTATGATTCTTTTCAAGTCAGCATCAGCAACGTGTAGTTCTTGCTCTGCCCTCTCATATAGTTTGCCAACATCTCTCATTAACTGCATCCAGTTTTCTTTTACTTCTTCCATGCTTCCTCCCTTCTTTCATCCATTTCTACTGAAAGCAAATCTATAAGAACCTCGTGGGGTGTTCCTTTCAGTTCACCCCTAACTTTTTGAAGTTGATTAATGATTGATATATACAAATTAGTAAACTCCCAAAGTTCTGCTTCATCAACGAAATCTCTTTGGTCTACCATTTCTTGATACAGTTCACTGCTTCTTCCCATGTCTACTCCTTAAAATGGAATCTCTTCCGAGTTGTCCTCGGCAGGAATATCCTTGTCATCTATTGACTGGTTATTATTTATATCACCAATGTAAACACTAGGTTCTGCTCTAAGATAGAAATATTGTTTTCCATTCTTAGCAATCTGCGGATTTGATGACCCGACTTGCTTGTCACAAAACAAACTAAAGTTCAAGTATATTTCAGTAGCTTCTCCATTCTGAATCTTCTTCATGTTCTCTACCATATACTTAAGCCAAGCTTTGTTTTCTGTAATCTTAATCTTCCCTTTGAACCTTGGTCTATTCGCATTACCTTGTTGGTCTTCTTCAAATAAACCCGCTTCACTTTGTGGAACTTCGTTTCCAAATTTATCAGTCCATGCCATTTTAGTTTCCTCCTTTAATTAGCTTCACATGATTTTGTGTTTGTTGTTTTATAAATTGATTTACATGAGGATTCAAATCTTTTATCCAAGATGTATTTTCTTTGTAAAATTCTGTACATTCCTCAACAGTTTTAAGTTTAAAGAAGTCTTGGATAAACTTATTACATTTAGTCCAGTCCTCCCCTTGTGCTTCGTCAAGCATGCCTTCCTTCTTAAGCTTCTCAATAAAACCAAAGATATCTTTCACACCCTCTGCAAGGTCTTCAAACTTTACCTCTTTAATCGTAGGCTTCTCCCACTCCTTTTTCTTAGGCTCAGTCTTCTCAGTCTTAGATTCATTAGGCAAATCTTCACCCGCATAAATGTAATGACCGAGACCAAACATCGCAACACACTTTACCAAGCATCTCATTTTAGTATCAGAAACATCTCTAGCATTTGGATTTGGAATTGCTTGATTCTTATGATTCATAACAGGCAACCACATTTCCCTCCAAACACTATCAGTTATAGATACACGACACCTTACTTCCGCAGTACCATCGGGCAACTGAATGTAAGGAATACCACTCTCTTTATCCTCATAGAATCTATACTGTGCTTCGGGATAGTTCTCAACGAGAACACCCCATGCCCATGCCCATGATAAATAAGAGAGGTTCATCTTCTTTTCGATTTTGTCGGAGACATCTACCTTAGATAGATTCTCCCACACACTCTTATAAGTTATTTCACTCATATCCTTTCCTCCATAGAAAGTTTTTTATACTGGTCACAGAAATCTGCAACCCCACAATAATTGCCAACACAACGAGAACATTCGCCCTCACGTTTAACAATCTCCAATTTACCCTCTACGTTAGAAACATACTCTCTTGCTTCTTCCTCAGATGATAAAACTCTTAATGCAGTTTTTCTGTTCTTCTTCATCACTGCATACTTGTCTTCTTTTTTCCACATGTCTTCACTGTTACAAAGTGGTATTCTGTTTTCTGTCATATAGTCTGCCCATGCATCCCTGTGTAATTTAACTTTGTCTCTTATAAATTTTTCTGCATCATCAACATCCCATACAGGTATGTCAACAACAGCTACTTGACATGGTGGATATCCGTCTCCCTTTTGTGCTTTCCTTTTATCCCAGTCTCTAAGTATTGCGATAATCTCAAGCTTGTCTGCAAGCTTCCCAAAGTTTTTGTAGTACATATACCTATACATATTTAACTGTGCTTCCCAGTCTGACTTACTGCTAGCAAAAACAACTGACCAAGCGGATGTTACTTTGTAATCTCTGAGAGTATTGTTTGCCAAAGAAAAACTATCAGCTTGTCCGCTTACTCTCCACCCCTCTATGTCTATGAACATTCTCCTCTCAATATCTGTATCATCATAGTTTTCGTTTGCCCTCTCAAGAATCGTATGAGTAGCTTGCCCTAGTAATATCCATATCCTATCTGACACATCAGCTTCAAGCTTGTCCTCGTTTATCTTAGACAATAAAGATATTCTAGGTGGCTTTAGTAAACCAGTTACAGATATGTCTGCATCCCCCATGTTGTAGCTATCATTCTCAATGCTACGAACTATTTCTCTTGGTATGTTATGCTTGTTTGTAAGTTTCATTTCTCTTGTGTTTCCATTGTTTATCAAAACATTCGTATGCATCTTCTCTATTTAGAAATGGTTTATCTTTTGATTCAAAATATTTGATAGCCATTTCTCTTTCAAGAGTATTCATCTGCCACCACCTTGAAAAATTTTCTTCATAGGAATCTAAGTCTAAATATTTAAACTCATGTGATTCGGAATCTGAAAATAACACTACTTCAATCTCCTAATATCTATCGTGTCATTGTCAAACTTTCTCACACTGAACTTCATGCCCAACTGCTCAGCTTTCCTATAGACATATTGCCTAATCAAAGGAATCTCTTGCTCTAGTGTTCTATGCAATTCTTCTTTTGATATAAACAAAGCATTACCAATACTCATTTCCTCTAGGGGTATGTTGTATTTAGCCTGTCTGTATTTTCGTTTGTAGGTAGGTGGCTCTTTAACAAGAGTACCTATTGTAGTTTCATTTGTTTTGTTCATGTATCAATATTAGTATTAATTTAAAAACTTTGCAAGTATCATTTGACAAATAATTACACAGCACATAATATTGAGGAGATGTTATCGGAAACCAATAAAGTAGTAAGCATAGAAATAGCAATTCTTAAACAAGGATTGCGTGACCTTGCTTCTGTAAATTTAACAACAAGACTAGATGCTATTGAGTGGTTAGCAAAGAAAGACTTTCAAGAATTATTGGGGAGACTTAAGTTAGATAGTACGAAAGTGCAAACATCTATACAGGCATTAATGCTTTACCCATTAGAATCAAGGAAGGTTGTTGTTGAAGATATGATTGGCATCCTAGATAGTTTAAAAGATAGAGACTAGATACTACCTAGACTAGGTGTTACCTAGATAGGTAAAACAAAATACAGGAGGAATTGTGAATAGTCAACAACAAATTATAAAAAATTCCAAAGCTTTTTATTTGGATGACGGACAGCATAAGATGATTTGTCCTTTCTGCAACAACAACAGAAAGAACAAAGGAGATAAATCTTTATCTGTAAAAGTAGATGGACAACAGATAGTTTATAACTGTCATAACTGCATGGAGAGTGGAGCAATGAACAAGAATCAAAAAGAAAGAACGAGTATAAACAGTAGGCGTAATGTTGGAATAGGTACGAAGCCTGAAAAACCTGCTGCCTCAACAAATATTTACCAGTCTATTGTTATTCCTGACCCACAGCGAGGGGGGGAAGCTGACGAGTATCTAAAGGTACGAGGTATTGATGTAGATAAATCTATAGATTGGGGGTGCTTGCCTACTGTTATTAAAGGTAATCCCGCAGTAGCTTTTGTTTATGAAGACAAAGCAATAAAGTACAGGTCAGTGCCACAAAAAAGATTTTGGTTTGAGGGAGAGAATCAATTTAAATTATGGGGTAAGACTATTAAAGATGAAAAGATACCTCACCTTGAAGACACCATAATAATTACTGAGGGAGAACTGGATTGTCTTGCTATCAAGACTGCCTTTGCTAATGCAGTAGATAAGAACAAAAGATTTACAGTTGATTGTTTCTCAGTACCCAATGGTGCTAATGCAAAAGTAAAGAACGGAGAGATAGACCCTAACGAAGACGGAAGATTCAAGTATGTTTGGAATGATAAAGAAAAGTTTGAGGGTAAAGAAAAGATTGTGCTTGCAGTTGATAGTGATGAAAGCGGTCAAGCATTACAAGAAGAACTATCAAGAAGACTTGGTATAGCAAATTGCTACACCATGAACTATCAGAAAGAAAAAGATGCTAACGATATGTTGATGATGCATGGTGCGGATGCTTTATGCGATGCGGTATTAAGTGCTAAACCTATGCCACTAAAATACTTAAGGACAGTTGAAGACTATCAAGCTGAAATGGATAACCTATATAACAATGGAAATCCAAAGGGAGTATCTACTGGTTTTTCTACCCTAGATAATTTGTTTACTTTAAAAAGGTCAACGCTAGTTGTAGTAACGGGGATGCCAAACACAGGTAAAAGTAATTTTGTTTCGCAGTTGGTATTTAATGTTGCTAAGAATTATGGATGGAAGACTTGCTTTTGTTCTTTTGAAATGCCACCCGCATTACATACAGCACAGCTATCTCAAATGTATGTAGGCAAACCTTTCTTTGACGGATACACAGAACGTATGACTGTAGAAGAGAAAGATAATTCAGCAGAGTTTATCAAAGACCACTTCTTGTTTATGGATTTCAAAGAGGGAGCAGACATAGATTCAATATTGGAAAGTGCTTCTCAATCAATACAAAGAATGGGATGCAGAATCTTAGTTATAGACCCATTTAACTATATCACTAGACCGAACAAAGGATTAGTAACAGATGAAGTATCAGACATGTTGACGAAGATAAATGTATTTGCTAAAGAAAAGAACGTGCTTGTTTTCTTTGTATGTCATCCCGCTAAACCAATGGATAGGAGCAAGAAGTTTGTGCCAACGGGCATGGATATCTCTCACTCAATGTCTTTCTTTGCCAAAGCAGACTTAGGTTTTAGTGTGCATAGGGGAGAAGAAGCAGTTGAGATACATTGTTGGAAGTCAAGATACTACTGGCTTGGTAGACAAGGTATGTGTAAAATGGATTATAACCCAGTGACAGGAACTTATACTGACCATGACAAAAAAGATGACTACGATTGGACACTCTAATCTTCACGTCAATGATGTAGGAACTTCACAGTTACATCAGAGAAACAAGGTCAAGATTACGAGGATTGGCACGTCTTCTTATGGTAGGGCAATAGTTATAGACCAACATATCATTGATGTTCTTTTATACGATAAAAAAATTACACCAGAATGTCATCTGGTCTTAGATAAATATTTAGAAATGATAGCTATTGCCACAGGTTCTTCGTCTATAGATTTAACTAAAGCAAATATTGACCAGTCATATAAAACAGTTGTGCCTAAGTCAGTCATACTTATCAAGGTGCAAAAGAAATTAAGAAAAGATTTAGGCTTGAATGGTGAGAGAGAGTTTTGGAAAATTATGGTTGCAAAACCTCAAACCATTGATGAATATAAAGTTGATTTGGTTTTAAAAGCTAGCGAGTCTCTAGCTTCTTATTGGTATAGTTATACTAAGAGTCCAGTTTCTTCTTTGCAATCAGCGATTTTAGACCAATAGATTCTTCCTGCTCCTCAGAAATATTTTCTTTTGGGCTGGGTTGAGCTGGTTGTTTTATATCTAAACTTAAGTCAGCATTTTTTCCATAGTCTTTTATCAGTTGAATGATTTGTTTGGTTACACTTCTTCCCTCTACCTTTGCGATAGCATGTGCCAATTCATAAGTGTCTTCGTCTACTCTAATGTATAGAGTTTTTTCTGTATTCTTCATAGTCATCATTCTCCATAGTCATACCTATCATTATCATTTCACCGCCATGTTCAAACATAAATTTATGAGTAAGCTTATCTATAGCATGTAACTTTAAATGTGGGTTGCCAAATCTAGGTTCATCTAATAACTTTATGGCAAACTCTAAGGCTTCTTCAATAGTACCAAAGTTCCATACATAGTTTTGAAAAGACCCAATGCTAGCACCCATGCTACCTATATAGTCTTTATCTTCTACGATTACATACGTTCTTCTTACTACTGAAAACATAAATAAATTATAGCTTATTGATAGCAAAAAACAATCACTTTCTGTTTACACTAATTTATTAATCATGTATCATTGTATTAGGTTTATATTGAGTAATTGGACTAATTTAAACCTAGGAAGTAACTACTGAATAAACGTAGAGTGAAACAGATAGTGTAGGTTAGTCAGCTGTCATTCATTTAACGATACAGTGAAGAGTAGTCTAAGAGGAGTTCCTGTTGATTGAGTACAAACAATCTATGAACAGATGCTTTCGTTATGTCTCCCTAGCTATAGCTATTGATAGTTAGACGACAATAAAAGTGCAAGTAGCTAGTCTGATTTTTCTCATTTGCGAGGGGTTTGAACAGACGATAAACAACAAAGCCAATATGGTTGACAGACTTTGCAAGTAATTTAAGCTGTCGTTAAATAAATCAAACTTGTTTGATAGTGTAGGTTAGTCAGCTATCAATTAATAATATGTATGTTTTAGTTATCTTCCTCCATTAATTGTTAGATAACTATATCCTAAAGGGGTAGCTTAATTGTTACCCCTTTTTTTTACGACACAATATGTTGTGTTTATTTTCTGTTTGTCACACAAGATGTTGGGGGAAAAATGCGTTCACATATTAAATATTTACCAGTCAATATTAGTTAGCCGTTTACCACGCATCTTTGAAATATTTCATTACACCTTCATATCTTGTGGAACATTTGTGGATAAAAAAAACCCCGCAATCTAGCGGGGTCTTTGAAAAGTTAATCAGATATTAATCTAATTTATCTAACACCTCCCTTGCTTTGCCTTGATTATTATTCACAACATAAGGAACAAGCCTATCATTCAAAGTAGTTTTGAAATCATGTGCCAAGTTACTTATGTTTTCCCAAACATCATCTGCTGAATAGTATTCAAAAGGTTGCCAAACATTATCTAAAATAAATTTATCTAGTTCTTCTTCCTCCCATTCATCATAATCATTTGGTAAATGCTGAGTTAGATAATGCCCACTCGCCCACATAAAAGATTCTTTATCTGTCACAAAGTTATTCATCATCTTCCTCCTTTATATCTCCACTATCTATTTCCATATCACTATCTCCACCAAAGTCAGTCCATTTAAAAGTTGATGTAATACCACCCTCTTTTACACAGTCTCCCTCTCTTGAAATATCAGATAACCAAATAGCGTCACGAACCTCTTCTTCAGTTAGCTTTTTATCAGACACAATTTCATAGTATCTTGTGTCTGTAGATTGCTCACTTACCTCGTAAGTATATGTTTTTTTATTCATCATCTTCCTCCCATGTTTTTACTTCTGTTATTTCTAGGGTATTTTTATATACACCCCACCTATCCCACATAATATCTATAGCATGTTCTTTGCTTTCAGCAAAGTCATCTAAAGAATCTATCTGAACAGTTGTACTAACTGTTATCTCATATACTTTCATCATTTTCCTCCTCTAGTTCATTTAAAAATTCATCTACTCTATTAGCTACCCAATTAGGTACATCGCCAATCGCTTCCTCAGTTCCGTCATCCCAAACAAGACCTAAGTTCCAAGCTACTATTTTTCTAGGCATGATTATTCACCTCCATTATTTTTTTTGAATAAGGTTCAGACCAAATTAATTCACTACAAACCCTGTGATATTTAGCACCAACAATTCTTTGGTTAGCAGTACAAATTACTGGGTCGCTGTAATCAAGTATCATATCTTCATCAAGAATTGTGCATCGCTTAATAAATTTAGGATGAACAATGCCCTTGAAAGCAACATTGCCTAACCCCTCCAAACTATAAGTCCACATACCTTGATAATTTTCCAATCGTTCTCTGAAAAATTTAGTTCTATCCGCTAAGTTTAAAGAGAAATAATCTTTAGGCACTACGTTAATAGAGTCCTTTGGATAATCTCTCGTAAACTGCTCAAGATAATCTTCATCGGGATACAGTCTTTTCTTAGCTTGTTTGTCACTTATTGATACCTCAATAACTACTGGCTTATCAATGTATTCTCCGTCTTCAACCAAGCAAGATTGTTGAGCAAAGAAGGGAGCATAAGAGTTAGTTAGATAAACCATGTCCTCTCTTGACGGACAATCATTATCACTCCACACACTTTCGCTTTCCCCTCTTGGCTTAATGCCATTCTCAATAATGTCATCAAGATTTCTTGTTGACGTTCCATGATATAAAGTAATCATCTTTGCACCTCCACTCTGTTAACTGGAATCTTTTTGAGAGTTCCTGTCTCGTCATCAAGAAACCATATTTTATTTTCGTCACTGGTCTTACCCATGTAACTTCCAAAGATAGCTTGATTTTTTAATTTCACACTATCACCTACGTTAATTTGCAATTTTTCCATTATTACCTCCGTTTTTTAGAAAATTGACATCACAGAATCGCCTGTAAGCGATTTTGTTTAAGTAATCAAGGGTAAGGCATACCTTAAAATACCCTACCCTTAGAATTGATTTGATTAACTCAAGCATACAAGCCACTTAAGTCAACCATGATTTCTTCCCCGAAGCTTGGATTAAACCCTCGGTACTTGTAGTTATCAGTGTTCGCCCATATCACGGGGATATCGGGGTCACTTGAATCTGAAACGTCTCCGTATGTATCAGTGAAATAAATCAAACAATCTATCTCGTCCTTATCATCCGTGAATTCGTTGAGCAAGTTGAACACTGGGTCAAACTCAGTACCACCACCGCCACGAAGTTTTAGATTCAAGTCATCGCCACAATCTAAATCGTACTCATCCCACCATTCATCAGTCTCAGTATTCTTTCTAACAACGTGGTCACAGTAGCAAACCTTGATATGATTAATACCAACTTCATCAGCAATGTGCTGTACTTCTTTTGCTATGCAATCCAGTTCATGTTGAGACATGCTCCCGCTAGTATCAATAGCAATCGCAAGCTTGCCCTGTATGTCGCTGTTATCTCTCGTTGGTAAGAAAGTATTTTGCCAAACGAATCTTCTTTCAGACCTCCTCCACGATTTGTCATCTGAATCAGAGTTCATAAAGTAATCAGTCAAGATTTCTCTCCAATCTTGGGCAACGTGATTCTTGTTAGCAACCAATTCAGTCATTGCGGAATCGCTATTGCCAAGAGCATCTACTTTAGCTGATTGAGTAACAATCTCTTTGATTTGCTGTCGCACTTCATTGAGAGCAACACCTTTCAATTCTACTCCGTTGTCATCCACTGGTGCAGTAACTTCTCCAATACCAACCTCAGTTGTCGCATCGATGTAATCATCTATTGACTGGTCAATATTTGAAGAGTCATCTGAATCAGTATCAGAATCAGACCCGTTAGAAATATCTGAATTACCATCCTGATTTTCTCCTGAATCCTCACCTTCATTTTCTGAATCTTCTGACTGCTTTTTCTCTTCGTATTCCTCTTCTTTTTCTTGATAGAGTTCTCGATAGATTTCTTCCGCACTCTTGCTCGCATATTTATAATCAAGAAGTCCGCCCTCGGGCAACGGGATTCTTTGTTTATCAAGCCACCAGTTAATCGCATAATCAGTAGCCACATTCCAAAGCTTGTGATTCCTTTTGCCTTTCCTAACTGGATGCTCCCATATAACGTGGCTCGCTTCGTGAATTAACACTCCGCCAAGTTCATCATCAAGATGCTCTTCAACAAACTTGTTGCTCCACCTTATGCAAGTTCCGTCTGTACACATAGTCTCAATGCTATCGTCTTCAATCAGCGGTAAGTTGAGAAGCATAGAAGCAATTCCTCTATGCTTGCTCATTAACTTAGCACGGATTTTTTTAAGTCTCTCCGCATTAGTCATCTTTACCACCTCCGAACATTGAGCCTAACACTTGGTCATTCAATTCGCTTGATGCTTCCTTGAGTCCTTGAGATATAGTCTCACGTTTAGACTGGGCATAATCCGAGTCATCCCTCAGAGAATCAATGTCGTTAATCTTGCTCATAACTCCCACGAGTTTTTGATGTGCTTGATTTACTTCTTTGATATCTCCAAAGATTTCTTGATTAGCTTGCGGTAGATTCTCAAGCTTCTGTCTCAGCTTATCAAAACCACTATCTCTAAATGGAGATTTGATTTTGTTCTTAGGGTCATAACCCGCAAGACTATCAGCAAGATGCTCGGCTAAGTCTACAAGTCCGCCTATGCTTTCCTTGATAGCACCCTCAACATTTGCTTGCACTCTTCTCTCAGTGTCCGCTTGAATTTTAGTCATCATCGCTTCACTGACATTGAGTCTGATATCGTTGCTACCTGTCGGAATAAGATTAATCTCCCAGTCAAATTTAAACTTTCTTATAAGTTCATCTTTGTATGGATAATCTAAAGGATTATATGCACTGCCAAGAATATGTTTAGCTTCCGCCACATTCTTGTCGTACTCATTAATAAATCCTCGCACTTCTCTGTCCCACTGCTCTTTAGCTTCATTCACTTTGTCTTGAAGTTCATCAAGCTTAGAGTTAGGGCAAAGTCTCCAACCGCTGACTGACTTTCCGTCCTCAGTTGTTGTATCACTCCATGCAGTAGTCATTGGATAGAACCACTCGTTTCTGAATTGATTTAAGATTCTTCTGAAATACTTGTTGCAATCTTTACCCAGTATTTTCTTGGAAACTTTAATCGCTTCTTGATTAGTCACACCATGAGTTGATGCTAGGTTATCAGTCAACCTTTCATCAACCTTGATACCACTCCAGTGTTTCGCTGTAAGTCTAACTAGAGTTGCAGTTTCTTGTAATGTATTACTCATAATTCCTACACCTCCAAGTCATTGTGTCTAACTTTAAACTCACTAAATTTTTTCGTATTAGTAAGTTCGTTATACTTTTTAACCATTCCACGAGCAAAGAATATTGCAAACTCGGGAGAGGGCATTTTCTCAATCCATGCTAGAGCATTTTCAAAGTAGAAGATTCTATCTTTATCATTAGCCTTGCTCACAATTTCCATGAGAGCCACACAAGATAAATAAGACAATCCAACATCCTCTAAGACATCAACATCCTTTCCAGTCACAATGCTTTTTAGATTTGGTAGCTTGTCCTTGAGTCTCAAGAAAGTAGTAAATTCTATTGACTCTACTTCGCCAACATCACCCTCAAACATTCTCTGTTGCAAGAAGCTTGGCGGATTCGTTTTGTAAGTATCAGACAACCTCACCCAAGACCTAGGGCTAGGTTGTGGATTATTATCTTTAGCATCGAATTTCCATAGACTGTGCGGGGAATTTTGGATGTATGCAATAACATCGCTAGACACTCCGTTATTCATCGCCCAGTCCGTCCAGTCTTCAACATCATGCTCAACATTGATAACAGTAATTCTACCCACCGCATGAGCAAGAAGCTTATTTGCTCCGCTTCTGTCTGTGTGCCTGTTACCCGCTAAAACAATGTCCCAACCATTCGGCAATTCATACTCGCCTAATCGTCTGACTTCATCCTTTCCTTTTGGGTCAAGAAGTTGTCCTATCACCTTTTGAATTGAAGCGGGTGCTTGTGCGAATTCATCAAAGAATATAAGACCGCTTCCACCCTTGGGTAAGTTACCCAAGAAAGCTTTCTTTTGTTCTCCCTCGTCAACGTATGGCAATCCATTCAAGTCAATTGTTTCATATAGAGCAAGTCTGAAATCAACAAAACCAAACTCACCCTTTTTCGGATTCGTCTCGCCCTGTTTGACAGTCTTTCCTTTTGCTAATTCATCCGCTACCGCTTTCACGATAGAAGACTTTCCTATTCCAACACCTCCTAGAAGCATCGGCACATTGCCACCCTTAAGAATATGGGTGATAACACTTTTCGTTTCACTTGGTTTAAACATATTTTCCTCCTATAAAATTGTAAAAATGTTTAAGTATTGACTGGTCAATATAAATATTTACCAATCGGAATGACACGGGGAATTTCCCCCCCGTGTTTCGTGGCATCTCAGCACTACTCGTCAGATTCCTCATTAAGTTAAGTTCTCCCAATACTTCTTGACTGCTTCTGAATCATCCCACATTGGAACACCAGTATCAGACATCCACTCTTTAAACTCCTCCATAAAAACGTCCTTGAAGTGTTCATAGTTATCAGAGACAAGAGACCTAATCTCTTGATACAAATTGAGTTGCGGTTCGTCAGTCTCTAGTTGTGCGATTCTGAACATAGCACCATTAATCTTATCGCCTAACTGGTGCAAGTAACCATTGCTCTGATACTTGAGCCAGTAGTCTATCCAGTCTCTATATTCTTGTTCCCCGTAATGTCCATTGAGATAGCAACGAACCACCACCCCAAGTTGCGATTTATTGAGAACCATTTCTTTAAAATTTTTCATTACCAAGACCTCCTTTCAATTAAAATTTCCTTGTAAGTATTCATTCTAAAAACATCATCCTCTTGAAGATATTTTTCATCTTGTCTAGCCAAGAACCAGTAACCATTTCTTAGCTTATCGTCATCATAGTATTCAGACCATTGAGCCTTTAGAAAATCGTTGTACTTCTCTTCCTCAGTCTTAAGTCTAAAGAATGAATAACCACCCCTAGAATCTTCGACAAATTCCAGTGGTTTATTGTTCATCAATTCCCATTCAGCTATTGAGCCTTTTGAGTAGTTTTTATCATCGTTTACAGCTTTCATATTTACCTCCTATTTAATTGTTAATATGTTGCTTGAGATAAGTATATACCCGCTAGCATTTCATATCAAATAAAACATCATTATCTAATCTTATCTGAAAGCTTGATTTTTGCTATCGTTGAGCCATGAGTCTTAGGGTAGTAAAAGAAGATAACCTAACACCGAAGCAAAGGCGGTTCGTGGATGCTATTTTGTCTGATAAATATGAGAGCCAAATAGCCTGTTATCTTGATGTGTATGACGTTGATTTAGACGATAAAGGCAAGATACCTAATTGGGCGAATGTAGAAGCCACAAGGCTTATGCAAAACCCTAAGATAGCCCTAAGCATTAGAGAGGGATTAGAAGCAAAAGAGAAGCGTTTACTAGCTTCTACCCTTCGGACAAAGGATTATGTTTTGAAAAAGCTTTATTCATTAGCCGAGGAAGACATACAAGCCAGTAGCAAGATTAGAGCCTTAGAATTACTGGGTAAATCCGTTGCTATGTTTACTGATGTTCAAGAGACTAAAGAAACCCGAACAAGCGAAGACGTTGAAAAAGAATTAGAAGATAAAATCAATCAGTTGCTGTCCTAGTAACTAGAACCCACCCCCCAAGAGAGACCCCCAATAGAAAAAAATAGGTAGACCCTCCCCCCTTATATGGTGTAGGAGTCCCGTCATACATACATACATAGTGATTTACACAAACAATACTATGATTTTCATAGGGGTACCCCCTTATTGTTTTATTTCTAGCTTTTTGCTAGCATAGATATATAGGATTTGTTTAGATATAGTCTGGGTCCCATAGATAGCCTAGAATATTTTATATAATATCTATTGACTTTAATTGTGAATAGGTTCAATATGGTAAAATATTCATATTTCTATGACTAGATTATATCTAATATAGGTAACATCTGACTAGGTGATACCTAGAAGGAATAGATATAGATATAACTTAGATAGAAAGATAAAGAAATATGAAGCCGACAATAGTATCTAAACTGAATTCACTCAGTGCAGAAGAGAAAAAAGATTTAATGCCTTTGGTTGACGAGCTCTTAGCTTCAAAGCAGAGAGAAGAGTGTCAAGATTCCTTTATGAAGTTTATAAAGAATCAGTGGACTGCGTTTATTGAAGGACCCCACCACAAGATTATGGCGGAAGCTTTTGAGAGAGTTGCTAGAGGTGAGTTGAAAAGACTTATTATTAACATGCCACCTCGTCATACTAAGTCTGAGTTCGCATCTTATCTATTACCTGCATGGTTTTTAGGTAAGTATCCAGAAAAAAAGATTATACAAACAGCTCATACCGCAGAACTTGCAGTAGGCTTTGGTAGGAAAGTAAGAAACCTTGTTAATGGAACTGACTTCAAAGAAGTATTTCCAGATGTAAGCTTGCAATCAGACAGTAAAGCTGCGGGACGATGGAATACAAATAAAGGTGGCGAGTATTTCGCTATCGGTGTTGGTGGTGCTGTGACGGGTAAAGGTGCAGACCTTCTTATTATTGATGACCCCCATTCAGAACAAGAGGGTGCTAGTGCTGACCCAGCAGTATTCAACAAGACGTTTGAATGGTATACCTCTGGTCCACGTCAACGTCTGCAACCTAAAGGAGCCATAGTAGTTGTTATGACTAGATGGAACCAAAAGGATTTGACAGGACAAGTAGTGGATGCCTCTATCAAACGTGGTGGTTCTGATGAGTGGGAAGTGATTGAACTTCCTGCCATCATGCCCTCTGGTAAACCTTTATGGGAAGCTTTCTGGAAGTTAGAAGAACTAGAAGCTTTGAAAGCTGAACTGCCTACAAGTAAGTGGATGGCTCAGTATCAACAAGACCCAACCTCAGAAGAAGGTGCCATAGTTAAAAGAGAATGGTGGAATGTTTGGAACGACAGACACCCCCCTGAATGTGAGTTTATTATTCAGTCATGGGATACAGCCTTTATGAAGAACCAACGTGCTGACTACAGTGCTTGTACTACCTGGGGTGTATTCTATAGAGAAGATGATGATGGATACCAAGCACCGAATGTAATACTATTAGATGCATACCAAGAAAGACTAGAGTTTCCTGAGTTGAAGAAAAGAGCTATGCAGATGTACCAGGAGAGAAAACCAGATGCATTTATAGTTGAAGCAAAAGCAGCAGGTATGCCTTTGATATTTGAACTTAGGGCTATGGGCATTCCAGTACAAGAATATACACCGAGTAGAGGAAACGATAAGATATCAAGAGTTAACGCAGTCTCAGATTTATTTGCATCAGGCATAGTCTGGGCACCAGATACAAGATGGGCAGAAGAAGTAGTAGAGCAGTTTGCTGGATTCCCTAATACGGAACATGACGATTTAGTTGATAGCAGTACGCAAGCTCTGTTAAGATTTAGACAAGGCGGATTTATTCCAATACATTCTGATGAAGAAGATGAACCATTAGAACATAATAGAACTGCTAATTATTACTAGGAGAAATTTTGGCTATAGATAGAAGCATACCCATTGACGGCACTGTTGAAGCAGGGGAAGAACAAGGGTTAGAAGTAACAATAGAAAATCCAGATTCAGTTTCAGTTGAAACCGAAGACGGAGGTATGATTATTGATTTTGACCCACAAGCAGAAAAACAAAATGCATATGCAGGTTTCTATGAGAACCTTGCTGAGTATATTGATGAAGATGTATTGCAAGGAATAGGTTCAGACCTATGTTCAGCTTTTGATGCTGATAAAGAATCTCGTAAAGAATGGGAAGAAAGTTACACCAAAGGTTTAGACCAACTAGGATTAAAGGTAGAAGAAAGAACTCAACCTTGGGATGGAGCTTGTGGAGTATTCCACCCTATGCTTTCAGAAGCAGTTATTAAGTTTCAATCTCAAGCTATCTCAGAGATATTCCCAGCCAAGGGACCAGTAAGAACACAGATAGTTGGCAAGATAACAGAAGACAAAACCAAACAAGCAGAAAGAGTTAAAGATTATTTAAACTATCTATTAACTTATGAAATGAAAGAATATAGAACTGAGACTGAGAAGATGTTGTTCCATCTTCCGTTAGCTGGTTCTGCATTTAGAAAAGTTTACTATGACCCTAACTTAGAAAGACCATGCGGACACTTTGTTCCAGCAGAAGATATGGTTGTAAACTATGGAGCTGCTGACTTAGAGACTTGCGAAAGAGCAACTCATGTTATGAAGAAAAGTAACAATGACCTTCGTAAGATGCAAGTGAGTGGATACTATAGAGATGTTAGTGTTCCAGACTCAGCACCATCAGCTAGTGACATAGCAGAAAAATACAATGAGATGACTGGTGAGCAAGATAGTTATTCCTACGATAACAGGCATACTATCTTAGAGATGCAAGTTAATCTTGACTTAGCAGGATTTGAAGACGAAGTTAATGGAGAAGCAACAGGTATTGCTTTACCTTATATAGTTACAATAGATTATCCAAGCGGAACTATTCTAAGTATCAGAAGAAACTACTTAGAGAATGATGCTAGAAAAGAAAAAAGAAATCACTTTGTTCATTATCAATATTTACCTGGAATAGGTTTTTATGGTTTTGGACTAATACACTTAATAGGAGGTTTGAGCAAATCAGCTACAAGCATCCTAAGACAGTTAGTTGATGCAGGGACACTCTCAAATTTGCCTGGAGGTTTGAAAGCCAGAGGTCTCAGAATCAAAGGGGATGACACCCCAATCATGCCTGGAGAGTTCAGAGACGTTGATGTACCTGGCGGAGCAATAAAAGATAACATCACCTTTCTTCCATATAAAGAACCAAGCGGCACCCTGTATCAACTTCTTGGCACCATCGTAGAGGAGGGCAGAAGGTTTGCAAGTATCAATGATATGAAGATATCTGATATGAACAACCAAGCTCCTGTAGGAACTACACTAGCTCTTATAGAAAGAAACATGAAAGTTATGAGTGCAGTCCAAGCAAGACTACACGCTTCCATGAGAAGAGAGTTTGATATCTTAGTAGACATAGTAAAAGACTTTACTGACCCTTCATATCCTTATGCTGAGTCAGATGAAGAATCTATTAAACGTGATGACTTTGATGCAAGAGTAGATGTACTTCCAGTGTCTGACCCCAATGCTGCAACTATGGCTCAAAGGATTATGCAGTATCAAGCAGCTATGCAATTAGCACAGTCTGCTCCACAGATGTATAACTTACCAGAACTGCACAGACAAATGCTTGAAGTCTTGGGCATTAAAGATGCAGACGAGATAGTACCTACAGAAGATGACATCAAACCAGTTGACCCAGTAACTGCGGTACAAAACATTATTAATGGTAAGCCTGTAAAAGCTTTCCCTTATCAAGACCACGATGCACACATACAAACAGTTATGTCTGCTAATACAAATCCAGAGATAGTAGAGATAGTACAACAAAGTCCTAATGCTCCAGTAATACAAGCACAAGGTATGGGATATGTTACTGAACATTTATCTTTGAAATATAGAAAACAAATTGAAGAAGAGATGGGTATTGAGTTACCTCCAATAGGAGAACCTTTACCAGCAGATATTGAGAAGAGATTATCTGGACTTGTTGCACAAGCTAGTGAACTTCTTAAATCTAAAGCAGAGGTCAATGCTGAACAACAAAGAATAGAACAGCAAATGCAAGACCCAATACTTCAACAGAAAGATAGAGAGCTTTCTATTAAAGAAGCACAAGTACAAAACAAAGCACAAATGGATGCAGCTAAGTTAAGTCTTGATGCACAGAAGGCTCAAGCTAAAGAACAAACAGAAAGATTAAGAATTAGTGCTCAAGCTGAAATGGCTGGTGCTTCAATAGGTCAAAAGATTGCTAGCGATTTGCTAGATGAAGGGCTAGCAAAGAGCAAGCAAGCAAGAGAAGAATATTTAAAAGGTGTTGACATAGGTACTAAAATAGCCGAAGATATCACTAAGAATGATAAATGATATCAAAGAGCAATCACTTTCTGAATATTTAGGAAGTAGGATACGAACAATAATGAATGACCATGCAGACCAGGTAGCTGGTGGTGGTTGTAAAGACTTTGCTTCATATCAAAGACTCTGTGGTGTCATTGAAGGTTTAGCCCTCGCAGAACGTGAGATGCTGGACTGGAAAGAAAAAATGAAAAATAACTAGAGTTCATTATGGCTAATACAGATAAAGATATTCTTAAAAAACTTCCTGAACCAAAAGGCTACAGACTTTTAATTGCTATTCCTAAAGTAGACGAGAAAACAGAAGGCGGTATTATTCGTGCCGAGTCTTCTCGTAAACAAGAAGAAGTAGCAACTATATGTGGTTTAGTTATAAAGATGGGACCTGATGCATATAAAGATTCTGCTAGGTTTCCTTCTGGACCTTGGTGCAAGAAAGATGACTGGGTAATATTCAGACCTTATTCTGGCACAAGGGTAACTATCTTTGGAGAAGAGTTTAGAATTATTAATGATGACACTGTTGAGGCTGTAGTTGATGACCCTAAAGGAGTTAATAGAGCACAATGAGTGAAGAAGCTATAAACCAAGAAAACGAAGAAATTACTACAGATAAATTCTTTGGTGTTAAACATGACATTGTTACATCTAAAGAAGATGTTGAAGTAGAAGTCTTAGAAGAAGAATCTAATTTACCTGACCCAGAAGATGTCAAGGTAGCTAAAGAACCAGAAGTTAAAACAGAAGAAGTTCCTGTAACTGATGAAGATTTAGATAAAGAAATAACTGATTACAGTGACAGAGCTGGTAAAAGAATTAATCAGTTGAAGTATGAGTTCCATGAAGAACGTAGAGCTAAAGAAGCATCATCTAAAGAAAAGAATGAAGCTGTTGCTAGGCTTAAAACTCTCATGGATGAAAATGCTAGGTTGCAACAACAAGTTCAATTAGGTTCAGAAGAACTTAATAAGACAGCATTACAAGGTGCACAGTGGGCTGAGTATTCAGCACAACAACAATTAAAAGTTGCACAAGATGAAGGAGATGCTGAAAAGATTGCACAAGCTACTCAACTATTAACTCAATCACAAATAGCAAAACAAAATGCATCACAGTATGCACAAAGAGTTGCAGAACATATTGCAAAGCAACCAGCTACACAAACACAAGAACAACCAGTGGCTCAACCTCAAGTAAATGAGAAGCCACAGATTGACCCACTCATGGAAGATTGGTCAAACAACAATCCTTGGTTTATGGGAGAAACCCCACAACATCAAAGTATGTCTCAATATGCTTTATACCTGGAATCACAAATTAGAGGACAGGGCATTCCTATTGGGTCAAAACAAGCGTATGATGAAATAGACAAAGGAATGAGAAATCAATTTCCAGAATTTTTTGGAGTCCAGCAAGAAGCTGTTGTAGAAACGGAAGTTCAAACACAACCGCAAGTGGACAGACAAGCATCGACAGTAGTCGCACCAGTATCGAGGACAACTGGTAAAACACCTCGCAAAGTACAGCTCACGGCAGCACAAGTTAGACTAGCACGCCAACTTGGAATTACGCCAGAGCAGTATGCCAATCAACTATTAAAGGAGAATTAAATGGCAGATGATAAGAAAATAACAGAAGAAGTAAAAACTGAATCTGATGCAGTGCGTACCCCTAGAGGGCAAGATAGCCGAGAGGCAGAAATGAATACTATGGACTGGGAAAACCCAGTCAACCTACCAGCTCCCACACCTCAACCAGGATGGGTTTTTAGATGGGTTAGAACTGCTTTACTAGGTGAAGCTGATAATCCAAATGTATCCAGAAAGTTTAGAGAAGGTTGGATTCCCTGCAAAGCAGAGGACCATCCTGAACTAAGTATCTTAATGGACCATAAATCCGAATGGGCGAATAAGGGTAATATAGAAGTAGGTGGACAAATCTTATGTAAGATTCCAGAAGAGAAAGCAAAAGCTAGAGATGAATACTTTGCTAAACAAGCAAAGAATCAAATTGATTCTGTAGACAATGCTTATTTCAAGGACAATGACCCTAGAATGCAGAAGGAAGTTTACGAGAGAAAAAGTAGAACCAGTTTCGGTAGTGATTCATAATTTTATAATTTTAATTTAATTTTATTGGAGAAATACTATGGCAGATGTAGCCTCACCTTTTGGTGCAGTACCTGTAAGCTCATTAGTATCTTGTGCATACAACGATAAAATAGTCCATTATAAAATTGCCAGCGGATATAACACTGATGTTTTCTATGGCGACTTTGTAAAATGGCATGACAACAATCCTAACACCACTATCCAAAAGGATACTGGTACAGCAGCGTTGACACCCATTGGAGTATTTTTAGGATGTTCATATACTGACCCAGTTTCAGGTGAATTTAGACAGTCTCAATATTTCCCTGCTAATACAGCAGCTAGTGATATTGTGGCTTATGTGCAAAGTGACCCCTTCATTGTTATGAAGATGCAGTGTGACGGACCCGTTGACCAAGATGACCTTGGTAAAAACGTGGAATGTAACCAGACAGCAGGTTCCACTTTGATTGGTACTAGCAAAAATGATATTGATATATCAACCGCAGCGACAACAAATACGTTGCCTTTAAAGATTGTTGACTTTGTTGATGGTCCTTCTAAGGCGGTTGACCAAGCTTTCCCAGAAGTGCTAGTGATGTTTAACGTAGGGCACCAGTTGCTCAACCCAACAGGAATAGGATAAGGAGTAAATTATGGCAGCTATTTCAAGAGCAAATCAGCTTCACCAATTACTACCAGGACTAAACGCCCTGTTTGGTGAAGAATATCAAAGTTACGATAATGAGCATGAGCAAATTTATAGTACAGAAAATTCAGACCGTTCATTTGAGGAAGAGCTAAAAATCTCAGGATTTGGTGCAGCTCCAGTCAAAGCGGAAGGTTCACAGATTCTGTATGATACAGCTCAAGAATCATTCGTGGCTAGATATACACACGAAACTATTGCAATGGGATTTGCAGTTACAGAAGAAGCAATGGAGGATAACCTTTATGTTTCTCTTAGCGGTAGATATACCAAAGCATTAGCAAGAGCAATGGCTTATACAAAACAAGTAAAAGCAATGGCACCACTTAACTTAGGTTTCACAACCTTTAATTCAGGTGATGGAGTATCATTATTTAATACTGCTCACCCATTAGTAAGTGGCGGAACGAATGCAAACAGACCAGCAGTTGGTGCTGACTTGAACGAAGCTTCTTTAGAAGATGCTATCATTCAAATCGGTGGATGGACTGATGAAAGAGGTCTTAAGATTGCAGCACAAGCTAAGAAGCTTATTGTTCCATCAGCTTTACAATTTGTAGCAACTAGATTGCTTAAGTCTGAATATCAACCAGGTTCAGCAAACAATGACGTTAACGCTATTGTTTCAACTGGAGTCTTACCAGAAGGTTTTGCAGTTAATCACTATGTGACTGACACAAACGCTTTCTATTTGATGACAGATGTACCTGATGGTATGAAGCACTTTGTTAGGTCCCCAATGCAAACAAGCATGGATGGTGACTTCAACACAGGTAACGTAAGATATAAAGCTAGAGAAAGATACTCATTTGGTGTATCTGACCCGCTTGGTATCTTTGGTTCACCAGGTAGTTCGTAAGAACTTTAAAGGGGAGTTTCGGCTCCCCTTTTTATTTATTTAATAAATCCCCTTTCTTTTTAAGTTTTTTAAGTATATAGTCGAAGAATAGTTTTGGCATATACAAATATGCTGGTCTCATGGAGGACTGAAATTATGGCAAGTAAAGTTTCAAGCGTTAATGAATTACCGCTTAATATAACCAAGAATAGACCTGATGCACAATCAATAGTGCAAGGTGTAACAGATAGAAGTTTGGAAGGCAATGCACTTCCTTTTTATAATAGACAAGACCCTGCTCTTATAGAGGAGTGGTTTGACGATTTCAATTATTTTAATACAAGTAAATACTTAGTAACTAAAGTAGAAGCTGGTTCAGGTTCAGCTACACAAACAGTTTCAGGCTCAATACTTACAATACAGAATGACGATGCAGCTAATGACTACACTTGTATACAGCCACAATTAGGCGACAATACAAATATTTCAAATTTTATTAATCCTGTTGCTGAAAAAGGTAAAGATATATTTTTTAGAACTAGATTAAGAATTGCTGATGTATCTAATACAAAATTCCAAATAGGTCTTATGGGTAAAAACCCAGGAAGTTTTCCTACATTTGGTACTTTTAATAATCATATAATGTTCACATGGAAACAATTTGGTAGTCCAATTTTATATTGGCAGTATGGATTAGCTGCTACAACAAACATTTGGAATCCATTTCCAGGTAGATTATTAAATCCAATAGAAGGTAATAAAATATCAGTAGCAGATGGATACACAAAAGCATATCCTACTGATGGTTCTGGTTCAAGATTTCAAGCTTATGCAGGAAGTAACGAAGGTACTATTGCAGCATCAGGACTTCCTATTGCTGACCCAGAATATCCAATAATTAGAGACAATGAGTTCTTTAGACTTACTTTAATATATAAAGCAGGTAATCATAAAGCACCAAATGGTCAAGACTCTAATGGAAGATTAGAATTTTGGTTGGGTGCAGACAATAGAGATGACCAATGTTTACAAGTTGTCTATCCAGATTTATCTGACATAACAAGCATGACATCAATAACACCTTCTATTTGCATAGGTAACTCAGGTGGTACTTCATCAGCTGAAATAGATTATATGCACGCTGGACAATTTAAAGGTTTAGAAAGAGTAGGTAAAGGAGAATAATATGGCACATATAGTAAAAGAATATAAACGAGGCGAAAAAGTTTTAATTGGTTCTTATGAAAAAGAATCAGATGCTATGGATAAAGTTAATGAAATACTAGATGCTGGTGCAGAAGGTGTTTATGTGGAGGTAACTGAATAATGGCAAATTTTTATAGGACTCTTAAAAAAAGAGGTAATGTTAATTTTAAGAATGGTATAAATGATTCTTCTCCAAAAGATGCAGTAGGTCAATTATCAACTACACCTGTTCCATATAGGAGACAAGTATATTGGGAAGATTTCTTAGGATACAATCTTGATAACTTTAGAGTACACAAAGTAGAAGCTGGGTCAGGTTCAGCAGCTATAGTGCCAGGAGATACTGTAGGTGGTACTTTAAAGATTACTAATGATGATGCAGCAAATGATTACGTTAATATGCAATTAGGTAATGCTGCTGCAACTAATGCAACTTTTCAATGGAACTACAATAGAGACTTTTGGATTGATATTAGAATGAAAGCTTCTGATATTTCAAGTGCAAAACTTGATGGGTTCTTTGGAGTATGCCAATCAGAAAACAACATAGCATTATTTGCACACTATAACAGAATAGGTTTTCATTTTGATAATATTTTAGGAAGTCATGTTTTTCCTGTTTGTGGTAACGCAGATAAAAATAGAACTTCTTTAGGAGATGGTAGTTCATTTTTTGCTGGAGTAGGAAATGATGAATGGTTTAATTTAAGTTTTGCATATAGTTCTAAAACAAAATCTTTAAAATGGTTTATTAATGATGTCTGTGCATACTCAATGAATGCTAACGATACAAATTTTGTTAGTGGTATACCAGCAACTGAGTATATACCAGTTAATAACAGCACCATGTCTCCAACTATACAATTTAAAAATGGTACAGCAGGTGCTAACGTACTTGAAGTAGATTATATGTTAGTTGGTGTAGAAACAGAGGACAGAGCATAATGAAAATAATAGCAATGATAAATGGAAAACAAGTAGCTGAATTTAGTTCAGTAGCAGATTGTAAAGCTTGGATGACTGGTCAATCAAATAAAAACATTGTACTAGCTGTGGAGGGTTCAGAATAATGGCACTTAAATATGTAATGATAGCAACCAGCGGAAATGATGAAGTTGTTGAAAAAGAATTTCCAAAAACAAATGCAGGAGAGTTAGCCTGGGGTGAAGCAGTAAAAGAATACTGGGAAAACAATTATGCAGTAGAAATAAGATTGGAGGATAGATAATGTCTATTAATGGTAAAAAAGGTACAAACTTTAAAAACGGACTAAGCAATCTACCAAGTGGTCATATACTTGATGGTTTAAATACAGGTGCGGTAGAGTCAGAATATATTGTTTGGCATGATGATTTTAGCACTTATGACTCAAACCAATGGGCATTAACTAAAACAGAAGCAGGTTCAGCAGCAGGCTCAGTAGAGTTAGGCGATAAAAAAGGTGGAGAGCTAATTGTTAAAACAGATAATGCTAATGGAGATTGCACTAAATTAGCATGGAAAGGTGCAACAGCAGGTGGAGCATCTGTAAATCCATTTCAATTTAGTAAAGACAAATACTTTCATATGCAAGCTAGATTTAAAATATCTGGTACAGGAGTTAGCTTTACAAACACTCATGTAGGTATTGGATTATTTGAAGGCAGCAAAGTAGCTGGACTATCAGGAACAGCAAACTCATGGGCTACAAATGCATCATCTTATATAGCAGAAATCCCACCATTTTTTAATACTATTTTTGGTGGCGATTATGTATTTTATATGGTTGCAGAATCAGGTTCAGGCATTAGACCAGTAGGACCAGGCGGACAAACACCAATAAGTTTAGCTACAGATAGATACATAACTATTGCTTTAACAAGTAGATATCCACAAAGAGCAGCAAGTAATAGATTACCAGGACCATCAAGAGGTTCTAATGGAGTTCCTTTTCGTGACACATATGGTGGTGGATTCAAAGGTTCTGATATTGGTATTAAAGGACCACTACTAAACTGTTACATGGTGGATGAAGTTGGAGACGTAGGTCCTGCAAAAAAATGGGTTAACTGTGTAAATGATGGAAATACTGATGGTTCACTACCAGCTTCACAAACACCAGCACAACCAATGACACCTTTTATTGCAATAAGTAATCGTTCTAATACAGGTAATCAATGCATACTTACAGTAGATAGTATGACTATAATTCAGGAGAGATAATGGCAACTAACTTTAAACAAGGTTTTACAAACATAGGAGATGGCAACGAGCATCCTATTGGAGATATTATTAAGATTCCTTTCCCAGGAAAATCTCAAGAATGGTTTGATGATTTTCATTCATACGATACAAGGTTTTATGAAAAAGGAGATATAGGAGGTTCTAATACTGCTGCACAAGTAGCAGGTGAAGCTAATGGAGTTATTAGACTAACCACTGATGCTAATGGTTCTAGTGCTACTTGTTTAGCATGGAAAGGTGGAGATGCTGCAAAAGTAGGAAACTGGAACACTATAGTAAATGGCGAAACAAATTTTGTTTTTAAATATAGATTTAAAATGAACAATGATGCGGCAGGTACAGGCAATAAAAATATTGAAGGTTATCCAGTTATAGGCTTAATACTTCCAACACAAGCAGCTAATTCATTTCCATTCTTAGCATTTACTGGACAGTTTACTGGAGTAGCACACGATAAAAACTCTGCAACAGTATATGGTAATACAGCTTTTGCAGGTAACTTAGGTGCTGATAGAGGCATATATCAACCAGCAATGGATAATATTGGTGATGGTAACTACCACACACTTTCTATTATTTATAGAGATGCAAAATCTGGAACTGGTTTAGCAGGAAAAGATATTACTAATCCAGGAGGTACAGCTAAAGAAATGGTATGGATGTATGATAACCAAGTTATTCAAACAGTAGATAGCGTGGCAGGAAAAATAAAATATGATGCTGGTTGGTCTGGTATATCAGAAGCTAATCCAGCTATAGGAACACCAGGAGCAGTATTAAATGTTGGCGAGAATAATGGTTTCTCTCCTTGGTTTGGAATTGCTAATGGCACTGGTGCTGTTGCACAATCAATGGATGTTGACTATGTTTATCTAGCAGCAGAAAAACCAAAAGGGAGTTACTAATGGCTAAAGTAAAAATAATTGTAAAAGAAGGTACTAGAGTTAGAAAAGAACATGAAGCAGCTGATAAAGATGCTGCTGTTGCGTGGATTAAAGAAAACGTAAAAAATGAATCTTTTACAGCAGAGGAGATTGAATAATGGCTGATGCAGTAACAACACAAATAATTCAAGATGGACCAAGAAATGCTGTAATTAAATTTACAAACATTAGTGATGGAACAGGTGAATCAGCAGTTGATAAGGTTATAGTAGGTAACTTAAGTAAGTTAGCTAATGGTCAGCCTTGTACAGAAGTAGCTTTAGAAAGAGTGCAATTTTATCTACATGGTATGGCTGTAACCTTAAACTTTTCTGTATCATCAGGCACAGCAGGTTTTATAGCTAAATTAAAAGAAGATGATTTAGGTGATATGGACTTGAGAGATTATAGCGGTATACCTAATAACGCAGGTGTTAACAAAACAGGTAATATTAGTTTTACTACCACAAGTGCTAGTGCTGGAAATACATACACAGTTATATTAACCTTAACAAAAGCATAGGAGAAATTATGGATAAATATATTATATACGGAGCAGGCTTCCCACCTCAGTATTATGTACTAGAGCAAGGAGAAGATGGTGTTTGGAAATCAGTCTTTGGTCCTGACCCAGACTTAGTAGATGCTCAAACAAAAATAGATGACCTTAATGGTGTAAGAGCTAGAAACGATAAAGGACAATTAGTTGGAGATGACCCATCTACACCTAATGTAAATGAAGCTTATGCTTCTGGTAAAGCACCTAAGAAAAAAGCAGCACCTAAAAAGAAAACTGTTGCAAAAAAGAAAGTAACTAAAAAAGGAGCAAAATAATGCCAGGTAAAATGATGATGAAAAAACCAATGTACGGCAAAGGTAAAAAAACCAAAATGAAAGGTATGAACTATTCAATGGGTAGAGCTGTTGAAATGGGTAAAAGACCTGGAATGATGGGTGGCAAAATGGTTGAGATGGAGCAAGATAGAGTCAAAAGACTTTATGGTGGCGGCAAAACCTAAAAACCATGGGAAGAGCTAAGAAAGACTCTCGTCTTAAACGAGCAGGTGTTTCTGGTTACAATAAACCTAAACGTACTCCAAACCACCCAAAGAAATCTCATATAGTTGTTGCTAAAGAAGGCGACAAAGTTAAAACTATTAGGTTCGGACAAAAGGGTGCAAAGACAGCAGGTAAACCTAAGAAGGGTGAGTCTGCTCGTATGAAAGCAAAACGTAAATCTTTTAAAGCACGACATGGCAAGAACATTAGAAAAGGTAAAATGTCAGCAGCATATTGGGCGGATAAAGTAAAATGGTAATGTCACGAGCAAACTTTAGTAAAATGACTAGGAGTGCTCCAGCAAAAGGAACTAAAATGAAAAAAGATTTAAAACCAATACCAGCAGGAAATAAAGGCAAAGGTTTAAGACAGTTGCCTAAAACTGCTCGTAATAAAATAGGCTTTATGAAAACTGGTGGTTTAACCAAAGCTCAAGAAAAAAAATTAAAGAAACATTCAAAACATCATAGTGCAAAACATATGGGTGAAATGAAAAAAGATATGAAAGCAGGAAAGTCTTTTAATCAATCACACAATAAAGCTATGAAAAAAGTAGGTAAGTAATGGCTACAAGCGGAACAACTACATTTACATTAGACCTAGGCGATATTATGGAAGAAGCTTATGACCTTGCTGGTCTTGAAATGCGTAGTGGCTATGATTATCGTAGTGCTAAAAGGTCGCTTGATTTAATTTTTCTTGAATGGCAAAACAAAGGACTTAATTTATTTACAGTTGTTACTGGCACACAAACTTTAACAGAAGGTCAAGCATCATACCCATTACCAACAGATGCATTAGAAGTTATAGATGTATCTTTACGAACAGACTCAGGAGATGTAGACAATCAAAAAGATACCAGGCTAACTAGAATATCAAGAACACAATACAGCCATATAGCTAACAAGCTATTAAAATCCAGACCTACACAATTTTATGTAGAAAAATCTAGTTCAGCTAATAACTTAGTATTATGGGCTACTCCTGATAATGCAGAAACTTATACATTAGTTTATGACTATGTAGCTAGAATAGAAGATACAGGTAAACCAGCATCTAATAATGCTGATGTACCTATAAGTTACTTACCATGTTTAACATATGCATTAGCTTATAACATAGCTTGTAAAAGACCTGAGTCAATGGAAAGAATACCTATGCTTAGAATGAGGTATGATGAACTTTGGAATGAAGTAGCTGACTCACAAAGAGAAAGAGCTAATCTTAAGTTAGCTCCAAACTTGAGGCATTATTAATGGCATATGCTAAAGGTACAAAAGCTTTAGGAGAATGCGATAGATGCGGATTTAGTTATCTATTAAATCAATTAAAGTATGAAGTACAAAATGAAACTAGAAATGGTTTGCGTGTATGTTCTTTTTGCTTAGACCCAGACAATCCTCAGTATCAATTAGGTAGAGATGTTGTAGCTGACCCACAAGGATTATTTGACCCAAGACCAGATAGAGGAGACTTTAGAAGTTTATACACTGTAGCAGTATTTACTAAACCAATAGAAAGCAATGTAGGGAGTGTGACAGTAGTAACATGAGTTTTACATATACAAGTTTAAAACAAGCTATTCAAGACTATACAAATAATACTGAAACATTGTTTGTTAATAATCTTGACCGCTTTATACAACAATCAGAAGAAAGAATATTTAAGAATGTAAACCTACCTGCATTTAAAAAGAATGTAACAGGTACATCTACAGCAGGTAATGAGTTTCTTTCTACACCATCAGATTTTATGGCTCCATTTTCTTTAGCCGTAGATAATTCTGGTTTAGAACATTTGATGTTTAGAGATTTACCTTTTATAAGAGAATCTTACCCTGATGCTAATATAACAGGAGTGCCAAAGTATTATTCATTGTTTGATGAAGATTCAATGATTATGGCACCTACACCTAACAATGATTTTAGATTTGAGTTGAGTTATTTTTATAGACCAGACTCTATTACTATTTCATCAGATGGAACATCTTGGTTAGGAACAAATGCACCAAATGCATTATTGTATGGAGCTTTAGTAGAAGCTTATACATTTATGAAAGGTTCTCCAGATATTATGCAGAACTATCAACAAAGATTTGAAGCTGCAATAGACAGGCTTAAAAATGTTGGAGAAGGCAAAGACACTAAAGATAACTTTAGGTCAGGACCAGTAAGAAGGAGACCAAATTAATGTTACAAACACAAACAGAAGTAATGGATGTAAAAGTACATACCACAAATAACAAAGGACATGACCCTCAATTTTGGGTTGATAGAGTTATGGAAAGACTACTTTCTGTAAGTGAGAATGCTGACCCTATCGTAAAAGAGCAAGCAAAAGCTTTCAAAGATAGCATACAAGCATTATTATTATTTTATATAAACCAAGCAATTAAAAGCGATAGGTCTACTGTTGCAGGATTGTTAGATAAACAAGGTCATAAAGATATGGCTGATATAATTAGGAGACTTTAAATGGCTATAGCACAAGCAATGTGTAACTCTTTTAAGAACGAAATCTTAACAGCTACACATAATTTTTCAGCAGGTACGCACAATTTTAAGTTAGCATTGTATACAAGCTCTGCTACTTTAGGTGCTGCTACAACTGTATATTCTGTTACTAATGAAGTAGCAGGAGCAGGATATTCAGCAGGTGGTGGTGCATTAACAAGTGTTACACCTGTATTAGATGGCTCTACTGCTGTCTGTGATTTTAATGACTTAACTTTTGGAAGTTCTAGTATCACAGCTAATGGAGCATTAATATATAACACAAGTGCAGCTAACAAAGCAGTTTGTGTTCTTGCTTTTGGTACAGATAAAAGCAGTTCTTCAGGAGACTTTACTATTCAGTTTCCTCCAGCAGATGCTGCCAATGCGATTATAAGGATTGCATAGTGGCAGATGTAACTGTAATAGCTGGTGGTAATGGAGCTTCCAGTCAATTAGGAATTGTTTCTAAATTACCAATAGAAGTAAATTTAGCTAGTGCATCAGCATTACTAAACTTTACAACTGCTAATGTAATAGCAGGAACAGGAATTACAGTTATACCAACAGGCGTAAGCGGAACAGGAAATGTAACAACGCCTTTAATATGGCAAAGAATTAACGATACACAAAACCCTAACTGGACAATAATACCGAATTAATATGGCAACTTTTGTAAACAATTTAAGATTAAAAGAAATAAATACTGGTGACGAGTCAGGTACCTGGGGTGCTTCGACTAATACTAACCTTGAGCTAGTTGGTTCAGCTCTTGGTTTTGGTACTAAAAACATGGGAGCAGATGCTAATGTAAGTTTTATTATGCCTGACTTTTCAGCTGATGGTGTTAGGTCAATGCATCTTAAGATTACATCAGTAGCTTTAACTGCTACAAGAGAAGTAACACTAGGACCAAACACAGTTTCAAAGTTTTGGATTGTAGAAAATGCTACAACAGGCGGACAAGCTTTAACACTTAAACAAGGAAGCGGAAGTACAGTCAGCGTACCTAATGGTGGTAGCGTTGCAATATACACAGAAGGAACAGGTGCTGGAGCTGGTGTCAAAGATTCACTAGCCAATATAAATATTACAGGCACAGGTGTATTTACAAACTTAACAGCTGCTTCTGTTGATATTAATGGCGGAACAATAGATGGTGCAGCATTAGGTTCAGGTTCTGCAATAACAGCTCTTACAGTAAATGGCAATGTATCTGTAGATGGTGGCACAATTAAGTTAGATGGAAATTCTCCATTAGGAACAGGTAATGTTTTCTTAGGTGATAATGCAGGTGCTGCTGCAACTGGTTCAAATCTTTTAAATGTAGCTATAGGAGCAGAAGCATATAAATCAGCAACATCAGGTTCAGGTTCTACAGCAATAGGATATGGTTCATTGCAAAATGCTACATCTATTGGTAATACAGCAATAGGAGCAAGTGCAGCACAATCTAACACTACTGGTGAAGGAATTGTTGCGATAGGTTTAGAAGCATTAAAATCAAATACTACTGGTACTTTTCATACTGCTCTTGGTTATCATGCTTTACAACAAAATACTCTTGGTAACTACAATGTAGGTATTGGCTATCATTCTCTAAAAGCAAACACCACAGGAAGCAGAAATTTAGCTATAGGTGTATCTTCTTATAACACTTCACAAACAGCATCCGATAATATTGCTATGGGTTATAAAGCTTTACCAGAAGTATTAACTGGTAGAAATGACGTAAATTTTGGCGACTTTGGTGAAACACTATCAGCTTCAAATGGTTCATCTACTATTACTGTTACTCTTGGAACTGTAGGTTTAACTGCTGAAATGATAAATTTAAAAGTTGGAGATAATTTTAAAATTATTGGTAACTTCCAGGGTAAAATTGGTAAACCTACTCTTGGTGGAAATATAAATGCAGAAGTTTTATGTGGTTCAAATACAACATTTAGCAATAAACTTTATCCTATAACTTCTATTATAGGCGGAGATACAGGAAATCAATTTACTTTTACCGCAACAGATAATGCTGGTAATCCAGTATTAGCAAATGCCTCTGATACTGGCGATGGCACAGATGGTGGTAGCTACCAAATACAATCAAGAGAATATAATAATATAGCTATAGGTAACTGGGCTATGAATAAAGCTACAAGTGCTGCTTTTAATGTAGGAATTGGTGCAAGAGCATTAAGGCAATTAACTTCTGGAACTTGGAACATAGCCATAGGTAATGCAGCAGGAGATGCTATTACTGATGATAATAGAAATACTTGCATAGGTCCTAAGTCAGGAGAAAAATTACAATCAAGTTTTAATACATTTATAGGTGCATTTTCAGGTTCTGCCCATGAAGCTACTTTAGGTCAAAACCTTGCTATAGGTGCAGGACCTTTTGGTGGAGATACAGGATATCTTAATATAGTCATGGGTGTTAGTGCTATGTTAGCTTCAAATGATTTTTCATCTAACATTGCTATAGGTAATGCTGCTGGTTATACCCTTGGAGTAGCATCAACAGGTACAGGTCAGTTTGAATCTAAAAATATTTTAATAGGACAATCTGCTGGTTCTTATCTTTTAACTGCTGATGCTATAGAAAATGTAGCTATAGGACATAATGCACTAAAAGGTGCCAATGTATTAAATTATTTACAAAGTCCTTTTGGTCCAGGATTCAATGTAAAAAATTGTACAGTTGTAGGTTTTGAAGCTATGTCAGAACCAACAGGCAGTAACGGAAACCAGGCTACTGCTATAGGAACAAGGGCACTTAAAGTTAATAATGGTGTATACAATACAGCTGTAGGACATGATGCTGGATTAAGTAATACGTCAGGGCAGTTTAATACGCTTCTTGGTGCTTTAGCAGGAAAACTTTTAGATGCTACAACAGCTAATACTGCAATAGGTTATTCAGCTCTAGCAGGTTCAAATGGCGGTAATGGAGAAAATACAGCTATTGGTGGTTTGTGTTCTGCTAACTTAACAACAGGTTCATATAATGTAGCTAATGGCACATACGCACTTTCTGCTAATTTAACAGGTAATAATAACGTATGTATAGGACACAGGTCACTCGATGCACACTTAGGTAGTAATTGTGTTGCAGTTGGTAAAGATGCTAGTACAAATGTTACTACATCAGACAATACTATAGCTATTGGTTATAATGCCCAGCCTTCAACAAACACAGTTGATAATGAAATTACACTAGGAGATGCAAACATAACTGCTTTCAGATGTAATGTTACAACGATAACATCATTATCAGATATAAGAGATAAGTCTAATATAGAAGATTTACCAGTAGGTTTAGATTTTATTAATGCACTTAATCCTGTTAAGTTTGATTGGTCAAGAAGAGATGGTTCTATGGAAGGAGCTAAAGATATAGGATTTATAGCTCAAGACTTAGATAGCGTACAAGATGAATTTAATATTGCAGACTATGCAAACTTAGTATTAAAAGAAAATCCTGATAAGTTAGAAGCTTCATATGGTAAATTAGTTCCTGTATTAGTAAAAGCTGTACAAGAACTTTCATCAGAGGTTGCAAGACTTAAGGAGTTATTATAATGAGTAATGTAATTAAAGCTGTGCCAACAGTAGAAGAAAATACTAATAATGTTTATTACTGGGAAATAACAGGTGCATTTTCAAATGACAAATATCAAAAACAATATATTTTTATTTATAATTGCAAAATGAATGATTGTGTAAAGCCATTAAATGAATGGACAAAAGAACAAATACAAGGACTATATCCAGACCATGTATACCAAAATTCTTTTAATAGATATGTTAATTTACAAGAGAATCCGCAAAACAAAGCAAAGGCTAACGATTCGTTTGATATCAATTCTCTATAATTATGCTATCATTATTATTTTAATTATAAGGAGAAATTATGTCTAAAGAAGCTAAACAACAACAGGAAATACCTGTAGATGTTCAAAAAGAATATTTTGAAAAGCAATTAGAAGATTTAAAAAGTAAAGAAGAACAGCTTTACTTTCAACTAGACCAAGTACAAAGTGCTAAACTTGTATTTGCAAATAGATTGGACCAAATCGCTAAAGAGGAAAGTCCAATCATTAAACCAGAGGAGTAATCTATGGAAATGTTATTTAACTTAATAGCGATAGTAACAGCTATCGTAACTGTAAGCTCAATAGTAGCTGCAATCACACCTACCCCAAAGGATGATGTGTGGATTGGTAAACTCTATAAGCTTGTTGATTTGCTAGCTATTAACGTAGGTAAAGCAAAAGATAAATGACTATGGCTGCAACAGTAAAAGATACATTAGCCAAGATTGAGGCACACGAAAGAGAATGTGCTGCAAACTATAGAGCTATAGAAAGAAGACTAGAGGATGGTTCAAAACGATTTGATAAACTTGATAATCGTATTATGGCACTCTATCCTTTTATTGTTGCAACTATATTAGGTGCTGCTTACTTATTTAATTTACAGTAATGTCAAGAGCAAAAAAAAAATCAAGAGTCAATGAATCAGGAAACTACACAAAACCAGGATTAAGAAAACGAATATTTAGTAGAATTAAGTCTGGTAGCAAGGGTGGTAGACCTGGACAATGGTCAGCTCGTAAAGCACAGATGCTTGCAAAAGCATACAAGAAAGCAGGTGGAGGCTATAAGTAATGGCTAAAACTGCTACACAAAAAAGTTTAGATAAATGGACTAAACAAAAATGGACAACAGCAAGTGGTAAGAAATCTTCTGAAACAGGAGAAGTTTATGCACCAAAGAAAACAATACAAAAATTAAAGTCCACATCAAAAGGCAGAAGCAAACTAGCAAGAGCAAACAAAAAGAAAAGAGCTGCAACTAAAGCAGGTAAACAACATGCAAGACATGGTTTGCACAAGGGTAAGAAAAGATAATGTATGAGTACAAGTGTACAGTAGATAGAGTTGTTGATGGTGATACCATTGATGTTGTTTTAGATTTAGGCTTTGATATAAAGTTTAAATCAAGAGTAAGGCTTTATGGTATTGATACTCCAGAATGTAGAACTAGAGATTTAGATGAAAAAGCCAGAGGTAAAATGGCTGCTGGATTTGTACAATCTTCTGTAGAAGAAGGCAAGCTAATACAAATAAGAACAAAACTTAAAGATTCCAGAGGTAAATACGGCAGAGTCCTGGGCGAACTTATAGTAGATGGAATTAATATTAACCAGTCAATGATAGATAAACATTATTGTGTTGCTTACTACGGACAAAATAAAGATGAAGTAGAGCATGAGCATATGATTAATAGAGGCAAACTTATTAAAGCAGGTTTATTTAATCCAGAAAATATCTAATGGATTCAGTAGTACAGTTAATAAATGAAGTAGGCTTTCCAATAGCAGCAGCTATAGGTCTTGGTTTATTTATTTGGAAACTAATCAATAAAATTATTGATGGTATGGAAACAAAAGTAGATGTACTCGATGAAAAAGTATCAGCACAAATAGCTCAAATAGAAGAACGTCTAGGTCAAAAATTAGATTCACAACATGGTATTTTAGTAGCTCTTATTGATAGAGTGCGTTCTGTAGACAATGAAATAATTAGACAGGATACTTTACTAAAAACTATACTTGGAGTACCACAACTAATGAATACAGATAGAATAGCAAAGGCAGATAGAGATGACCAAAGAAAAGACTAAAAAACAAATAGAAGCAGAAGCAAAAGAAAAAGATTTAATTCTTAAAGGCGTAGCTATTATTGGAGTTATACTTTTTCTAGGAATCTTTGTACAAAATCTTAGTGCAGATGAAATGGTACATAAGTTTAAGAATCCTTCTTTTAGTGGCATTAATACATCTAGTCATTATTTAACAATAGAGAATCAGGAGTTTAATAGGAAGAAAGCTTTGAAAGAAGAAATCAAAGCATTGAAAGAAGCTGCTGAAAGAGAAAAGAACAATACTACATTAGCAAGATTCATAAGAAACTTAGAGTCAAGAATATATGCACAATTAAGTTCACAGCTTGTTAATAATTTATTTGGAGAGAACGCACAAACAAGTGGAGAGTTTACTTTATTAGATACAACAGTATCTTATGAAATTATAGACGGAATAATATATTTAACAATAACGGATGCGAATGGAAATGTTACCGAGATTAGTTTGCCTGTTGGCGATTTTTACTTCTAGTTGTGCATATCTTGGTCCTGTAAATGACGGCATAAGTTGGAGACAAGGCTTAGACCAAGCTCAAATAGAATCCATTAAATTTTCTAAACTGCATGAGGTACAAGCACCTTTGCAAAAAACTGTAGTAGCTATATATCCTACAAGCTTTACAGACCAAACAGGACAAAGAAAAAGTAACAGTTCATTTGCTTTGTTTAGTACAGCTATAACACAAGCACCACACACATTACTTATACGAGCATTAAAGAATGCATCTAAAGGTGAATTTTTTATAGTAGCTGAACGAGTAGGACTAGATAACTTAACAAAAGAAAGACAATTAATAAGGTCAACAAGAGAGCAGTTTGAAGATAAAGATGGCAAACGACCTCTACCACCATTACTCTTTGCAGGAATTTTATTAGAAGGCGGAGTAATAGCATACGATACAAATTTAAGAACAGGTGGCGGAGGAGCAAGATATCTAGGATTAGGTGCCAATCATCAATACAGAGAAGATAAAGTAACTGTATCTCTTAGAATGGTTTCTGTAACGACAGGGGAAGTTTTAATAGAGGTGTTAACCTCTAAGACTATCTTTAGTTATGCAGAAAGTCAGGATGCATTCAGGTTCATTGAAGCAGGTACAGAGCTTGTAGAGATTGAAGTTGGATACACAACAAACGAATCAGGAACTATTGCTTTAGAAAAAGCAGTTGAAGCAGCAGTTCTTGAGATAATAAATATAGGTTATGACAGGAGTTATTGGAAATATGAATAAATATTTAATTACGATTTTACTTAGTATGGGTCTGGTATATGCAGACGACAACGAAATATCAGTAGACCAATCAGGTGCTACTGCAAACATTGATTTAGAGCAATTAGGTTCTGGTAATATCATTGGAGGTGCAGATGCTGTAGCAGGAGATATGACAGCACTTGACCTTGATGGAGGTACTATGACTTTAGATATAAATCAGATTGGTTCATCTAACCAATTTTTAGGAGATATCTTTGCTGATACCTTTACAGGCTTCTTTGAGTTTGATGGAGACAGCAATATATTTAATATTACAGTTGACCCTACAGATACATATGGAGCTGATAGTGGTAACTTTAATGTAAACATTACAGGTAATTCTAACGAGTTTGATTTAGATGTAGCTACCGCAGCTATGGCTTCTACATTAGATTTAGATTGGATTATTAATGGCTCAAGCAATGATTTAACATTTACTATAGATTATGATTTAGCTACTAACTATCTTGATATTGATGGTAGTGATAACACAATCACATTTGATGCAGATGGATATGCAGGTGGTTATTTTTATTTAGACCATACAGGTTCTAATAGAACATTTAACATACAACAACAGAGTACACTTGATAATGATTGGCTTAAAATTATTTCTAATGGTTCTAATGGTACAGTTTGTGTCATTCAGAACGATGGCGGAACCAGCACAAGTTGCTGATATAGGAAATATATCAGAGCTAAACGGATACGCTAAAGTATTAAGAGATAAAGATTATGATGCACAATTAAAGTTTGGCATTCAATCTTTTGATGATGTAAGAACTGCTAGTGGTAGACTAGGTATAGAGTTTATTGATAGCAGTATAGTAAGACTTACAGAACACTCTAAACTGGTTATAGATGAATACGTTTATGACCCTAACCCAAGCAAATCAAAAATGGCACTTAAGTTTGCAAGTGGCACAATAAGATTTGTAAGCGGTAGTCTTAACAGAATAGACAAAAAAAATATATCACTTAAAACACCAACTGCTGATATAGCAATTAGAGGAACAGACTTTACAGTTACTGTTGATGAATTAGGCAGAAGTTTAATAATACTTCTACCTGGATTAGATGGAGATTCAAGTGGTGAAATAATAGTTACTACAGCTTTAGGCTCAGTAACTTTAAGCAAACCATATCAAGCAACAACAACTAATGTTTATGAAAGTGCACCTAGCACTCCTGTAATATTAGATTTGACTTTAGATATTATTGATAACATGTTGATAGTCTCTCCTCCAAAAGAAGAAGCTATATTAACAACAGAAGAAGTTATACAAACAAACGATATACTAGATTTCAATGACCTTGATATAGATTATCTTGCAGAAGATTTTTTAGATAATGAATCAGACTTAGAGTTTACAGAATTAGACATAAATTATCTTGACGTAAACTTTCTTGAAGATTTGTTAGATATTATAGATGCTCTTGCAAGTAAAGATGAAGTAGATAGATTAGCTGTAACAGCAAGCGGTATTGATATTAGAGGTACTGACATAGGTCAGGATACAACTACACAAATTGTTACTTTAATACAAGGCTCCGAAGTAAAACTTATTCGTAATGTAGCAAACTATGCAGAAGTTATTATTGATGGAGATGATAGTTATACAGTTATCTTTATACAAGATGGTGTATCCAGAGTAGTAACTATAAATGGCGGTTCAGATTCTGTCATAAGGATACAACAAGGTTCGTGAAAAGATATTTATTATTTATTGCAATATTTATATTACCTCTACTATTTCAAGTAAAACCACTTGAGATACTTAAGTTAAAAACTTTTGATGCATTTGTAGAAACACCAGAAGAAAGCGGTAATTTTGTAATATTAAATATCACAGATAAAGATGTGCAAGCCAGGGGAGGATATCCTTTTCCAAGAAGAGACTTAGCACAGATTCATGTAGACCTCTTAAATGCAGGAGCTACAGGAGTTGGTTGGGTAATATTATTCCCAGAGCCAGACAGATTCCAGGGAGATGATGCTTTTGCAGAAGCACTATCATATTCCCATAGCGTGATAGCAATGCCAGAAATAGATAATGGCATCTATCCAAAAACAGAGGGTACAGTAATTATTGGACCTAATGTACAAGGTATAAAACTAACAGGTGTATTAGAAAATATAGATATATTAAAAGCTAATGCACATCAAGGCATAGTATCTGCACCAATAGATGTAGATGGTCTTGTTAGACAATTACCATTATTGATGCAAACACCTGATGGGTGGGTAGCATCATTTGGTACACAGGTTTTAAAAGCCCTGATACAAGCGGACACTTATATCCTAAAGGCAGAAAGCGATGGAATTAAGGAGATAGCTGTACAGGGCTTGCCCTCTGTTAAAGTAGATAACTACGGAAGGAAATGGATTAGTTGGGTAAACACACCGCAAACTACATTAAAAGAAATGAATGTAGCTGGCAGATTTGTTTTTGTGGGTGTTACTGCTAAAGGCATAATGCCTCAGTTATCTACGCCAAACAATTTAATGTATCCACATATGATACAAGCAGCTTTAGCTGAATCTATGTTAATAGAAAACAGTCCACAGATTCCAGACTCCCATTTAGTTTATGAGGTGTTCATATTAATCCTTATAACATTTGTTTTATTCATACTAATAAACTTCTTAGGCTTTAATGGGAGTATGGTCTTAACAGCTTTAGTATTTACTGGAGCTAGTGCTGGAGGAATATGGCTTATAAAAAATAATATACTTATTGATGTTACTTATAGTTTAATATCAGCAGTATTTATATCTTTACAAGAATATTATTTTAGATTTAAAGAACAGTACAAACTTAGACAACAAATTAAAAAACAATTTGAACATTACTTAGACCCAAGACAAGTTCAAAGATTACAAGATAATCCAGAACTTTTAAAATTAGCAGGAGAAAAGAAATATGCTACCTTCTTATTTACTGATGTTAGGGGATTCACGTCCCTTAGTGAAACTCTTGAACCAGAAGCAGTCACAGAGTTAATGAATAAAACTCTAACCATACAGGCAAGTGCAGTACAAGCTAATGGCGGTATGGTAGATAAATATATTGGAGATGCAATGATGGCTATCTTTAATGCACCATTAGACTTAGACAACCACGAAGATGCTGCTATAAAAACAGCGATTCAAATAAAACACGACATAGAAGCAGCAGACTTAGGAATTGAAATTGGTATTGGATTATCGTCTGGACCAGCTGTGATAGGAAATATGGGAAGTGCAACACGCTTTGATTATACAGCTATAGGTGATGCAGTAAACCTTGGAGCACGCATGGAATCAAGCTGTAAAGAGCTTGGTGTTAATTTAGTGATTGCGGATAGCACTATGAAAGCATCTACATATGAATTAAAATCATTAGGAGATATAAAAGTAAAAGGCAAAAGCAAGCCAATTAAGGTATACACATGGGAAAACTAACACTTATACTTGGTGGATTATTAATAGCTAGTATAGCTGGTAGTGCATGGTATATAGATAGATTGCTTGACGAGATATCTGTTTTAAAAGCTAATGCAATAGTCTTAGAAACTAAAGTAGCAGAACAAAACAATGCAATTAAAAATCATTTGGAAAGACAAGAGAAGGTACAACAACAAATACAAACAATAGAAAAGCAAAAACAGGAAGCATTACGAGAAGTAAACCAGTTGCGTAACACATTTTCAAAACACGACCTAGATAATTTAGCATTGTCAAAACCAAAACTTATTGAAAAGATAGTAAACAAAGGAACTAAGGAAGTCAAAGAAGAACTTATTGCTTTAACTGACCCAGACCAATTTGAGAAACAAGATGAAGAAACTAATATTAACCAGTAAATACTTAATATTATTAACTTTAGTTACAGGTTGTTCGATGATACCTAATCAAACAAAACCTGTAGAGATTGTTACTATTGCTAAACCAGCACCCTTGTATCATCCTCCACTACCTATGGAGTTACAACTTGTAGATATAGATTGGGAAGTTCTTACACCAGAGTTAATGGCAGAATATTTAAAATTAGTAGAATCAGGCAATGCACCAAGGCAAGCCTACTACGCATTGAGTACAAAAGATTATGAAAACTTATCAGTCAACACAGCAGAACAAAAAAGGTATATTAAACAAGTTCTTTCAATTATTGAATATTATAGGGAACTTGATAAACAGGAGAAAGAAGATGAAGATATCGGAAGAGGGAAAAAGTCTAATTAAAAAGTTTGAAGGTTGTGAACTAAAAGCATATAAATGTGCAGCAGGAGTTCCAACGATTGCGTATGGGAGAACCAAAGAAGTAAAAATGGGAGATACTTGTACACAAGAAGAAGCTGATGCATGGTTAGAAGAAGAGCTAGAAGAGTATGAAGGTTATGTACACAAGCATGTGTCTGCACCATTACAACAAAATCAATTTGATGCATTAGTATCATGGACATATAATTTAGGTCCAGCTAATCTTTCTTCATCTACTATGTTAAAACTTTTAAATGCAGGTGATTATCATACTGTGCCAAATCAAATGAAACGCTGGAACAAAGCTGGCGGTGAAGTAAAACAAGGTTTAGTTCGTAGACGTGATGCAGAGTCTGTTTTATGGTCAGGAGAGGATTGGAGTAATATTTAATGGGACGACTTGCAAAGTATGTATTTAGACCAGGCATTGTAAAAGAAGGAACTAACTACTCTAATGAAGGTGGTTGGTTTGATGCTGACAAAGTAAGGTTTAGAAAAGGTAGACCAGAAAGAATTGGTGGTTGGGAAAAACAATCTACTGATGCTTTTATTGGCACTTGCAGAAAAATACATACTTACAGAGATATAGGACAAACAAACTATACAGTATTAGGTACACATCAAAAGTTATATATACAAGAAGGTAATACTTACTACGACATCACACCAATAAGAAAAACCACAACTAACGCTGCTACTTTTGCAGCAGTTGCAGGTGCAACAACACTAACAGTCACAGATGCAGGACATGAAGCAGTAGCTGGAGACTTTGTAACATACTCAGGTGCAACAACATTAGGCGGTGTTATATTTGGTACAGTTCTTAATCAAGAGTATCAGATAGATGAAATCGTAGATGTAAACACTTATAAAATTACTGCCAAGGTTGCAGGTTCAGGATATCCAGGAACACCAAAAGCAGCTACTGGCGGAGATACAGGTAATGGTGGCGGTTCAGTTACAGCAGCTTATCAAATAAACACAGGGCTAGACACATATGTTCCATCATCAGGTTGGGGTTCAGGAAGCTGGGGTTCAGGTTCTTGGGGTACAACATCTGTTATTGATGCAACAAATCAATTAAGACTCTGGAGTTTAGATAACTTTGGAGATGATACATTAGCAGCAGTAAGGCTTGGTAGTTACTATGTATGGGATGAATCATCAGGCGTAACAACAAGAGCTGTAGAAGCAACTGCAATAGGTGGAGCAAGCAATCCACCAACAAAAGTTTTACAAATAATGATGTCTGATATTGATAGACACGTTATTGCATTTGGTTGTAATCCTATAGGTTCAACAGAACTAGACCCACTACTTGTAAGGTTTTCTACTTCTGAATCTAATATAGATTGGACACCAACAGCTACTAACTCAGCAGGTGGTGTAAGACTATCTCTAGGAAGTACCATTGTAGGTGCAGTTAGAACAAGACAAGAAATAATTATTTTTACAGATGCAGGTCTTATATCTATGAGATTTGTAGGTGCACCATTTATATTTAGCTTCAATGAAGTTGCATCTGGTGTATCAATGATATCTCCTAACGCAGCCATAATAGCAGATAACAATGTATTCTTCATGGATAGAGGAGCTTTCTATACATATGCAGGTGCTGCACAAAGATTGCCATGTACAGTATTAGACCACATCTTTGGAGACTTTAATTACAATCAAACTTATAAAGTTTTTGGTGGCAGTAATCCAGAGTTTAATGAAGTAATATGGTTTTACTGTTCAGAGAACTCAGAAGAAGTAGACAAGTATGTTATTTATAATTATTTAGAACAGACCTGGACTATTGGTACAACTGCTGATGGATTTACTAGAACATCATGGAGTGAAGCACCAACAAGAATATTCCCACTTGCTACAGGAAAGTTAGATGATACTAACTTAAACTTTTTATATAACCACGAAGTAGCACATGCAGCAGATGGCATAAGCTTTAGTGCATTTATACAATCAAGTGACTTTGACCTTGACCCTGACGGAGAAGATTACGTTGCTATATCTCAACTAATACCAGATATAGAATTCAGAGACCAAAGCGGTTCATCAAATACAGTCACATTTAGAATAGATGGTAGAGATTATCCATTACAAGCTAAACAAGTTTTAGGTACGTTTGATATAACTCCAGACTCTACATTTGTTAATACAAGAGCTAGAAGCAGACAAGCTAGTTTAAAAATATCTAATACTTCTAGCGATTATGGATGGAGGCTAGGAGACTTAAGATTAGATATTAGACCTGATGGTAAAAGATAATGGCAGAGAAAACAGTAAAAGCCTTACCCTTAGTACCACAGCAGTATGACCCTGTTAATGAATCCATAAACAGAAGAACAATAGAACAAGCCATACAAGATGTGAACTCTGAGATAGGTCATGTCAAAGATATGCAAGAGTCTGGTATCAGTAAAGCTGTTAAAAGACATATCTTCTTATTAATGGGTGCCAGTCATTGTTGTTTTAATGGTGGCTCTATAAGCATGATGCTTACTGCACTATCAGGTATTAAGTTGCCAGACAATGAAAAGATATTCTTTGGCGATGGTAATGATTTAGAAATCTATCACGATGGTTCTAATAGCTTTATTCAAGATGCAGGTACAGGCACACTTAGAATACTAAGTGATGATGTAAGAATAATGAACGCAGCAGGTACAGAAATATCTGCACAGTTTCTACAAGATGGTGAAGCAAGATTAAAATATGACAATTCAACCAAACTAGCTACTAAATCAACAGGTATAGATGTTACTGGTGTATTAGCAGTCAACTCAGGCACAACAGACACAGCAGCAACTTTCACAAGTTCAGACACAGCAGTAGCAGTAAACTTTGTAGCTTCTGATAATTCTATGCAGATAGCCACATCAGGCACAGATGGCATTATAAAAAACAATGGAGCTGGTAGCTTTAGGTTGTTTAATAATGGTAGCGAACGAGCCAGAATTGATAGCTCTGGAAATTTGGGTCTCGGAACGAGTTTGCCAAGTGCTAAGTTGCATGTTGAGGGTGGAAGTGTTAGCAATACTGCAAAATTTATTATAGGTGGCAGTGATGCAATAGTTAAATTAGGAACTGGTCAGAGCAGCTTTGGAGGACCGCATGGTCTACAGTTTGATTATGCTAGTGGTCAATCTGATGGTATGTCTATGTACTACAGAACTACCCCAAGAGCTATTTCTTTTGAAGATTCTACTGGAGTTTCAGGCAATAAAGTCATGGTTATTGAACAAGATGGCAACGTAGGGATAGGAACTGATTCGCCAAATTATTTATTAAGTTTACAAGATAACGATGGAGCTGATTTAGGATTTTCTAATTCATCAGCTTTATCTGATGGAGATTATCTTGGAAGAATTTATGGTACAGATAGTTCTAATAATTTCTTTACTGGTATTAATATGCTTTATCACGATTCTAATGATGGTGAAATGCGATTTAGAATTAAAACAGCAGGAACTAATACTGATGTAATGACATTAGTAGATGGAGGAGTTACTGTTGCATCAACAAGTCCAGGAATAACTATAGAAGATACAGATGCTAATTCAACATATAATAAAATAGAATTACAAAATGCTGGTGCTTCACTTAATTTAAATACTAGACAATCAAACGGAACTTTTGTTTCTACTGATTATCAAATAATTAAAAATGCAGCAGGAGCCAATATACATAAATGGTTTATAGGTGGTTCAGAAAAATTAAGACTAGATTCTTCTGGACGATTAGGAATTAATACGACTTCACTAGATGCACCCTTAACAATTCATAATAGTTCTGACCCTGAAATAAGAGTTGGTTATAATTCTTCTCAAGACCATAGAATTACTTGGGATAGTGCAAAATTATTTTTAGATGCCGACCCTGATAATGCTAATAGTAATTCAATATTAGGTTTTAGAGTTGATGGTACTGAAAGACTGCGTATTCAAAATACTGGTGGTATATCTTTTAATGGAGATACAGCAGCAGCAAATGCACTTGATGATTATGAAGAAGGTACATTTACTTTAACTACAGCAGGTGATTCAAGCGGAGCATTTAATGGTACACCTTCTTGTCACTACACTAAAATTGGCAACATGGTTACTGTGTTAATTGCTTTTAGAGTAGGCACTAATTTTTCAAGTAATTTAGTAGGTGGATTACCTTTTACTACCAGTCATTCAGGAATGCAAAGTAGTTTTATTAATACAGGGCAAGCAATAACATCTACTAGCAATACTATTTCAACTACAGCTGGTAATAGCGGAACTACAATTCGTTTACACAATAATCAAAGTACAGGAGATTCTCATAATCCAAACACAACCGCAGAATATTATCGTTTAAACTTTACTTATAAGGCAGCGTAATGGCAATAACAAAAGAAATAATACAAGACAAAATAGAAATCGTAGGAGAATACAAATCTATACAAGTAAGAACAGCTACAGTTATTAAAGAAAATAATGTAGAACTTAATAGGTCTTTTCATAGACACACATTAGATTGTGTAAGCTCTGTAAAAAATGATGATGATAGTTGGACTCATACAGATACTGATGTATCAGGAGAGTCTACAGAAGTTCAAGGTATAGCAGCATTAGTTTGGACAACAACAGTAAAGAATGCTAAGAAAACAGCAAACGAAAAGGCAGGAGAATAATTGTTAAATGGCAGATAATTTAAAAATATTAGGGCAATCAAATCCTTCGGCAACAACGAATACAGATTTGTATACAGTACCTGACAAAACACAAACAACAATAAGTTCAATAACAGTTGCAGAAACTTCTGGAGCAGATGCAACTTTTAGAATAGCAGTACGAGTTGGCGGAGCAGCTATATCAGGGCTAAGTCAATACATTGCATATGACAAAACAGTACCAGCAAATGATACAATTTCCTTTGTAATTGGTATAACATTAAACCAAACGGATATTGTTACTGTTTATGCTAGTAGTGCTAACGTGGCGTTCAATGTATTTGGATGCGAAACATTAGAGGAAAGATAATATGAATTTACAACAACAAGCACAAAACGTAGCAAAAGCTGGTAGGTATGGGGACTCTATGCTATTGCACGTTAATCCTATAGAAATGAAAGGATTACGACAAAGCTTGCCTATAACTAGAAACCCTAAGACAGGGCAGGATGAAGCATTCCTACCATTCTTAGCACCTTTAGCAGGTTCTTTATTAGGAAGTAGTTTATTAGCTGGTGTAGGTGGTATGAGTGCTTTAACAGCAGGTGCTTTAGGTTCAGGTCTTGCACAATATGCAGTTACAGGCGACCTTAAGAAAGGAATCATGGCAGGTCTAACTGGCTATGGTATAGGTAAAATAGCACAAGGAGCTAGTGCTGCTACTCAAGGAGCACAAGCAGCAGATGCAGCAACACAGTCTGCTATATCAGATGCAACTGTCGCAAATCTTGGTGTAGATAGTGCAGCAGTTACAGGTTTAAACCCAGCAGGAGGATTTACTGTTGACACTGCTGCTGCTATGGCAAACCCAAGTGTTGCAGCACAAGTAGGTAGTCAAACAACACAAGCTGGCATTGAAGCAGCTAGAACAGGTGCTACACAAATGGGTCTGCAAACAGCCAAAGATGCCACTATAGGTGCAAATTTAAAAACTGCTTTTACAAATCCACAAGGAGGCTTTGCTCCTATGCAAGGAGCATCATCAGTAGCAAGTGCAGCAATGCAACCAGGAGCATACATACCCGCAGCAATAGGTATGGGTGGTACAGGTATTATGGAATCACAAGAAGCATTCCAAGAAATGCTAGCAAAAAATGCTGCTGAAAATGAAGAAAGAAAGAAAAGAATGCAAGAAGAGTACGAAGCAACTCAAAAAGCTAACTTACCATTAATAGGTGGAACTCCTGCTAACTTTTATACTGGTGGCTTTACTGGTTTTGATATGCCAGTATTGGATTTTGATGGAGGAGGTTATGGAAACTTCGGAAACTTCGGAGGTTACTATGACCCAATAGAACCACCATTTATTCCACCAATAAATTTACCACCATCAACACCAACACCACCTCAAACAGGTTTTCCAGGAGCACCGAATGTACCTGGAGAATTTTTTACACCAGGAATTAATCCTGAGTTTGGTTACTTATCAGGTCAAGTATCTCCTTCATTTACTAATCAAACATACAATCAATTTACAAGTCCGTTTGATATGGCATATCAAGGATTCTATGCACCACAATTTAATCCTTCATACAATATAAATCCTTATTCAAGCTTCGACCCATTCATGGCAAGTATGCCATTTATGTCAATACCACAGAACAATCCTCCTGTGCCACCAATACAACCTCCTATATTGCCACCGCCAGATGATGGAATTAATCCACCGCCACCACCACCTCCTATAGACCCACCAATACAAGTGCCACCACCAGTAACACAACCTGGTGGACCAGGAGTTATTGACCCAGGAAAACAACCACCACCTATAACAAGCATAGGGTATGACCCTTTAAGTGACCCTAGAATTTATGATTTAATTAATCAAAAAATTGATAGAAGAGTAGAAGATTTAGGTGTGCCATCAGAAGGTTTTCCACAATATGCACCAAGAACAGACCAAGATATACAAGCTTTAATAGACCAAAGCATATCAGGAATACCACGACCAGCATTTAATGAAAATGAATTAGTTGATAGATTAAGAAATCAATTTGTTTCTTATGACAGATTACCAGATGTAATTCCAGAACCAATCGTAGGTGGTTCAGCATTTGACCCATCTGACATTTATGGACAGCTCGGAGAGCTAAGAGGACAATTTTCTTCTTTACCACAAGAAGGAGGCAGAACAGATGCAGAATTACAAGCAATAATAAATGACCAGTTAGAAGGATTTCAACCTGTGGGAACACCACCTAGGTCAGACCAAGATATACAGGCACTAATAGACCAAAGATTATCAGGGCTACCTACTTTCGGAGATGATTTTACATCTATTAATCAAAGATTAGATGAACTCTATAATAGACCACAGTTTACACCTTATGACCCAACAGGATTACAAGAACAGTTTGGTTCTTTACAAAATCAATTTGGACAATTACAAGGTCAATTCCAAGGTATGCCAAACTTTGATGACTTTGCAAGAACGTCAGATATAGTTCCACCTAACTTTGATGATAGGTTTATGTCTATAGACCAGCAGTTATCTGACTTAAGAAATGCACCAGGGTTTGACCCATCTAGTTTAAATCTACCAGACTTTAATCAGTTTGCATTAAGAAGTGACATACAACAGTTTGACCCTTCTGGATTACAACAGCAAATCAGTGGTTTACAAGACCAGTTTGCAGGATTCCAACCTTTTAATCCAAGCGGATTACAGCAAGATATAGGACAATTACAAGGACAGTTCGCAGGCTTGCCAGACTTTGGTCAATTTGCTACACAGTCACAAATACCAACCATGCCTGACCTAAGTCAGTTTGCCTTACAATCACAATTATTTGACCCATCAGGATTACAACAACAGTTAGGTGGACTAGCAGAGCAACAAGCTGGATTTGCACAGAACTTAGGAAACTTAGAAGGACAGTTAGGTTCTTTACCAGACTTTAGTCAGTTTGCTACACAGTCACAGTTGCCAACTATGCCTGATATGAGCCAGTATGCCTTACAATCACAACTGTTCAATCCATCAGGAATACAAAATCAACTTGCAGGTTTACAAGGACAGTTCAATACATTGCCAGACTTTAGTCAATTTGCAATGCAAAGTCAGATACCTCAAATGCCAAACATGAATCAGTATGCATTAGCATCACAGATTCCACAGATGCCTGACATGAGTCAATATGCTTTAGCATCTCAAATACCACAGATGCCAAACATGAGTAACTTTGTAACACAACAAGGACTATCTAATGCATTAAATCCTTATGCATTACAAAGTCAGATGCCAATGATGCCAGACATGAATCAATTTGCGTTGGCTTCACAGATACCAAATGTTTCTAATTTTGTTACCTCTTCACAATTAGCTAACAGTTTATCGCCTTACGCCTTTAGAACAGAGATTCCTCAATTTCCTACAGGCGGTAACTTTTCTGTGAGCCAGCCACCTGTACAACAATTTTCACCAGTATATACAGGCTATCAAGAAGGTAAGAAAACAGAAGCAACACCTGAACCAGTTCAAGTAACAGAAGCAGTAATAAGTGACCCTATAACAATAGACTTAGTTTCTTTTATTCAAGGAGAAACACAAGACAAAACTATAGTAGATACTTTTATTGAGAAGTATGGCAATGAAATGTTTATGGCTGTAAGACAAATGATATTACAACAAATAAATCCAGGTGCACAAACAGAAGGGCAAGTTGAAGGTGTAGGTAATGGTGGAATGGATGATGATATACCTATGTCGATAGGAGCAGATACAACTGCTGCTGCTGTATCACAAGATGAATATATTATACCTGCTGATGTATTATCACAGGCAGGCGATGGTAGTTCTGATGCAGGAGCTGCTAAGTTTGATAACCTATTAAACAATATTCGACAAGAAAAATATGGTAAGAAAGAACAACCACAACCATTACAAAAAGATTTAAGGAGTTATATGACATGAAGAATCAAGTTGTAGAAGCAGAATATACAGAAGTAGTACCTGATATAATTGTATCAGCGGTATTGCCTCAACAAGTAGATTATATTTGGGAGAAAATATGGCTATTTGTACAAAGATGTTGTAAGCGTTCTAATGGTAGACATAATCCACAAACTGTTCGTGACCAAATAAAAAACAATGAAATAAATTTATGGATAATTATTGATACTAAGGACGATGCAATTATGGGATTTGGCACAACAAGTATAGTTTCATATGCAACAGGAATGCGTATGCTAGAAGTAGTACATTTAGGTGGCTCTAAGATTGATGAGTGGGTTGATGAGGGCTGGAAAATATTAGAAAAGTGGGCTAAAGATAATGGATGTCATGGATTACAAGCTATAGGTAGACCTGGATTAGCACACGTTACTACAAAAAAAGACACCAAATGGAATCAAAAAGAATTATTCTTTGAAAAAAAATTTAAGGAGGACGAATAATGTCAAGCGGAGGCGGAGGCAGCAGTGCACCAACAGAACAAACTATTTACAATACTTCACTACCTGAATATGTAGAACCATATTTTAAAAATATATTAGGTAGGGCACAAACAGAAAGTCAATCACAATATACACCTTTCCCAGGTAGAAGAGTTGCATACTTTTCTCCTGATGAAATGGTAGCACAAGGTATGAGTAGAGGCTTTGCTTCTACAGCACCTGGTGGTTATGACGTAGGTATAGGCAGAGCAGCAATGACATCTGGTTTTCAAGGATTACCATACAATAACTTTGGAATACAAAGTCGTATGAATCCTTATCAACAGAATGTTACTGACATGCGAAAGCGTGAAGCTATTAGACAGTCACAACAAATGGGTTCTAATATCATGGGACAAGCAGCACAATCTGGTGGTCTTGGTGGTTATAGAGAAGCTATTATGCAAGCAGAAAGACAGCGTAATCTTTCACAACAACTAGATGATATCCAAGGTAAAGGAAGTCAAGAAGCATTTATGAATGCTCAACAGCAGTTTCAACGTGATAGAGATGAAAGAGCTAGAGCAGCACAGATAGGTTTATCTGGTGCTCAAGCATTACCAGGATTAATAGGTGCTAGGTCACAAGATGCTCAGAATAGAATTAGCATGATGAGTAACTTAGGTCAACAAGCTAGAGCTATGAGACAAGCAGGTTTAGATATTGGTTATCAAAACTTCCAAGCTCAAAGACAATATCCAAGAACATCTCTTGGTTTTTACAGCAATATCTTAAGAGGTGTGCCTGTACAACCAGAGCAAACAATAAGCACATATCAACAACAACCAGGATTATTCCAGTCATTAGTAGGTGCAGGATTAGGTGGTCTTGGATTATATAAAGGATTAGCAGGATAATGGCAAACTTAATAGAACTATCAAAGATGGCAGAAAGTATGCCAGACGAACAGCTTGTACAAGCAGCACAAGGTCAAGGAAGTTTTCCTGCATATGTTGCTATAACAGAAGTAAAACGTAGGGCAGACTTGCGTAAAGCTTATGATGCACAAGTAGCTCAAGCTGAAATGCCACAAGCTACAGTAGCTGAACAAGTAATATCTGAATATGTACAGCCTGGATTACAAGGCATGGCACAACAAGCTATGCCACCACAACCTCAAGGCTTTCAAGCAGGTGGACGTATAGGTTTTCAAGAAGGTCAAAGCACTGCATTTAGTTTAAAAGATTTATCAGATTTTAGACCTCACCCTAGAAAAGGTTATCAGATGAATGAGATTGATTCATATTTAATGGCAGCAGGTATTGACCCAACAAACTTAACAAATATGGAAAAAATAAGATATGTAAAAGATTTGCAACGTCAAGTATTAAAACCGCAAATACAAACAAGTGCAGACCCTATATCCGCAGCATCAGTAAATATTGACCCGTCACCAGAAAATGTTCCTGGTTCTACTACTAAAGAAATAACTGAACCTGTGGTAGACCAACCACCAGTAAGTTCTTTATCTGACTTTACACAGGTTATGGATTTAATTAATCAACCTCTCAATGTTGAATCAACTCCAGTTGCTGTACCACAATCAGTGCAAGATTTAAGAGATAGAGTTGCAGCTAAAAAAGATAAACCTATAGAAGGTTTACAAGCTATTGATATACCAATTAAATCAGCAGAAGAAAAACAAAATGAACGTGAAGTCAGTGCATTAGGAGATTTAGCTATAGCTATTAGTGGTGCTAAAAACTTAGGTGAGTTAGGTGTTGGTTTAGGACAAGCATCTAAAGGTGTACAAGCTATTAAAGATAAACAAGAAGCACAAACACTTGATGCTCAATTAAAACAAAGAGAACTGCAAAGACAAGACATAGAATTTACTAGAGCACAAGAAACTGACATAGATGAATCTTTAAATAAAATTGCAGGTCTTGATGTTAAGTTACAAGAAGCACAAACATTGCAAGATGATAAAGCATATGAAAGAGCTTTTAATGAAAAGAAAACTATGGTTACTGCATTAAATGATGTAACTAAATTAAAAATTTATGAAGCACAAATTGCAGCAACTAATAACAAAACATTAATAGAACAAGGTAGAGGATATATAACTTTATATAATACTTTAGCAACACAGTTAAAAGATGCGTTGCCTGAAGAACGAGCTGCTATTCAAGGACAATTAGATGCAGTTATGAATAAAATAGATTCTGATATAGTAAAAAATCAAACGCCAAGTTCAGATGGTTTAGAAAGAGTTAGAGTTAAATTACCTTAAATGTCAAAAGTAATATATGAATTTGAATTACCTAATGGTTCTATTTTAGAAGTTGAAGGTGATAGAAATAAACAAGCAGAAGCTACAGCTTATGCTCAAGAATATATTGCTTCTAATTTTGGAGAAAAAACTTTTGGTGGTCAAGCATTAGAAGTTGCTAAAGGTATACCAAGAGGATTTATATCTGGCTTATCTAGTGCAGTAGAAGGAATAGGTGAACTTACAGGTCTTCAAGGACTAGCACAATCACAACGAGACTTTCAGCAATCATTAAGAGAAAGTGATTTACTGGGTGCTGATAAATTATATGAAGATACTTATGTATCTAAACTTGGAGAAGGTTTAGGTTCTTTTGCATCTTTCTTTGTACCATCTACACTAGCAGCTAAAACTGTAGGTACAATCGGCAAAGGTGGTAAGGCATTATCACAAGCAGAACGTGCTAAAGAAATGGCTAGACGTTCAACATATACTGCTGGTGCTATAGCTGCACCTGTAGGTGTTGCAGAACAAACAGACAGAATAAGAGAAGCAGAAGAATTAGGAGAAGAAGTAAGTTTTGTACAAAAAAAAATAGCACAAACTCTTGGTCTTGGTATAGGTTTAACAGAACTATTACCTGCTGAAAGATTATTTAAAGTATTAAGAGGAGTTCCTAAAAGTAGAAGCCAGGAGCTTCGTGTTACTGACAGAATTTTATCAGCTTTAAAATCAGGTGGGTTTGAAGGAGCACAAGAAGCAGGTGCACAATTACTTCAAGATGCTACAGCAAGAGGTATTTACTCAGATAAACTACCAGTAGGTGAATCAATGCTTGACGAATTTACTGTAGGTGCTGGTGTTGGTGTTATTGCAGACCTTGCTGTTCGTGGCAGAAAAAGACCTGATACAGGAACAGAACAAGAAATAGAACAAGAAGAAAAACTTAGAGAGTCTATGGACGTTAAGTTAGAAACTGCAAATAAAGTAAAACAAAAAGTTTTAGAACAAGGTAGCCCAACTATTAATCCTAATAATGTAGTATCAGAAGAACAAATAGCACAAGAAGAAGAATACATACCAGAAGATATAAAACCTGCTGAGTCTGTAAAATTAATGCCATCACCTGATGGTAGTATAAATATTGTAGGTACAATATCAGGCAATGTATATGGTAATACTACGCAAGATAAAGCAGGACAAGAAGCTGCTAAGATTGAAGACCAAATAAGGTCAGAGTCAACTAGCACATTAGTTAATGATTTAAACTTTATTAATGGTAATTCTTTTAATGGCACATCTTTTTTTATTGGGCAAAAAATTCTTAACCCATACTCAACACAAGTAGCTATAAATCAAATAGCAAATCAAGACACTAATCTCAAAACATTTAAAAACGAAACACCAGCAGAAGCTATGCGTAGAAAAATGAAACGCAAAAAAATAGACCCTGCTAAATCTTATGTATCTTTTGCAGAAACTAAAAAGTTATTAAGTCCTAAGGATTTTAATAGCTTAATGACTAATAGGTCACAAGCACAAGAACAAACTAATGTATTAGACCTTAAACGTAAACCACTCAATATTGAGAAAGATGGTAAAGTTTCTGTATCTAAACCTACGTTTAGTAAATTATTAAAAGAAAAAAATATAGACACAACTTTAATTTCACCTGAGTTTGAATTCTTTTTAGAACAAACTACTGGTGCAAAAACATTTGCGTCTGCAAACAAAGGACAAAAGCAAGTAGCACTTGCTAAGATACAATCGTTTCCAAAATATAAAAGACCTACACAATTAGCTAATTACAAATCAAGACCATACAGCGGAAGACAACTACAAGAGTTTGTAAGGAACTATAAAGAAACAGGACAAAGCAAACCAGTAACTAAAGCATCTATTAAAAAGTATTTACCACAATTAAATACAGAAGGAGTAAATAGTTTCTTTAATGATTTAAAAACATCAGGCAGAATTGTTGATAATCAAATTAATAATAATTTTTATAATGAACAAGTTCAGAAAGCAGAAGCATACAATGAAACTGCACAAGAGTTTGCAGATAGATTAAGAAGCTATGGTGCTACTGATTCACAGATAAATGAAAATATAAATTCTGTACAAATAGAAGAACAACAAGCAGAACAAGAAGCAGAACAAACGGAAGTGCTAGCACTTGCTCCACCAATAGAAAAACAGTTTGATGATATTAGAACTAACATAAGAAAATATTTAGATGATAGGGGTTTGAAAGATGTTGGTCTTAGATTTTCTAAAGGTTTAGAAAGTGCAACTAACTTGCAAAAAGATAAGGATGGCAACTGGTCATTCAAACAAAATCTCAAAGACCCAGGAATATATGACCAGGCTTCTAAAGAAATAATTATAAATCTAAATGCTTTACCAAAGCAGGCGACTGACATTCAAATATCAGAACATATTACAGAAACAGTCAATCACGAAATTATTCATGCTATAAGAGACCTTGATTTAATTACCGAAAAAGAATTTACAGATTTGCTTACCTATGCAAAAAGAATATTGCCTGTAAGAAAAGAAACAAGAAATGTTATTGCTAGAGTTCAAGCTGAATATGCTGAACAATCAGAAGCAGTTATAGATGAAGAGATAGTAGCTGAGTTATTTAGATTATATAAACTTAATCCAAAAAGTATTGCTCCAAAACCAAGAGGTATACTTGCTAGAATAAATGCTTTCTTAGAAGGTATTGCAAGAACCTTTAGTAAGTCGGGCATTGTAAACACAGCAGACCTTCTACAAGCTATTGAAAGCGGTAAGATAGGTTCAAGGCAAAGAGGAGTATTACGAAGTCTTAGAGAGACTGTAAGGGATTCCAGTCAAGTACCAGTCTTAGCACAAAGAAATTCTTTAGTAACTGAGTCAAGAAAACTTCTTGATGTTATTAAAAACAATCCCGAAGGATTTACTATTGATGCAAAAACTGGAGAACCAATTACAGAAGGATTCCCAGTAGCACCAATAAAAGAAGCTGAGTTTGTCATTGATGCAGATAATCTTACAGAAGACATGGTAGACGAGTATGCTATAATTCTTCATAGGATGTCACAATCCACCAATAAACCTATAAGGGCAGGTGGATGGCTTAACAGCAGAGACAATAAGTATTATCTTGATGCTGTTATTGTTATGGACAATCTAGCTGATGCCTTGTATTATGCACAAGCTGGAAAACAAGAAGCAGTATTTAATTTAAATACATTCGAGGAGATAGATACTAATGAAGGAATCAAACAACTCAAAGAATCTGGAGACTTTTCAAGTGAACAAAGGAATGTCATTAGAAGAGATTCGCAAAACATTAAAAGGGTTTTTAGAAACTCAAGGCTTAGAAATCAAGCCATCCAAGAAGCCAAGCAAGTCACAGTAAAAGAATACGAAGAAGCTGTAGAGAATAAAGAGAATCTTGAAGAACAAAACAAAAATTTGCAGCGTGGCGTTGTTCCTAAATATAATACAGAAGCCGACCCACTAGCACTTAAGACAGCAACTGATGTTGCTAACAACAAAACAAATCCCAAAGAAGACCAAGACATACCTATACTTAAACGAGTAGAAGGTAAAGGCAAGGTTGTTCCTAACAAATACAAATCACTAGAAGAGAACATAGGTAAAGTAAACCATGGAGCAGAGTCCAATGGTAATGCTTTACTAAAACTTATGGAGCCATTCCGTGAAAGATTAGAAAACTTTACAACTAACTTTAGAAAAGAAATAGTATTCAAACTTGCTAAAGTAGAAAAAGGAATCAAAGAAGCACAAGAAAGAAATCCAGATTTGATTGCCAAAGAAAACTGGGCAGACACAGGAACAATACAAGCATTACTCTTGGCTGATAGGTCAATAGGTATTTTCCAACAAGTCTTACAAAGAGGTTTGCCTAACCTTGATATGGGTATAACCAGTGTTGATGAAAGCGGTGGCTTATTAGATGTGCTTGAGTATTTATATACCGAAACACTTGATGCTAATGGTAATCCAATAGACAAAGAAGCTTTGTTTAAAATGTATGCGATTGGTAGGAGAGCAAAACGTTTAGATGAAAATGGATTAGAAGTTCCAGTTACACCAGAACAAATTGAACTGTCTCAGGAGATAGCAGAAGATTTTCCAGAGATAGCAGAAACCTACGATAGATTCCAAGAGTTTAATGAAGGCATCATAGACTTTGCTGTTGACGGGGGTATTCTTCAAGAAGAAATAACTACTGACCAGTTAATAAATAATTATAACAATTTAGTTAAAGAACCTTATGCAGTAGATTTATCTAAAGGTGAGCAACAAATTAGAACAGAGATTCTTGACCTTATTGAAACTTACAACAGAAAACAAAAAGACATAAATTTTTTAGGTTGGATAAGTAAAATTGAATTTTTTAAAAAAGCAAATTTTATGAAAAAACGAGATATATATAAAAATAACAATCACGTGATAGAAAATGATGTGTACCAA
>WLWF01000176.1_pt1 | contig 61025 bp, 72 predicted proteins | sample 6718331 | NCBI WGS metagenome assembly WLWF01 (sample SAMN12718692, study PRJNA515312) | sponge metagenome | isolation source: marine sponge | host: Mycale hentscheli | place: New Zealand: South Island, Marlborough, Capsize Point | collected 2003-05-01 | reverse complement strand
AATGCTCGTAGTATCAGAGTTCTTATTGTTTCTTATGTATGCAACAAGTACACTTATTATAGCTGACATAAAAGAGAGACACAATGCATAGGGAAAGACAAACCTATTTTAGTGTAAGGTATGCAGGGAAACCAATTGTAGTTATCCCTGCTCACACTAAATGGGAAGCAATCGACAGAGTTTACAATGAAAACATTGGTAGATACAAGTGGATTGTCAGAGAAAAATTTACAGCAGTTAAATCTAAATAAATTAAAATTATGTATAAAGTAACATTACAATTCAATACTCATAAGATTACTTATGGGTCAAACAGAGGGCAGTGGGTCCTGACTAAAGAGTTCAACGACCTGAAACACTGCAACAATTTCATTGACTATATATGTAGAACAAAAGGTTATAGTCTAGATGAATTATGGTACGAGTCAGGTTATCCTTTCAAAGAGGGTGAAAAGTATTTCACCTTAGAGAAGAATCAAATCATTAGTTCTTGGTGGGATGATGTGTCAGAAGAATTGTTTGATAAGAATACCATCTACTTTGTGACACAAAAAGATGCAGAGAATTATAGAGATAGTATGAAAGATGTAACAATCATAAATCTAAGACAATGAAAAAATTAATATTTATATCAGCATTATCTGTGGTTGGATATGTGAGTAGTTCTGTGTCTTCAAAGACACAAACTGCTCAGACAGAGATAAGTCAACAGACAGACTCTGTTCTAGTGGTAAGGGAGGAAGTAGTTCCTCCCAAGCCATTGGCGATAGACACATTGCTAGTTGCAATGATGTATGTAGAATCTAGACTAGACTCAACGGCATATGCAAAAAATGAAAATGCCGTAGGAGTTTTACAGATAAGACCAATAATGGTTAGAGAAGTAAACAGAGTTCTCAAAAAGATGGACAAGGAAGAGAGATATACATTACAAGACAGATGGAGTTTAGCGAAGTCAGTCGAGATGTTTAATATCATACGAGACTATCATCATAAAGACTCAAGCTATGAAACCATAGCAAGATGTTGGAATGGTGGCAGACGAGGAGATAGAAAAAAATCTACACTTGTGTATTGGGAAAAAGTTCAAATACAAATAAATAACATCAATAAAATATTAGATAAATAAACATTTGGATATGTCTAAATTTTGTCTTATATTTGTCCAATCAATTATTAATCAGAGGTCTGTGTCTTCAAAGACACTCCTCACAAATCAAATCAAATATGTGCGTAATTATTATTAAGCAGAAAAACAATGTGATGACTGAAGAAATAGCCAAGACATCATCACGAATCAATCCTCACGGATTGGGAATCATTTGGCTAGATACTTTTGAAGTCGAGTATCACAAATCAAAAGACTATCGTAAGCTACTAACCAAGCGACCATTCATTGCACACTTTAGATATGCAACAAAAGGTAAGGTCAACAAAGCCAACACGCATCCATTCATATGTGGCAACAACAAAGATGAATACCTAATGCATAATGGTACTATCAAAGGTATGGGTACAGATGAATGTTGTGATAGTAAAGAGTTAGCTTGTCACTTAGGTAGTCTTAATCGTAGAGATTGGAAAAAAGAATTGGAGCAGTATGACTCACGATTTGTTTCAGTCAATGTGCGTACTCGTTCATTTCAAATCTACAACAGAAATCTATATACTTATCGAGATGGCATTTGGTATTCCAAAGCCAATGTATTACAAGACAATCTTATCGCAGTGTATGGTACACTAAAGAAAGGGTTTGGTAACTACTACTCTTACCTAACTAATGCAAAGCATTTAGGTAGAGGTAAGACTCAAGACAAATATCCTTTGTTGGTTGAGGGTTTGCCATACTTGGTAGAAAAGAAAGATGTGGGTCACAATGTGGTGGTTGATGTGTTCAAGGTTAGCGATATGCAACTAAAGAATATTGACCAACTTGAAGGACATCCACGTTGGTACAAGCGAAAGCAAATACCAATTAAAGTAAAGAATCGTACTCTAAATTGTTGGGTGTATTTCAATTCAAAAGACATCACAAACAAAGAGTATCACGCATCTTTTGAAAGGACTTACAGACAAGAACCACTCTTCACTTTTGAAGATGTTCAGCCAAGTTATGATACCACTGAGTATCACGAGGCAATTGATATTGGTTGGGATGACACAGACTTTCCAACTGAAACCACTCCAACTTGTGTCGATTGTTTCAGTGATTTGGAACACGATGCATTTCACAACTACTACTGCTCATCTTGTGGTGGTTGGTTCAAGGAAGAAGAAGTATTAAAATTTAACGACTAATTATAAATCAGAGGGGTGGAATATCTGCACCGGGAGAAATCACAATCTACACAAGCAGAACCATCCCTCATAATATTAAATAAAATGAAAGTAATAATTCAAAACAGAAGTGTTTATCACAAATTCGCTGAAGTAGAAGTAGAGGTTCCTAATGATGTAGAAGACATCCAAGAATGGCTTATGGAAAATGAGCAGACATACATATATGAAATGGATGCTAGTATAAATGAAGCTAAATATGAGTTTGGTTTTGGTACTAATTCAGATGCTAACTCCCATAACAATTCATCTATGGATGAATCTGACCAAGAGTCAGAATGGAGATATGAATGCGAAGAAAAAAAGATAGGTGGACACTTATAGTATTAATCAAATAAAATAAAATAAAATGACAATCGAAGATTTAATTTGGGAGTTTGAGAATGGAAGTATCTCTCCCTACAAACTTGTAGAAGAACTAAAAGAAATACAATTAAAAGAAAAACGTCAGTACCCAAAAGTTTGGAAAGGCACTAGCAAGAAGTTAATTGATGGGTATTGGTATGTCAAAATAGCAGATATAAAATTAGGGAATGTCTAAATATTTTACTACTTTAGTACAAATAAAAATCAAATCAAATGGCAAGACTAATTAAAGCAAGTGGGGAGGTGCTACCAAACGTAGACATCTCCTCCCTAAAAAAAATGCAGGACTTAGTGCAGGGGTATATAGAGTTTATATATCTAAAAGACAATAGAGTCTTAATCTGTAACGAAGAAGGACTGCTTATGAATTTCCCACCAAATAAACAAGCAAGTAATATCTATGGTCATCGAGTCGTGGGCGATGTGGTAGTATGTGATATTACTGAAATCAAATAACATCTTATGAAAAATATGATTCACCTACAACGTGAGCATCTCATCAGTCTAAAGCTAGACGGGGGGAGCAAAGAGAACATTCAAAAGGTTCAACAAGCTATGGATAATGGCTCGTATGGACACAAAGAATTTAGATTAACTAGAAAGAAAATGAAACCAACAGAGTTTTTAAATATGTGGGGTAATCCACCGGACATTGAAGACAGTTGCGTTGAAGTTTATTTATATATAGGACTAAACTTTATTCAGAAACTACAACCCAATAAAGAAAAGAAAGAATATAAATATTATTGGGACAACCAAGACAAATCAAAAACTGCAAAGAAACTAGACACAGTAGAGAAAGGTATGTGCGATGTTATCTTTGATAAATCTTATTAATATTATGACAATCAATTTTAAATCATTTCAGGAGTCAGGTCAGATTCAAGATGTAAAAGGAATAGATGAAGCAGATAAGCTTCATAGGTTAACAACCGATGTTATTATCTACGTCAATAATCATTACATTGAGATGCTGAAAGATGGTAATTTTTTATACCGACCATCAGGTATAGGTCAAGGCAAGAGGTCTAAGGTTCTTGCTAATGTTGAGAAATACATATACAATTTAATTTATGGCTAAGACAGAAGAGTTAATCAAAGAGGTAGGCAGAGAGGTAGTTATGCTATTGCTTGAAAAGAATAAAGCATATGGCGACACTGCAAACAAGCCACCTAAAATCTTCAGTAAACTTTCAGCGAAGGAAGGAATACTTGCAAGGATAGATGACAAGTTAAGCAGGATAAAAACCGTTGGCATCAATGACAAAACGGAAGACACCCTGCTCGACTTGATTGGCTATCTAATTCTGTACAGAGTGCAGTGTAAGAAAGAAGAAGTGTCTTCAAAGACACAAGAAAAAAGTTAGACGAAATTTGGAAAATTAATAAAAGTTTACTAAATTTACAGACAAATCAAAATCAAATCAATTATGTCAAAAATGAAGCAAGTCTTCCAAGAAGAAAGGGAAGCAAACGTAGACCAAGATGGACTCTTGGATGCAGAATGGGAACAAATAAAAACTGTTCACGAAAGCCAAAGGCAAATGTTAAATCAAATCTTTGAAGCTTGGGGAGAAATCTTTGGGGTCAAGGATGTTAAATCTAAATCAAATAATGAAGACAAAAATTTTTAATTTATATGTGGATAGAGTTTGCTTTCTATTTGGAATAGAAAAAGAAACTTTGTTTACCAAAACCAAACGAAGAGATGTAGTAGATGCAAGGCATTTGTTATATTACCTTTGTCATCAAAGACCAATGAGGTTGGTATACATTCAAGAGTATATGGCAGAGAACGGATACGTTATTAATCATTCATCAATTCATCACGGAATAGCACAAGTAAAGCAGAAAGTGATAGATGATGTTGATTATATAAACGCAGTAAGTGAAGTAGTAGATGAAGTATAGTTTGAATGACATATATAATCAGTCTGTTAATGATACTTTTGCATTACAACTAGATGGAGATGGATATGAATCTCGAATGGTTTATGGTACAAAAATTATCAAAGACAAATTAGATGGTAGCATTCAGATACTTAACACTGCAAGAGGAGGCGATTATTATTCTCACCTAACAACTGAACAACTAAATAATTTTTTAGAAAAGGGTTGGAGGTATGGAGTTTTTGTCTTATCTTTGTCTAACTATCGTTCAAAGCTTGACATCATTGAGCAACGAATTAAATTGTTTATCAATGAGAAAAAGTCTGAGAAGCAGATACTACAATTAAAAGCTAGTCGAGAAAGAATCTTGGCTAAGTATAGTGAAATCAATTTTAAATTAAATCAATTAAATTATGGCAACAAAGTCAACAACAACGAAGAAGAAGCTAACAACATTTGAGAAGCTATCTTCTGTCAACGTAAATAAACACGTTGAGAAAAAGAATGGTCTAACGTATTTGTCTTGGGCATATGCTTGGGCAGAAACAAAGAAGCATTGTCCTGATGCTAAGTATGAAATCCTTGAAACAACTTATGATGATGCACTAGGTTTTATGTGTCACACACAAGTTACAATTGAAGAAGAAACTTTAGGGATGTGGTTACCGGTAATGGATAGCAAGAACCAATCAATGAAGAAGCACAAGTATTCTTACACAACTAGGTATGGAGAAAAGGAAGTAGCACAAGCTACTACAACAGACATCAATAAAACTATTATGAGATGTTTGACTAAGAACCTAGCTATGTTTGGTTTGGGTATTTATATCTATGCAGGAGAGGATATGCCAATGGAAGATGATAAGGTTGTGTCTTCAAAGACACCAACGGCTAGTGGCAAACCAAAACTTGAAGTAGGAGATGAGAAGTGGGAGGCAATGGCTAACTTTTGTGTAGCTAATAAATCACTTGGTTACAAGAAACTATGTGATAAGATTGGTACTAAGTATACATTGAGTGCCGGGGTTAAGAACGAAATCAAAAACCTAATCAAATGAAAGAGGTAATAGAGAAACTAAAAGATGACACCCAATACTATGGGGAGTTTGGTAAGCAGTTCTTATCTAATTCAGACATCGGCACACTACTAAAGAATCCTAGAGAGTTTGGGTTACCACAAGATGATAACGTAAACTTTCATAAAGGCAGATACTTTCATCAACTAATACTAGAACCTGAGAAGGCAAAGGAAACTAAGTTTATTGATGTGTCATCTAGAAACACGAAGGCATACAAAGAACAAGCGACCAATGGTATTATAATGTTGGACAAGGAAGGTCAGGAGATTCGTGATTGTGTTCAAGCAATGATGGAAAACTTACCGTTCTTTGAAGGCATTCGTCAGGCAGGTAATGAGTATGAAGTTCCTGCAATTGCAGACATAAAGGGAATGAAGTGGAAAGGTAAAGCAGATATAGTTTGTACAGACAAACTGATTGACCTGAAAACTACAAGTTCAATCTCTGATTTTAAATGGTCAGCACGAAAGTATAACTATGATAGTCAATGCTATATATACCAACAACTATTTGGTAAGCCATTAGTATTCTATGTGGTTGATAAGACATCTAAACAATTAGGTATCTTCAGACCATCACAAGAATTTGTAGAACGTGGCGAACAAAAAGTTATACAAGCTATTGAAGTTCACAGAAAGTTTTTTGGAGAGAATCCAACGTATGATATAAATGAATATTATGTTGAAGAGACTCTTTAATAAAGTAAGTAAAAAGCAAGTGTTATGGTTTCAAGTTCCAATGAATTGTAACACTCGCAGAGAAAAGGATTTCCTTATCTCAGATTTATTAAATCAATTGGAACAAAAAATTAAAATCAATAAATAATGGCAGAAGAAAAAATCTTTGCAGATGGTTTCTCATTTAAGAGAAACGAAAACGCACCCGACTTTGTGGTGGGTAAACAATCCATCAAGGTGGATGAAGCAATTGCGTTCTTAAAAAAGAATGCAAATAATGGATGGGTAAACCTAGACATCAAACAATCAAAAGGAGGAAACTACTATTGTGAGTTAGATACTTGGGTTGCTAAACCAAAAGCAGAAGCAGCACCTGCAGCAGCAGTCGCAGCAGACACTGCAAGTGGGGAAGACCTACCTTTCTAGTGTCTTTGAAGACACTGATTGTTTGTGTGTGTAAGGAGGGGGATTTAGTTCCCCCTCTTTTTTACACCAACAATGTCAGAATGAAAGCATTTATACTTTCTATCTACTTTATTTTTATATATAATATTTTTTTATTTTCTTTACATTATAAGAAAAAAAACAACATATCAACATTTAGTACTGATAATCAACGAGTTACAAAAATTAAATCAACATTAAATCAACAGACAGATGACAGAAAAGGTTACAATATTTAAAAACATTAAAGAAACAGAGACTCCATTTCATAAGGAAGTGGGTGTTGTACTAGAGAGAATCAAGGATGGTGCAACAAAGAACTTAGTTAAATCAATACGGCTGACTAAGGATAAATCAGAACGCAATGAACTAAAGAAAAGATTACCTGCGATTTGTTTTAGTGGAACATTCACAAAGAGAAAAGACAATGCTATAAAAGAACACTCAGGTATTATTTGTTTGGACTTTGATGGCTACGAAAAAAAGAAATTACTTTTAGAGCATAAGGAAAGATTAACTAAAGACCCATACACGTTTTCAGTTTTCATTTCACCATCAGGCAATGGACTTAAGGTATTGGTAAAGATACCTGCCAATACAGAAAACCATATCAACTATTTTAATTCATTACAAAAATATTATGACTCACCTTACTTTGATAAGATGTGTAAGAATGTTTCAAGAGTTTGTTATGAATCATACGACCCATTACTTTATACGAACAAAGTATCACAACTGTGGGACACAGTGGCTGAACCTGAATACACTGAGGTAGATAAATACAATGACCCTCCAACAATACCAATCTCAGATGAGAATAAAATTGTAGAGATACTTGTTAAGTGGTGGGAGAAAAAATATCCAATGATAGAAGGTCAACGTAATCAGAACTGCTATGTATTAGCTATGGCATTTAATGATTATGGAATCAATAAATCGTTGGCAGGTTATATACTTAATAGATATGTTACTAAAGATTTTAATCAAAATGAAATCAACAGAACAATAGACTCTGCATATATTAATACTCAAAACTTTGGTACTAAGTATTACGAAGATGAAGAAAGACTTCAATCAATTAAGGATAAGTTTAGAAAGGGTATATCAAAAAAAGAAATACGCAGCCAACTTAGTGATGCAGGTATGGATGCAGAAGCGATAGATGGTGTAGTAAATAAAATAGAAAAGGAACAAGCAAAGAAAACCTTTTGGGAAAAGAATGAAAAGGGAACAATAAAGATTGTACACTTCTCTTTTAAAAAGTTTTTAGAAGACAATGGTTTCTATAAGTATTGCCCGGAAGGTGGTAAGAACTATGTATTTGTTAAGGTTACTAATAACCTAATAGACCACACATCAGAAAAAGAAATTAAAGATTTTGTTTTAAATTATCTACAAGACATTGATGACTTAAGTGTATACAATTACTTTGCAGACCAAGTTAGATTTTTTAGGGAAGAGTTTCTTACCCTATTAAATACCATTGATATTTATTTTATAGAAGACACTAAAGAATCTGCTTACCTATACTATCAAAACTGTGCAGTCAAAATAAGTAAAGACTTAATCGAACCCATAGACTATTTAGATTTAGGTGGTTATGTATGGTCTGACCATATCATACCTAGAAAGTTTAAAATATGTGATGAGTATAAATGTGACTATTCTATATTCATTGGAAACATTTGTGGTAATGATTCAGACAGAGTAAGAACTATGGAAAGCACTATAGGATTTATGATGCACGGGTATAAAAATTTATCATACTGTCCTGCAATTATTTTGAATGATGAGATTATATCAGACAACCCTGAGGGTGGAACGGGTAAAGGTTTGTTTATGAATGCACTGAGTCAAATGAAAAAGTTAGTAGTCATAGATGGTAAAGCTTTTGCTTTTGAGAAATCATTTCCATATCAGTTAGTATCAGCAGATACACAGATACTTTGTTTTGATGATGTAAAGAAGCACTTTGATTTTGAAAGATTGTTTAGTGTAGTAACAGAAGGATTAACACTAGAGAAGAAGAACAAGGATGCAATTAAGATACCATTTAGCAAGTCTCCTAAGATAGCTATCACAACTAACTACGCAATCAAAGGTTCAGGTAATTCTTTTGAACGTAGAAAGTGGGAGGTAGAACTTCATCAACACTATACTAAAAACTTCACACCACTTGATGAATTTGATAAGCACTTCTTTGCAGATTGGAATGAAGATGATTGGTGTTTGTTTGATAACTATATGACTTCGTGTTTACAGAACTATCTAACTACGGGATTAGTAAAGAGTAAGTTTGTTAATCTAAAGATTAGACAACTATCTGCCTCAACTTCACACGATTTTATAGAATGGTGTGGATTAATTGAAGGTCATCAGAAAAATAATAAATTAGTTTTAGATACAAGACTATCTATGCAAGATTTATATTTCGATTTTATTGGAGAGTATCCTGACTATGGACCAAAAGCTAAGATGACTATTAGTAGAACTAGATTTTATAAATGGTTAATTCAGTATGGTTCATACATAACTAACAGACAACCATTAGAAGGAAGAGATATGAATGGGAGATGGTTTGAAATGCAGAATCCTAAACCGACTCAAGGTAGTCTAAGTATATGACAGAGGAAACACTTGACATAGCAATGATTAATTCTTTTAATGTAATAGTATTGGACTATGATTGGGAGGACATCATTGATGGCAAGACTCCTTACTTTGCTCACAATGTGGCAAGAAGAATACCAAGTAAAAGAGAACTAGAAAATATATTAAAATACTTTATTGAAACAGAAGACTACGAAAGATGTGCATCGTTACAAAGATATATGAAGGAAGACCTGAAGGTGTAACAGAAAGAGTTGCAGGTTACTCAGACGAAATGATGTATCGTCAATGCAAACTTCTACACGATATAGTTTTTAAAACCAAACTTGTAAAGCAAGGCAGGGGAAAAAACGCAGTGATGGTAGAAAGAAGAATGTATGAGATAGATGGTGTGGTAGAACATAAAGCAAAGATTAGTCTTGAATATTATAAAAACAGAATGGCAACACCAAGTAAAATTAAATTTAGAGAATATCAAAAGAAAATTATTGTACAAGGAGCAGAGCATTTAATTAAAAATGGATTTGTTTATTTAGCTATGGAGGTTAGAACGGGTAAGACATTGACAAGTCTTGGTATGTGCCGTTTGATGAGAGACAAAAAGGTTCTGTTTGTTACAAAGAAAAAAGCAATCAGCAGCATAGAATCTGATTATGATTTATTAAATGCAGAGTTCAGTATAACAATAATTAATTACGAATCTCTACATAAAATAACAGACAGAGATTTTGATACAATTATTTTAGATGAAGCACACAGTATGGGTGCATTTCCTAAACCAAGTAAAAGAGCCAAGCAAGTAAAAGAAATACTTACTGCTCATAACCCAAAGGTTATATTGTTATCAGGAACTCCAACACCTGAATCATACAGTCAAATGTTTCATCAGGTTTATGGCATTAAGAATAATCCTTTCAAAGACTATGTAAACTTTTATAAATTCTCAAAGCGATATGTGAATGTAAAACAAAGAAAGATAAATGGTCTGTACATAAATGATTATCACAATGGACTACAATCTATACTTGATGAAATGAAACCACACACCATTGCTTACTCACAAAAGGAGGCAGGTTTTAAAGTAGACACAAGGGAGCACACTCTTGAAGTTGAACTTGAACCAATAAGCTATAAGCTTACGGCTCAGTTAAAGAAAACTTTAGTGGTAGAAGGAAAGGATGAGGTTATACTTGGTGATACCCCGGTGAAGTTAATGATGAAGCTACATCAATTATACTCCGGGACCATAAAGTTTGAATCAGGTAACTCAACTGTATTAGATTATAGCAAGGCAAAGTTTATTAAAGAAAAGTTTGCCAACAAAAAGATTGGAATCTTCTATAAGTTTAAACAAGAATTAAATGCTCTGAAAGAAATATTTGGAGATGATTTAACAACAGAACTTAGTGTCTTTGAAGACACAAGTAAATCTATAGCATTACAAATTGTATCAGGTCGTGAAGGTATATCCTTACGAAAAGCCGATGCACTTGTATATTATAATATAGATTTTTCTGCTACGTCTTATTGGCAAAGCAGAGATAGAATGACAACTAAAGATAGGTTGGAGTCAGATGTGTATTGGATTTTTTCTAAAGGAGGAATTGAGAAAGATATTTATAAAGCAGTAACAAAGAAGAAGGACTATACTGTAAATCATTTTAAAAAGGATTTGCTATCTTTGTGATATGAGGTTTGTAAAGTTTACACTAATTTGGATTAGTCAAAACTTAGCCATACCTTTTTGGGTGGTTGGGCATATTCACCTTTCGATTCATAGCTTTCACGACCTTACAGAAATTATGTCTTCAGTAGGTATGAATGTGATTGTAGCAGTAGGATTTTATTTAGATTATAAAAGTGACCGAACAACAAATACAAGCGAAAAGAATTAAGCAGTTAGAAGCTGAAGGTTACTATGTAATAAAATTAGTAAAGACAAACAAGAATGGAATACCTGACATAATTGCTATACCACCTAATTCAAATGTAATCTTTAGTGAAGTGAAGACACCAAAAGGTAAAGTGTCAAAGCTTCAGGAGTATAGACTAAAAGAATTAGATGAATATGGATTTAGAACTGAAGTTTTTAGAGGATGAAATGTTATATGAGATTGACGATTGGTTCTTTCAACAACTAAGCGACTACTCATTAACTGATGCATCTTTAATAGTAGCACAGACTCTTGCAGTGTTAAGTGAACTCCCAAGTAAAAACGGTTGGAGTCAAGAAGTAGCAGGAGTAATTACTGATGATAATACTGAACCTATATTTTTTGTAGTAGAATATTTAAAACAAGAAGATGACATACCAATTTTAATAGATATAAATCCAATTGATGTAGACGAATACTTGGATTTTATAATAGAAAAAAAATCAATCAAATCATATATAAATGAATCAAGAGTTAGAGACCTTATACTTACGGGGAGAACAGTTCAGCCACCTGAAGGAAATAATAAAAACAATTCTTAACGTAGATGTTACGAGAGATAGAAACCGGATGCAGCATACGGTTAATTGTAAAATGATTTACGCTAACATACTTAAAGAATGTGGGTATGGATGCAGTGTTATTTCAAAATCAATTGTAATGAACCACGCTACCATTCTTCATTACTTTAAAACATTTCCTTTCTATGTTAAAACAGACGTTGCATTAAGAAATAACTACGAAAGAATTAAATCAGAGTTTAATAAAGAGTATGACCCTGTTTATTATTTGTCAGAAAATGAACTAAAAAACGAAGTTTTTTCTTTGAAAATTAAAAATAAAGATTTATCTTCGGATTTGGAGACGTGCAAATCTAGACTTACCGAACTTGAAAAGCACAAGGCAAGTTTTGAATCGATATTTAAATTGATTGAAGAGAGAACTAGACCCGGTACAGAAGAGCACGTTCTAAAAAAATTAAATCACTTTTTCAATGGTGTATACACAAAATGAAATAGATAAAATACTATCCTATAAAACTTGGTCAGACAAAAAAAAGCAAGACCAACTCTTAAGAATGGACTGCTCTATGTATTGTCATCTTGGAATAGACTCTAATAAAAAAGAAAGAGAAGAAGTAACAAAAACTTCTCGTAAAATTTATACTGCAATCAAATCTATAAATCATAATATGGGAACATTGTTTCTACAAACAATGGACAAGAATGTAACTAAAGAACCTTTATAGGAATGACACAAGAGCCGTCATCGTATGACAAAGAACGTATTGCTCACATCAATCATTTGATGGAATCAATACACGGCTCCACCAACGAGATTTATGAAGCACTAATTGATAGAGACTTTGTTATCTTAAAGAAGGAAATAAAAGAACTTCAAGGCATCCTTAAGGACATATCTATATCTATAGAGGATGACATATGAATACAAGCAGTTTGCTACTGAGCAACAGTTATTTGATTTTATAAAAGATAATTTTATAAACGACCTGAATCCAAGTGAATATTCAACATCGAGATACGATTGCTTTTCTGAACGATACCAAATGGACATTGAACTTAAATGCAGAAGAAAGCATTACGATGGTTTAATAATAGAGAAAGGAAAGTATGATGCATTGATGCATCGTTGTAAAATACACGGGACTATACCTGTATATATTAACTCCACACCGGAAGGTGTTTGGGGTTTTTATTTAGAGCAGTTTGATTTAGTATGGGAACACAGAGACCTACCTAAAAAAACAGATTTCTCAGACAGACGAACCATATCAAAAGAAATAAGCTACCTAGAAGTATCCAAAGGTGTGGACTTACTTCTTCTTCTTTCTTCTTCTTCGAGCCTTTGATAACTTTGATTTTTTAAATCCATCAGTAGCATAATAAAGTTTTACTTGCTTATCGGTAAAGACTCTACCACTTGGACTTACATTTTTATTTCTACCTACTTTCTTAAATGGCATCTCTTACTTTTTTAATTCTTTCCTAAGTTCTCTTTTCATTTTTCTTAACTCATAATCAGGAGTACCCGGTCCATACATTTCTTTATATAGTTCAGGGTCTATATCTCTCAGTAATGACTTAGACATTCCTTTGTCTTTGCTTGAACTTTTCTTTTCCTTGACACCATATCCCGGTCTGTATGATTTACTTACACCTGTAAGGTCATACATATTTTCATCACTAAAGTCTCCACCTAAAGCTTTGAATAATGCTAAAGGTGCATCGAGTTGCATACCTAAAGCTATTTCAAATATTGGTTGTACATAATTTAATACTGTGCCACCCTCTTCAACTTTCTTATGCATCTTCTCCATCTTTCTAATAACAGATGTAAGTGGATTAACTCCATCACTAATAGGTTTTCTGTCTCCATCAATTTTAGAAACCAACTGTTCCATAGCACTACCAACTAATGGTATACCATATATTAGATTAAGACCTAACGCAGCATCTCTCAATGCTCTCATTGCTCTGTCTTTTTCCTCGTCATTTTTCCCGTGTAGTAAAGCAGGTGCATAAGATGCGAGTGTAAACATTACGTTGGCTGCACTGTAGTTTAAAACAAGTTTTCTTATATCAGTAGCTTTTATTTCTCTCGGCTTTCCTTGAGCAATTTTAGTAACAATGGCTCTACTTGATTGTCCTACGTTGTTCATCATTAAATATAATGAACTTCCAAACATACTGAAGAATCTATTAAAAGCACCTGTCTTTTGTTGTATAGGAGATTTTTCTGTGGCTCTTCTCGTTTGCTGAGTTGCATTGTATTCATTGAACAATCTCAAAGCTTCAGCATCAGACATACCATTTTTCTTAGCTCTATTATATAATGCTTTATATCCTAGCACACCAAGTATATCACCTGCAACTGTAGTAAAACCTGCTGCTCTTTGAACACCTCTAGTAAATTTACCTCTTTTAGTTTGCTTTGCTCTTGTTCTCTTGAATGTTCTACCACCTGATTCAAGACCAAATATATCTCCCTCTAAACCTTTCTTAATACGAGCATCAAATGTTGATGACATTTCTCTAGCCTCTCTAATGTTTGTTCGCAACATAGCTATTACTTCAGCATAATCTCTAATGAAAGTAAGCAAGTCTGCACCCGGCATCTTGTATCCTGAATCATACTTTTCAAAAGCCTGTATAAAAGAGGAAGCCTGTTTAGGAATTTGTATTAATTTAAAAGCCAAAGCAAATCCTGTGTACCTAGTTTGTAGTTTGCTAAACAAACCATTAGAAACTTGAGGACCTGACTCAGGGTTAATAGCATAGTTTAAATTTTGTTTAAAGAGTTGTGACAGTCCTGATTGTTCTAAGAGAGTAGCAATCTGTTCGTCTTTTAATACTTCATTCATCTCTTTAACTCCAAGAGCATAAGACTTGTACTTCTCCATTGACTTAACGTGGTCTTCCATAACCTCACTAAACGATAAACCAATCTCAACATCACCTGTTAAGTCAGTTCTTTCTTTTAGAGCAGGTGAATATTCTGCAGTAAATATTTTATCAAACTGTCCTTGTCCAATCATCTCAGATGTTATATCACCCTTTGATAAAGTTCTAGTTGGAAAATAGTTTTCTACATATCCTAGGTTTACATCATTAACTTGAGAGTAAACTTCATTAGTCTCTTCAAAGTATTTGTTACTTAAAAAGTCTACAACTTGGTCAACTAACTCTATATTTTCAGGACCGATAAAGTCTTTAATCGCATTAATATCAATCCCTTGTTCTTCAAGCTTTTTTCTTTGCACGTCATTTTTGCTTAGTGCATACAACCTCATTGCTTGGTCTACGTTTAGAGTTTCTGTATATACGTTTCCTGTCTTAGTATCTATAGCCGTAAACTCAGCAGTATCTTCTCCTAATGAATACTTCCACTTTTCCCACGTTTTATTGTGAGTGGATTCAGTCATAGCATTCATTTTGTTTTCAGTACGTCTTACTCCCTGTAAATTGTTTTCATCAAAATCATTTAATCTATTGTAAAATGTTTCGCTAAACATTCCTTCACTGTTTCTATCTAACAGTCTAGTCACTGTACCAAGATGGCTTATGTTGTTTTGTAAAAACCTTGAGATACCATTGTAAGATAGTTTTTGGTTTTCCATAAACTCATTGAGAAAAGTTTTAACTCCTTTCCAAAGACCTTCACTAAACGCTTTTCTAATTCTTTGATTTCTATTTCTTAGTGCATTTTTACCTAGAGGTTTGCCATTATCATCATAAAGTTCTGAGTAGTCATTTGATATTTGTTCTTGAAACTTTTCTTTTTGTTCTTGAATTTTTTGTCTTCTTAACTCTCTTCTGTTATTTAGTCTCGCAATAGACTCGCCTCTTGTAGTTTTTACATCTTCAAATAATTGCTCTACTTGTTCTAATTCCATACTAAGAACATCAGAGAATGAATCCAACGCAAGTCTTCTGTCAATTAACTGTTGCTCTTTGGTTGTAAGATTTATATTGTTTGCAATCTTTGTTTCTATTGCAGACATAACAGTAGGGTTTACAGTAGACTCAAGTTCACTTAATGCTTCTGTGTTATTTTCTTTTACTGCTTTTAAAACTCTATTTACTTCAGCAAAATAAGCCTGACCTGCAGCATCTAAACCTGAGGACCTTCTCTTACCTGATGTAGTCTTTTTTGTTTTAGATTTCTTTCTTACTAAATCAATTATCTTATCTATCAATTGATTCTTTATAACACCCCTTTGCTTTTCAACTTCAGTTAAAACCTCTGATATTTTACCGTCAAAGTTTTTAGGATTAGTTTCGTTAACGACTTTTAAAAGTTTATTTACTGAACGGTTATTATAATTTTTAGACTTAGGTAAAAGTTTTCTTATAATCATTCTCATTCTACGTTGAGCATCAGTAATATTATCTTCACTGATTCTTCTTTGACGTAAGTTATTTCTGATGTCAGCTATCTCTCTTCTTACATTTGGATTGGCTCTAATACCAAGTACTCTGTCAAATGCGTTCTCTATTTCAAGTTGAGTTTGTTCAGGTTGTACTTTATATATAGGGTTTTCTCTAAGTAAGTCTAACGCTTTCTGTCTTATCTCAGCAAATGATTTAGTCCTTACACCTGCTTTACCTTTACCACCTCTAGGTCCTTGAATAGCAAAAGCATTTACTGCATCTCTAGTTTCAGTAAATAATCTTTGACCTACAATGGCACCACCCTCAACATTACCAAACTCTCTTGGCATAGGTTTTAATAAATCAAGTTGAACTGTTAGGGCATTAGTTATATCCTTTGCTTTAAATCCTCTGTTCTTTAATACCACTCTAATAGACTCATCACTAAATCCTTCTCTTCTTCCTTGTTCTACAATACTATCAATAGACAAGCCTGTACTAAAAGCAGCATCAGGGTTCTTCAGCATCTTCATTTGCTTGTCGGTCATCTTAATTTCTTGACCTGCAAAAATATCAGCAAGTGCTACACCTAAGAATTTGTCAAGTGATAAGTTTTGAATTTCCTCTGCACTAAGGTCTGCTGACCTAGTTGAAAAGTTGTTCTTGATATAATTCCACATACCAAGAAGCCACTCTTGAAACTTAGCTTTCAATGAAGCGTTTGCTATAGTCTCACCTTTGTTTCCAATAAGTATAGCCATTGCTTCGTTAGTAGCTTTATCTACATCTCCATCAAATCTTTTTAATTGTTCTTTAAAGGTGTCAGTTTCCTGCACTAATTCTGCACCTTTTTCATATACCTTTCTACCTTGTTCTGTAGTTTTTAAGTAGTCGGTCCAAACGTGACCCATCTCGTGAATTGCAGTATTGAACAACTGTGATTCAGAGTTATGAACCTCAGGGTTAATATAAATATCCCCGTCTACAGTAACACCATAAACAACCTCATCGCCTTTTAAATATACTCTTACATTATCTGATGCTAGTATATTATTAAATGTGTCTGTATCAGAATTAATTACTACACCCGGAAATGCAATATTCATAAATGAGTTTAGCTTATCTACATTGCTTGGACTTTCATTTACTATAACACCAACATAATCAAATGATGGAATGCCAATACCAAAACCTAATTGTTGTGCTCTTAATGTGTTTATCTGACTTGGCTTACTATCAGGTTTTATTCCTTGTTCTTTTTCAATAAGCTTGGCAAATACTTTTTGATAAGCTTTTGGATATACCGTTTCCATTCTTTGTGGATTTTCAAGTATACCAATTGACTTTCCTTTCACACCATACTTATAATTAGGGTGTGTTGTTTCTACTATACCGGGATTCAATACATCTACACCAACAACAGAGACAACATTACCACCGGGTACATCCCTTAGTTGTGGGTCAGTGACTACATCTGTAATCATACCAATGTTTATTAGATTGGTATTAGGTAATCCTTTTAATAGTGTAGTTGGAACTGCCTTAGTTGTAGGTGTAACTTTTTGATTAGTTCTTTTAGACTTTTGTAAAGGCTTGTTAGCTTTACTTGTTGTCATCAGCTTTACTAAATGACTACGCACAGGAAGTGGCATTGCTTGAATCACTTCGTTGTCTAGTAGTTGGTCCACGCTAGTTGGATTAAGTTTTTCAATTATATCCAACAATTGTATGTACTCACCCAAGTCTTTTGGTGGTTTTGCTTTAGTCTCTAGAAAATCAATATTTTTTTGAATAGCTTCTTTTAATACAGGAACTGCAGCCTTTCTATTCTTTAATGGAATCTTCTGCATATTGTCTAGCAAGACTCTTACAACTGCCTCATTAGAAACCATTGCTTGTTCTCCCATTTTTACAATGTTCATAGGAACAAGTCCTTTTAACTCAGGGTTCTTTGCCCAATAGTCGTCAAATATTTTTCGGTTATTTAGGTATACCTGCTCTGCTTTATTTATAATGCTCTGTGCTTCTTTTTCAGTTACGTTTGCCCAAGCTGCTTGTTCGTTTCCTACCGTTCCATTAAAACCAATTGCACCTTTTAAGTTATCTATAGTTGTATTGGTTTGTGGATTAACAACTGTACCTGTAGTGAGTTGGTCTGTAATACTAAATATAGTAGGAAGACCTTTTATTACTTCAAGCTTCGTAACTTTTAAATCATTATCTGTTCTTGTGTTAAGTTCTTCAACATCAATCTTAGATGTTCCTTCTTGGCTTTCTACAGTGGCATCTACGTTTGGAGATTCTATTTCATTAATCTCTGTAGTAATTTCAATCTCATCAGGACCAATATTATCCGTGTTGTTTTCGTTAGTTGTTTCTAATTTAAAATCTACTTTAGGTTTTGTTCCTGATTCTTTTTCTTGAAGAGATTGTTCTAGGTCAGTTACTTCCTGTGATGCTGCATCATTGTTGGAAACTGCTTCTTCAGTTTCGAGTGTCTTCAAAGACACTCCATCTTCTGCAGTTTGTTCTTGTATTTGAGTAGGAGTTTCTACTGCAGGTGTTATAGTTTCTGTTGTAGGTGTAGTTGTTTCAGTAACCTGACCTTCTTCTACTGTTACATCTCCATCAGTGGCTGCTTGTGAAACTGCTTGTGCAGGTGCAACTTTAGCTTCAACTAATTTGTTTGCTACCATTTGAGAAATCTCATCATCGTTTTCAATGGATGCATTCAACCTACCTAGTTGTCTTGGGTCTAAACCATTTATATATTCAACAAACTCGTCTTTGCTTACTTCGGTAAACTGACCAAGCTTTCCTCTAAATCCTTTTCTAATTTTGTAAGTAGGTTTCCCTTCTCTTAAATCTGTTCCTGTAGCTTGTTCTTGAACAGATAATACACCTGTACCTGCTAACAATGTTTGTTTCTCAGGAGTTCTTAATTCTTTTGTGGTCAGTATTTCTGACAACTCTGCATTTATTTCTTTAATCTTTGGTCCAAAAACTTCTTTTCTGTTTTGTGAAGACGACAATTCGTTTTTAGCAGACAGGAGGGTCATTACTCTTTGCTCTAAAGCCAAAGCATTTTCACCCCTAAATCTTTTACCAAACTTTCCTGTCTTTAAAAGTTCTCTTGCAGTCTTTCTATATCCTACATTCTCTTGTATAGCTTGATTTGTTTGAGCATCAATCTTGCCAAGCTTTTCCATATTGTTTGCCCAAGCAGAAATCTTTGAATCGCTTGACAATTCTTTAGACATAAAGTTTATATTGGATAAGTTTGTTGCTAATTCTAAATCATTTTTTGCTCTTACCTCAAGTGCTAAGTTAATAGCCATATTAGAAGTATTGTTTCCAATACCACCCCCCATTTCAGCAACAATTTCTTTCCAATTTAAATCATCACCAACATTCATTTGTGCAAGATATTCTCCTGTACCTTCACCAATAGGGTCAGCTATTAATCTTTCTGCAGTAAGTGCTGCTACTCTTTTACCTCTACTAGCAATCGAACCTGTTCTAAAAAGATTACCTGCTAGTTTTGCAGTAATTAAATCTACCACTGCAATCGGAACACCTCTTTTTAAACCACGTTCTTTTCCCTCTGCCCAAACATTTTCATCTGATAATGCTGCTGCAACTGATTCAGGGTCTGTAATATTATAACCTTGATTACTTATAGCATCAATAACTGCATTGGTATATTCCATAGCTATACTTGTAGCTGCAAACCCTGTTCTAAATCCCCACGTTGCACCTGCTGCAGTACCTGCACCGGGAATAAAACTACCTGCTGCTGCACCACCTGCCGTTGAACTAGCTATAATCTTAGAACCATAAGGTAGCATCATTGATAAACTTTGACCTGCCAAAGTTGTTGCCCACTCAAAAGGATTATCAGATATAACATCCCAAGTCTCGTCAAAGCCATTTGCTTTTTGCCATCTAGATAATACTCTTGATTTTGTATTAGACCTATCTTGTAAATAATCTACTATTTTTTTAGCAGCTTTTTTAGTTGACTCAGGGTCATCTAAATCATATCCACCTAATAGTTCAGGGAACATAGATGCCATTAATATAATGTCACCTGCTTTACCTCTATTTAATCCGTTATTCCATTCATCTAAAAACCCATTCCAATTTTCGGAGTACTCCATCTGAGACATCTTATCGTGCTTCATATCATAATAAAGCTTGGCATTCTGATATACATCAGCAGCTTTTTCAGATTCAGATAAAGCCACAACATATCTTTCTTGAAGTCTCTTTATGTTAAACGCATCTTGTTTATCTGTTGGAACAATAGTTCTAAGGTCATTAGCTTTTACACCATACGTTAGTAATGATTGTTTTTCTACTTCGTCTTGTACTATTCTTGCATCATTGTTTACACGGATGGCATTACCAATATCTTTTTGGTATCTCTTATTTAGGTATAAATCAAAATCTTCTCTAGCTAGTTCTGATTCATCATTTAGATAATCATCTTTTAATTGTTCGTGAGTAGCTACTGTTTCTTTATAAATATCTTTATAATCTTGACGAAGCTTACCGTTTATATATAGTTGAGCATATTTCTCTTGGTCCTCAGGCATTAAGTCTTCAAGCTTAAAAAGAGGTCCTCTTTCTAAGTAATCCATTAAGGATTTATTTTGTTCGTACCTTTCAACTATGTCTCTTTCTTTGTCATAGTTTAATCCTCTTTCTTGAAAAAATTGTTTAGCTTCAGCATCGTGAGTGTTAACTTCTTTCCAAGAACCTTCAGCAAAAGCTTGTGCCTCTTCTTCAGTTTCAAATTCAAATATCTCTCCTCGTTCTTGTGCTTTAGCTAAAGCCTCTTCAAAAGGCAACTCTTCCCAATATCTAGAATTGGATGTATACTGATTAGGGTCAATAGGAAATAGTGTGGGTACTACCACCTGTTTACCATCTACTTCACCCGATGCAAATAAAACTGTAGATATAGTTCCGTCTTCATTTTCTCTACCTACCTCTCTTAAGTTTTTAGCTTTTAAAGATTGAGTAACTTTATCTGTTATATTAGATTCACCGGAAAGGTCGGCAGATAAATTATTCTTAATAAAATTTTTCAGCCTTTTTGATTCAGCTATTTCAGTGCCTGATGTAAAGGGGTCTAGGTCAATAGTAACGCTAGTGCTACCATCAGGAGCAGTAACAATTACTGCATCACCTATTCCTGTTTCTTCAAATACAAAACCATACTTAGCAAAGTTGTCTCTCAAAAAAGGAACAACCTCTTCTTCATTTTTGTCTATAAGGTTTTTATCAATCTTAGAAATATCAGAAGAAAACTCATCACTTGATTGAATACCAATTAATTTGGCAGCATCTAACTCTTGTCGTTGCTGCTCTGCTAACTGCTCAATCTGTTGTTGTCTTTCTAAATCAGGCTGCTCAGACTTCATAATAGAGTCTGTGTATTCAGCATCAGCAAATGTTTGTTTTAAACCTCTATCTATTTGCTCTTGAGTTGGATACATACCCATACGCATTGGGTCTCTGTAACCATCTTCTCTAGTATCTTGAGGGGTTATTTTGTTTGGGTCGTAGTTAACAAAGAAAGTTTCTGCATCAAATTCTGATGATGCCGAAGAACCATCTTCCGAAGACAAACCCATACTTCCTTGAGGTTGGTCTTTTTTTTTTAATGGGTTAACTACCCCCATCAGCTTTGCGAAATCTTCATCACTACCCTTATATCCGGTGCTAGTAAAAGCACCATAACCGTCACTAAAAGCATCGGGGTTTGTTTGAAGTAAAACCTTGAAATCAGCTTTAGAGCCTCTGTATCCTGTGTTTACAAACTCTTTGTATAAATCGTCAAATGCTTGTTCGTTCATCCTTTTTAATTGTATTTACCACCGTCAACACCACCACCTGTATTACCTCCTTGTGGTTTATTGGTATTGTTGCTTCTTATGGTAGTTCTATTTGCTTTAGTACTTGTACCTCTTTTACCTTGTGTAACTAACAATTTATCATCTTGACTAGCCGTAGCAGAAACTGCTTTAATTATGTCATCAATAGCCGTAGCCTTGTCAAAGTTGTCTGCTTCCATTTCAACTGTTAGTATAACCTTACCATCAGCATCTTGTATTTGGAAACTATTATCAAATCTAGAATCGTTAACAACCTGAAGACCTTTTGCTGCTCCCGGTACTTGAGAAATTAACGCTTGTACTTTTGGAATTACTTCCTCATCATCAGTACTACTAAATACATCGTTAGCTTTAACATCCTTAGTAGCATCTGCAACTACTGCTTCGTATGCTTCAGGGATAGATTGTGTTTCTTCTTCTGTGGTTGTAATAAATCCTTTACTATTAGGGTTAAATGCTTTATTATAATCTACTCCTGATTTTTTAGACACATCATTTATGTCTTTAATCTTGTCATCATCAGATAAGAAGAAATTAGCTGAACCTTCTACCCATCCTTGCTGACCTAATGTAGTACCATCTGTACCTGTAAAGTCCATAGGTTGTGTTGTGCCATCTTTAAATCTAATTATCGCACCGTCTCCATCTCTTTCAATATCAGTAATATTACTGTTAATAGATTTCAAATATTTAACTGCCTCATCAACTTCAGCATCATCACCGTAGTAAAGTTTAGCAACATTACTCATAACATTCTTTTGTACCTTGAGTCTGTCGCCTCTCTTTAACTCTTCAGTAGTAGGCTTGTCCGGCTTTTGTTTCATTTGCTTAGTATCCACAGTGTTCTCAATATCTAATTGGATATTAGACTGCGTAATTAAAGACCTTTCAGCGTTGTTTCTTTGTACGTCTGTAAGTTCAGAGGTAACTCTACCGTTCTCTTCTTTTAAAAATATAATATGCTCAGTTCCTTCTTTTCTTTTGCCGTTAGCATCAAAGACTTCACTCTTGTCAAATGTAGTTTTATATTGTTCCCCGTCTTCAGTAAACTTATTAAAGTCCATCAATACAGATGCACCTGAAAAATCTCCACTTGCTAATTGACTTTGTGCCCATTTAGTTTGTGCTTCTTGGAACGTGCTGAATGCTTGTAAGTCAGCAACCTCTACACCAAGTTCAAGTGCCAATGCTTGTTTATCTGCATCACTCATTTCATTTATACCACCATCTCTATTACGAATGTCTGATATTTTTTGTATTTGACCTGCAGATAATGTAGTACCCATACTTGTTACTTTTGACACCACATCTTTACCTAAGGTATCTGTCCATTGTTGTGCATTACCAACTACATCAAACTTAGTTATGTTTGTTTTTATTCTGTTTCTAAGATTTGCTACAGAAACAAGTTGATTTGGGTCAGGAACTAAAATACCATCAGCATTTCTAACCATTTTTGACATCATAACCCTACCTGTATTAGGGTCAATATTTAATTCAGCTTGATTAAAATTAGCAAACCCTTCAGCGTTAGCCATTATCTGTACATCAATTTCAGAAAGTTGCTCACCAACAGGTAAGTCTGCTCTCATCATTTCCATTTTCTTAGAGTACTCGTCATTATAATCTTGCATCAAATTAAAACCAATGTCAGTACCATCAGTAAGGTTTTGCCTCATTATGGTATATTGTTTTGGATTTAACTGTCCTGACTTTAACAACTGTTCTTGCATCAGCATTTGTTGTTGAACTTTGTCGGCATAGCCTAAAGCAAATTCATTAAGTTCTCTGTTTTCTCCTTGAGGAACATTGTTTAGAATTTCATTAAATTCTCTTGTAGCTGCATCTATTGAAGCCTTTTTTTCCTCACGAACACGAACTTCTTCTTGTAGCATATTGGAAAAATTCTTTCCAACTTCTGCCCAATTAATATTGTCCTCTGCTTTTCTTTCAACGTATTTATATGCTGTTGCCATTCTTTATTTTTTAGTTACCGTTTGCCGAAAGAGTTGGTTGAGGAAGATAAACACTCATAGGATTCTGATAGTTATTTAAATAGCTTTGATTTTGAAACAACATATTTTGTTGTTGTGGTGTAAGTGCTTTTTTAAACTGTCTAAACTCTTTGTTTGAATAATTAGAAACATTACTAAAGTCAGTCATATTGTCTGCTAACCCTGTGTTCTTGTTAAAAGCAGCCATATCTACACCACCTTTTGTTGGGTCGTTTCCAATAGAAGCAACTGCACCTTTTTGTGCACTCATATTTTGTTGGTATAAAGGAACCATTTGTGCTGCTTGACCTACTGCTGAAATTGTAGATTCAATTCCCTGTTGTTTAGCCATCTCTGCTGCTCTTTGTGCATCAGCAGCTTTTTGTTGGTTACCTGCTACTTCTTCTAAATCTAAAGCTACATCTAAATCTCTTAATCTTGAGTCTTCCTCAATGATTGCATTCTCAATGTTGGTCATTTCATCTGCTTGTGCTGACCTTACTTGTTGTTGACCTGCTTGTTGTGCAGCGTATACTCTACCTGCAGAAGCTGCTGAACCTCTTTCACTTTCTACACCTGCTTGTGTAGCCATTGCACCTTGAACTAACAATGCTTCTCTTTCAGCATCGTATGCCTCTTTCTTAATAGACATTTGTTCTGCGTAATTTACATCAAGCTTTCCTCTAGCTTCAGCCATTGCTTTATCAGCATCACGTTCTGCTTGTTGTTGTAATTTTTTTTGTTTAGATGCTTGGGAGAAAGACATACCGGCAGATGTTACTGTACCTGCTATGGCTACTCCTGCTGCTACTGTTGTTAATGCTGCCATATTATAATCCTTTTATCATTTCTTTTGTGTACGAATCTCCTTCAGTATAACCTAGTTTTTTATAAGTATCTATTAAGGATGGGTGCTTTAATAATGCATAACTATATTTTGCTCCCGACCTTGTACACAAATTTGTTAATGTTTCAATAAGTAAACCAATTGCATTTTGTCGATTTGGCTTTTTTCTATATTTTTTATTAGATATAATCCAATCAACCCAAGCTACACCTGAGTTAGTTAGATATATATAACCTGCACATACAGGAATATCACCGTCTAAAACAATCATTCCCCCTTTACCATTGTCAGGTAGGAAGTCACGAGTTGGAGGTGTCCATCCCCAATCTTTCCACCAATCCACAAGAATGGTGTCATAATCGTCTAATTCAAGTGGTCTAATATTAAATACCATTCAACAACAAAGATACTAAAATTAAGGAAATGATTTCATCACTTCACTTTCTACTGCAAACAATTCAACCTTCTCTGTATTTCTGTTCTCTAAAGTGAATAAAGCATAATGACCTAATATCCCGTGAGATTCAGAAACAGAGTTTTTAATGTACAATATAAACTCAGTACCTGTAGGTGGTATTTGTGCACCGGCTATAGTATTGTTTACAACAATTTGATTTACACCGGCAGGTTTATTTACATTAACTTCTTGAACCTGACCCAATAAAAGTGGGGTGGGGGTTCCAAAATATACCATATCACCATCATCATTTGCAGGTGAACCTACAGAAATTATATTACCAATATTTACAGATATAGGAAAAGTAACAGTGGTTAAACCTGCTACAGGAAAATCATTTTGAATGTTTGAACTTGTAGCAATACCATTTAAAGAACGTAAAGCGTATTCATCAATTTCAGCAGGTACACTTCCTGCGTTTCTTAAGAAAGCATAAAAAGAACCTTCTTTTTTTTCATACCAATTTTCTATAGTATTTTGTCCTCCCCAAATAAATCCTGAATCTTGTTGGTCGCTTTCTAACAATGTATCCCAACTATCATCACCTTCCAAGTTTATAGTTTTAAATAACTTATTTTCTAATGGCATATCATTAAAAACAGATTGTAACTTTGAAGGATAGTTTTCACCATAGTATCTATTTCTAATTGGATTAGTATTATGACGATAGATATTACCCTGATAAAATGTATAAAAATAGTTATTCATACCAATTAACCAATCAGCGTAGTACGAATAAAATGAAGGAAATCCTTTGACTCCATCATCGTAGCTTAACGTATAGTTTTGTCCTTTTGTTACATCGTTACTCATATATTATTTTTTTATGGACAGTGTGTTGTGTCTCCACAAGAGTAGCTGATTGCTCCTTCTTGCATTGCATTAACATCTGTTCCTGTTCCTAGTGCAGTTATAGTACCACAATAAATAAGTGGGTCTACAGTGTTGTTGGTAAAATTAACTCTTTTATATTGTATTACATCTCCCACTGCATTTGCTCCATTAAACCTATCGTTCATAGTATAAAATTGTCCTGTAGTACAATCCTCAAGAGTTATAGTATTACAAGTATCAAACTTTTGGTCTACTATACCATTGGTTGTATGAACCACAAAACCACCCGGACATAAATAGTAGTTATCAAATACTGCAGTTTGTCCGAAACCATCAGTAAAAAGATAGTCGTGTAAGTTAACATTGTTCTGAGTTGATTGACCATTTACCGGAACGTGATAATATAATTCAGTATCACTAAATTGCCCTTTACACGCACCCGTTTGAGATGTTTTCATAACACCTAACATAGGTGGAATCATTGTAGGACAAGCTACCTCTATATCCCATTGTGTTCCTCCACAAGGTGCATAAACCGAAACCTCTAATAATTCAGGTTGACCCGTTGTTTTTGGAATAACCATAACACAATCACCCGGTTGACCGGCAGTCAATTGGTCGTTATCTGAGGTAATAGTTTCTGTAATTGTTGTTCCTGTAGGTACAAAAGTACCCCCTAGATATTCACTTTCATTTAACTGATAGGTACCTTCAATTTGGTTTGGCAAACCTCCTCCACATTGTCCCGTACTTCCTGTACTTCCAAGATAAGTTCTTCCACTAACAGGTTGACCTCCTCCGTTTTGTGCTTGTAACCAACCAAATTGTGGTGAACTTACTTTATTGTAAGCAGTTCCATTGTACTGAACCTCAATACCATCAGGTACACCTTGAGGGTCGAATTTAATTATTACGGCTCCAACATCTGTAGGAGTTCCACCAAGACTAATATTAAGTCTAAATACACCACCTGCACCACTTGCATTTAAACTTCCACCACAAGGCTCATAACAAGTAGGACAAGGTTGTGGAGGATTTAATACACAAGTATTACCTGTACATACTTGTTGCCTAACCACAACACCGTCTGAATAGTATGATGCTGCAGCAAATGTCGTCAAAGCAGCATCCATATAAATGCCATTTGAATTACTTAATGTTGTTCCGTCTATATAAAATATTGCCATAATTAAATTTTTACGATGGTGTTTGTATACAACAACAAGCAGTTTGTATATCTGCTCCTGAACATAAATCAATTGTTGTTGGTTTTCTTAAATCCCAAATTAAATATAAAAAATCACCGTCATTGCCCGGAGGAATAGTAAAGTTCCCTTTGTAATATTCTCCCGGTGTAACCTCTACTGTTACCATTGCCGTAGATGCAGTAATTAATTGCTGCATTGCAGGTGATGTCTGAGCATAGTTTACGTTAGTTCTTAGGTATCTAAAACTATTTGTATTATTATCCCAAGTTGCAGTATCGTTCTGCCATTTTGCCCACACTAAATCTTGTTGGTCTCCTGTGCTTGGTATTGACCCCTGACCTTGTTCTCCTGTTTGAGAAGAGAAATAACTAATTATAGGATTAGTTGCTCCATCATCAAACTGAACAAATGTAGTAGTTAAAGGAGATTGGTATCCACCGGGGAAAGGTGGAGCATAAAATCTTTTCTGTGTATGTATAACTTCAAATGCTTCATTAGCACCTGTTAAAACTATATCTACTACAGTTAAAGTTTTAGCATCAGGACATTCAACTGATAAAACTAAAGTAGTAAGACTACCTCCTAACGGTGTAATTGTTACTTGTACTTCAGTTATGCTTTGACTGTTTTTATTAACCGTTATATCTCCACCCCCTGATTGATTTGTTGCAGTTTGAGTATTACCTGCATAGGTAACTTCTACATCAAACAATCCTGAAGTGATTACATTACTCCAAGAAACTTTTAATGGTCCAATAGAACTGCCCATTTCAAAACAAGCATCAAAAGGAATATTTGGTGTAATTGTAATTTCTTGAGTTATTCCACAAGCAGTACAAGGTATATCAACAGGAACTTTTTGTTGGTTTGATGTTAATACAAACTCGTTCATATAAGGGTCAAAACCTCCTAGCTTCTGTGTTTCAAACTCTACGTTAAATAAATCTCTAAACCAAGTTCTCATACCATAACTTGAAACAACTTCGAGTTGGTCATTCTGATAACTTGTACCACTTAATTTTAAAACAGAACCTCTTTTAGAATCTGTAAAATATTTATCAGGACCCCATTGTGCAAAGCTTTCAGGATTATGACTAACACCAAACTCTTCTATTCTAGCTATCTGTGTTCCTAAAACTTCAGGTACTGATTGTAGTAGGTTTCCTGTTCCTGCATCTGACAATAAATTTTTACCTGCTAATACATAAGAAATTTTATCTTCTTGTAAAGTAAGAACATCTGTTTCTCTAGCAAATAATTTCTGAATTGGTCCAAATGATTCTTCTAAAGCTTTGAAATTTAGTAGTCCAAAATTAAACTCATTGAGTTTGTTTACATTTGATTCATCATTGAATATACCACTGTAAGTAATGTCAGAAAATCTTCTTACTTCTTTATAGTCAATTGCTTGAGTTGATGTAACTCTATTACCTAACTCAAAATCTTTTCCTAAAATACTATCACGAATTTTATAACTTTCAACACCATTACCAAAAGCATAACAATTGAAAAACTTAGTATCAATAATAGCAGGTTGTGTATCAGTTTGGTCTTGAATATTACCTAAGTGCAGACCCGGTGTTAAAGTTACTTGACCAACATTTATATCTGTAGGGTCAACAGGAGGGGTAGTTGGATTTAATTGTGCACTACCACATTCAGCAACAAAAGTTACTGTAGTTCCTGACCCTGCCGTTCCTTTACCTAAAATAAGTATTTGTTGTGGTTGTCCATCTAAATCTATATAGTCAAACACCACATCGTTTATGTCATCGTTTTCAATTGTATATAAACAATTATTAGTTCCGTTATTGATTTGATAAGTTTCAGGACCTTCATACCATATATCCGGTGAAGCATCTAATGGCTCACTTTCAAAAATACAAGTATTGTCTGCTCTAAACACAGTAATACACATACGGATAACAGACCTTCTCTTTTTACTACTACCACAGGCTCTAGTACCTCTACCCATAAACTTTAATTGGTTTGTAGTAGCATCTCTATAAAAGCCAAAATATATAACACATAAATCCTGAGGTAAAGTTTGTGAGCCTTGCATACCTTCATAAGAAACTGTAAAATCACAACCACTACCCGGATTACCTATAGACTGAATACCTAATGTTTCAAAAGCATCATCTACATTGTCACCTTCAAACCAATCATAAAAATTATCGTAGTCTTGTGAAGACGTAAGTGTCTTTTCAAAATCCCATCTTCTTCCTTCACACTTATTACCCGAACCTTTTCTTTCAACTTTAATATCAAAAACAACTCTTGAGTTAGCAGGTATAGTATAATCAGTATACGAAGAACCTGCTATATTTGGGTCAGGTTGTTCTAGGTTTACAGGGTATGTAACCAAGGGATAACTGCCTGAACTTTTTCTAGTAGTTTGTTTACAACCAAAATCTACAATAGCATTCTCCCCTTGTTCAGTGCTAAATTGATTTGGTCTAATCTTCATATACGTTCCTGAAGGAATTGGTATATTACCATCGTCATCACCACCTCCACCTTCAGCAGGTATATCTAAAAATCCTTTTTGTTGTGCTTCTTTTTGGAGCACCGTTGCAAAGACACATCCTGATGTTGGACCATCTGCATCTCTCTTTACAATTAACCTTTGACCTTCTGTAATTTTTGCAGAGTTCTCTCCTTCTAATAGAAAGTGTGTTTCTTGTGTTTCAGGGTCGTTAAAAAATATGCTTGAAAAAATAGTATCATATTTTTCTCTATCAGGTTTAATTGCAAACTTATAATTAGTCGCCCAAGCAGGTGCTAGTTGTGATTCAGGTATCTCTACATATATACTGTTTGCAGTATCAGAATCATCACATAAAAATTGTTGTGCATTAAACTCACTAACTAATGCAGGTGTTGAACGACCAAACTCATCCATATATAAAATACCAATCTCATATCCTCTGTTACTGTGTAAGCTTTCTCCTGAACCCAATTTACTATAGTCAGCTTCAGCAGTTTGTATTTTAAAATATTCAGTAACAATTTGTGTAGGTGTAGCTATATCATCAGCATATTGAACTGCAGGGAATGTAAATGTAACTACACTTGACCCCGGAGTACTTGATACTTCAATAGCTTGTTCAATGGCTGATATACCACTGTTATATATAAAGAGGGTTCCATCTAAATCAGCTTTCCATATTCTATTATATGCATCTGTCATAGTTGAACCATTCTCTCTGTTTGCCATAGGTTCTATATTACCTCCCGGTAATGATGTTCCTATTTGTGCAACAGTTTGAGAATTAGTAATCCACTCAAATACAGAACCAAAATCTTGGTTTATACTAAATGTAAATTGTAATGATTGTTCTTCATTTGTTTCTACAGGAGGGTTGTTACCTGAGAATTGAGAGTGTTCAAAATCTACTATCAATGTTACAGTCGCACCACTAACTAAATCAATATTACCAAAATCAAATTCTGCTTCACCATCATTAACATTTACAACTCCTTGTATTGTATAGTTGGCATCGTCTAAATCAGCTTCAATATTTATAGCTTCAAAAGATTCCATTACTTTTTCTGTTGTGAAATCTAATCTTACAGGATTACCTAAATAATTAATTAAATCATATCCTTCAACATAGTTTCCAAACATTAATCTGTTACCCATTAAAGTTTGTGCTTGAGCAAACCTTGGGACATTATCATATAGCCTTAAAATTTCAGCTTCTGATAAAATGGTAAATATTTTACTATTAGTAAATGAATAAGTTACATTTTGAAAGTCAGTGTAGCCTTGTTTATTTTTATCTAGCTTTTCAATAACTTTAATTATAGGACTATTAGCTTCTTTAAATAACAAGTCAATACCTTTAACTAATGAACCACCCGTATTAAAAGTAACAAGTGCAGTATTGTACAGGTTTGTCATACCTTCGTTTAGGTAACTCTCTCCTGAAAATAAAAATGTACCCGGTGAAAAAGCAGGGTTAGTAAAAATTGATGTAGCTGAATACTCGTCATCATCATACCTATATCTATAAGCAAAACATATAAATCTTTCTTCTAAAAAATTTTCTTGACTTCCTGTTTGAATTAGTTGTATTGAAGGAGGCTGAATTGGTGGCTTTTTAATAACCAATATATCTTCAGCTAAGAATCCATCAACACCACTACCATCAGGGTCAGGGTAATTCTTTTGTACATTTATTTTTCTAGGTGCATTTATATTATCTGTAAAAAATAAAAGTTTATTATCTACTAAATCTATACCTGTATGTAGATATAATTCATTGAAGTTTAAGGTGGTATTAACACCACCACCATCATCCATACTAATAAGATGATATACTATAATATTATTGTTTTGATTCCAAGAAACTACAAGGTCTAATTTTTGAGTAGGACTAGGAGCAAAGTTTGGGTCGTGAACCATCCAATAAATAGTTTCATTTGCACCATCTTCAAAAGCACCAATACATCTAGCTTGATTAGATAATGGAGTTCCATTATATTGTAAAGTTGTTACTCTAAGGTTACCTTTTGAGTTTTCAATAACTCCAATCTCAGCACCTTCAGTTGAACCCATACGAACATTTAATGCATCAACGTACTCCCCATTAGTAATGAGTCGTTCATCAACCATTTTATTCATTTTACCCTGAGTAAAGTTCCTTGTTAAATTTGCCATATTATTTCAACCACTTGTCCCTACCTCTCATATTCATTAAGAGTCTTCCGGGATGTATATTACTAATTCTAATTTTTGCATTTCTAAGTAAAGCTGCTCTCTTCTTTCTTGAACGTGCAACAATGTATTCTTGTACTCCAACTTTAGAACTTAATATTTCAAACTCTATTGCAGCATAGATGTATTTTTCAAATAGTTTATTTACAGTAATTAAACTGTCATCGCCATTCTCCATACCATCTGATACATACTCAAGAATACACAACTCACCTGCCATTCCTGAACTAAAATTAATAACACCACCTTTGGGGTTTATTTTGAAAGTGGGATTAGCATTGGCAGTTTCTGTATTTAATCCATAACGTGCTCCAATACCGTATTCAAAATACCAAGCACCATCAACACACCAACCTGCTCTACCATAGTATTCTGAGTTTTGGTTTAAATATATACTTTGCTTTTGACCTTTTATTCTATCATAATCAATTTCTGAAAATTGTGGAGATATTGCATTACCATCTATATCAAAAAGTATTCTACATTCGTTGTCTTGTAAATAAGCTGAAGACCAATTTGTTTGAATGTTTTCTGTTAATGGCATAAGTAATCCATCTCTATACATAGATATTCTCACCCAATTCACATAGTCAGATGGAAGCACATACCTTAATGTGTCACACACACTAAGTTCTAATATTTTAATTTCTTTAAAGGCATCGTAATTTAATTCCTGTATTGCTCGTTTAGCGTGGAATAAAATCTTATACCTCTCTTCGTTGTTTACAAGACTGTGGTTACCTTGATACATTAACATAAAATTGTTAACTATATCTTCCAAAGAAACATATTGATATGAACCCCAATTAGCATTCTCAGGTGGATTACCTCCATTCTCGTAATATTGATATTGTGTTATATAACTCATAATTATTTCTCTGTTTGCATATTCTTAGCTTCCTCTGCTCCACCAAATTGTGCTGCTGACATTTCTCTAATAGACATACCTGCATACTGTAATATCTTATTGACAAGATTTGGCTCGTCATCTTTAGGTAATTCAAAGTCTTGAAAATCATTTGCTGATTGATTAAACGCAGGTTCACCACTAACTAAATCTACATAAGTCCACTTGGGAACTTTAGGGAATCTAATGTATTGACATTCAACTGCTCCAAATGTGTTTATAGAATCAGGAAACAAAAACAATGTTGGCTCTTGCTGACTATAAGCAGGGAACATTAAATTAGGTGCAGTTAACAATGAATTGTTAAGCATTGTTATTTTGCTATTAGTAACCTTCTCAGCTTCTTTTATAGGTTTACTTGAATATATCAAGTATTGCATCATTGGGTTTATAAAACTATCGAAAGGGTTTCCATTACCGTCAACTAAGGTTAAAACAGTTTCTGATACCACTGCTGATACATAACCTGCTTCTGCAGGGTTAGATGATAAGTTAACAACTATATCGCCCACTTGAACACCATCTGATACAAAGGTTGCAGTATTATCAATTAATGTTTGTACTTGCAAAGCAGTATTAGTGCCTTGAGCAAGTTGCTTTGTATATATTAAAACTTTATTTAATAGGTAATAATCGTCTCCTGTAGTTGTTTGACTAGGGGTAAAAAACTTATTATTATATTGATGAAACAAAAATTTAGTTTCAGAAAAAGTATTTATAACTTCCTCTAAACCTTTTGTTATATCAGCATACTCAGTACCCGACTGTCTTGCATTCTCCTTAACAATTTGATAGTTGTACGAATAAAAATAATTTTCAAATAAATCTAACTGTGCTTGTTTTGCAAATAAGTTAAAGTCAGATGGGGATATATACCCGTAATTATTCTTGTTCAGTACGGACATCACCGTTTGTCTTACTGAATTTATCATCTGTATTTCTTTTCTACAAAGATAATGAAAAAAAAAGACCCCTTCATTTTTGAAGAGGTCTCTTAATTATGGTCGATTATAGGGTTTAATCTAACAAAGATTCTAAGTATTTTAAAATCTCAAGACCTTCGTCATCTGATAGAAATTGTGCAACCATATCTAAAGCTTCAGCACCGAATGGTACATTAAGCATTTTGGTTTTATTGGTTGGTGTATTAAACCATACTTCTTTTCCACTCTTTCTAGTTTTCAATAAACCTTGCTCAAAGAATCTTTGAATTGTACCCATAAGTTTTAATTCAGGGTCATTGATAACATCTAAGAAATCTGAAGGGTTACTTCTAGCATATACTAATACATCTCTTTTAAGTTCTGCAGTAGACATAGTAGTTACGTCTTTACCAAACAATACTCTACATACATTTTCAAGTTGGTCAAGAGTAAGTTTCTTAGCTTCAACTAAAGCATCAGCTTCAATCATAAGGTCTTCTACCTCTTCTGCTGCATCTTTTGCTTTGTCAACTTCTACAAACTTTTTACCATTTAATGGGTGATAGTGTAGAAACTCTTGTAATACTTGATTTTCTTTTGCAACATATAAGAAACCGTCTTCAAAAATAATTGGTTCAAGTAATGCGTTTTTATCTTGTTCATCTACAAAACAAGACTTTTGATTTCTTGCATAACGTAACTCTCTATTGGTTCCGGTTTTCTCATCAAAGTGTAAAAGTGAAAATCTCTTTGTGTGTCTCACAGGTAGCATAAAGGAAAGAGGTGCTACTCCTCTTGTTAGTTTGTAACTCTTAGCTACAAACACAGTTGTTTTTGCTTTCGCCATTTTATTTATAATTTAATTAAAGTTTAAAAAAAAAGGAGGAGTGTCTTCAAAGACACTCCCCCAATATAATAATCTTACTCTTGGAACAAGAAGAAGTTATTAGCACCTAAAGTACATACTGCTCTTTCAGATAGGAAGTGAACCTCCATAGCATCTAAGCTAGAAGTTTCTGCTCCACCTGCAGAACCTGTAATCCAAGTTTTATATCTTCTATCTTCTGTTTCAGAAGCACGGTATCTAACGTGTAAGAAAGGTCTCTTAGCGTTTTTACCTAAGATTTGGTCATATACTGATGTAGAACCTGCAGGAACTAAAAGTCCATTAACTCTACCTGACCCTGCACCTGTAGGTAATCCACCTCTCATTGTTGGGTCGTTTAGATATTTCCAATCAGACTTATAGAAGTCGTAACCTCTTCTAAATCCTGTGAATCCTAAGTTCAATGCCATTTCTCTTTCATTGTCAAATAGACCATAAGAAACACCACCTGCAGCATTGCTAGATTGTTGAGCCAACATATCGTCAATGTCAAAAGAGAAATCTCTATCAACAAAAACTACGTTCTCTTCAATAGCACCTTGCTTATCAAGTCTTGAAATAACAGTATCCCACTCTACTAAAGTAGTTGGGTTACCACCACCCCATACGTTTCCTCTTTGCTCTACAACATAGAAGATACCTTCAGAACCTTTGTTACCAACTTGGTCATCTACAACTTGTGTAGCTACACCACCTGCTGCTGCAGCCGGTACTGCTTCAATCATTGCAGTTTCCAAGTAATCATCGAATCTAAGTCTTGTTTCGTGCTCAGACTTTAGATACCATAGGTATCCGTTTGCTCCGTTTTCAGTTGTAATTTCTACCCAACCGATTTGAGCCATATCTGAACCTGATACTGCGTACTTATCTTTAATGATAATTGGTGAATTTTCAAAGATAAAGTCATCTGCTTCCAAAGAATTTTTCATTCCTTCAGTTCCTTTTTTAAATTCAGAACCATAAATGAATACAGTAAACTTCGCATTTGCACCTGCAACAGGAATACCTGTGTCAGGATAAGTTGCAACTTTAAAAGTTTTAGCTGCATAATCTACTTCAGTTACAATACACTTTACTGAACCACCACCTGCATTATCAGATACCATTACAGTTTGTCCAACTCTAATTGCAATAGAATTAGCTGCACCGAAAGCAGGGTTACCTGCATCGTTCACTGCAATTGTAAACTCAATGTCATTAATTAATGCTGCAGTAGTACAGTCTACATATTTAGTATGCAATCTTCCTTGTTCTGCCCATTTGATAAGGTCAGAGTTAGACGGCATTTCTGCTCCTACCATTCTTAAGAATGAGGAGATTGTTCTGTTTCCATATCTTTCAAATTCCTTCTCATAAGTATCAGGAAGATACTGATTAAGAAAGTCAAAGTTAGATATGTAGTTCGACTTCAACGGCACTCTTTGTGCACTTGGTTGTAAGTCAAATCCGGGTACGTTTTGTACACTCATAATAATTTACTTTTTAATAGTTTAACATTTATTTATTTTTACTCCTAATCTTTAAACCTCGACCTGAGTCAGGACTTAAAGACTTTATCTGCAACCCACTGTTTGACTTAGTAACTTCAGGAGCATTCCTAGTTGACATATTTACATTTTTCAACTTTTTCATAGTTTCATCTGCTGATGCAGATTTCCCTTGCTCATAAAAAAACTTAGCAAACTTTTCAGGATGCATCGCCATCGCTAGTGACCTGTGGTATCCTGCTGCATCGCTTATTAAACCATCATCATCCAAAAACTTATTAATAAAGTTTTGTGGACTTAGTTGAGACTTTTTAAGTTCTGCTGCATCCCCCGGTGAAAAATAAACTTTGTTGTCTTCTAACGTAAACTCAAAACCTTTGAACTCACTAAACACATCGTCAGTTTTCTTTTGGAACATCTCGCCCTTACGAGCATTCTGTTCATTAACTGTCTTCGCTTCAGCTATATATTGTCTATAAGCTTGATACTCTTCCTCATCTTCTCTAGGAGATGCATCCCTACTCGACTCAAGAGGGACACGATATTTCTCCTGTTGTTCAGTGAAATAGTCTTTTGCTTTAGCAATAGTCTTTTTCTTTTTTAACTTAAGTTTCTTAATTTGCTTTTCATCATCAATATCTTCATCATAAGCAAATTCATCCATTAAGTCTTCAATATCATCTGCATCTAAACCTTTTTCAGTTGCAGTAAGATATTCTTTTAAAAGTTGGTCGGAATCCATTTCATCGTAATCTTTATTAAGCTTTACGAAATCATCGAAACCTCGACCTGTTTCTTTTTTAAACTGTAGATACTTTGAAACATCTTCAGGTAGAGGATTTTCTTCTCTCTGCTCTGTTAGTTCATCAAGAGATTTAATCTCTTTTCCGTATCTATTACCAATAAATTTAAGAACATCTTCCTCTTTTAACTCAGAGGATGGAGTTTTAATTTCTTCTTCAACCTTTTGCTCTTCAGCTTTTGGTTCTTCTTTTATAATAGTCTCCTCTTGTACTGATACTTTTGGAGTCTCTTTTTTTTCAGGCTCAGTGCCTTCTATTTTTTGCTCGTGCTTGTCAAGCAAATCTTGTTCTACTTGTTGTACAGACTTTTCTTCAGTCTCACCAACTGCTCTTACTTTTATTTCCATATTTTATTAGATTTAATTATATACAAAGTTACACAAAAATTATTAGTCTTTTAGACCATTTATCTAGGCTCAAATTCTGCCAAATCAAACCCATCTAAACTATCTTCGTTTGATTCAAAGTTTATTGGTGGCAAGTTATTCTTTCTCTGATTAATCATTTTTGATTGCTCAGAGTTAGCCTGACTAATTCTTTTTGATTTAGCATCTTCTTTCATAGTCTCTCTAGAACCAAGTGCTTCGGCATCAGCTTGTCTTAATTGCATATTCAAATCAAACTCTTGTTGCATTAGTCTAGATTTTAATTCAGCTTCAGCTTTTAATTTTTCTATTTCAAAAGCTATGTCTGCTTGTCTATATTGCATCTTAGCTTGAGTTTCCATTTGAACTTTTTGCATTGCAGTTTGAGCAGCCATCTCCTGAGATTTCAATTGTTGTTGAGATTGCATAGCTTGTTGTTGCATTGCCATCTTCTCTTCTCTTTCTTGTTTAGCAACTCTTTTCATTTTTAAAAGTTGATTAGCAAGTTTGAGGTTTTTAATCTCACGAATATCAATTGCATCTTCTAAGTTTATATCGTTCTTAGATAATGCCATTTGAACATTAGCTTCTAGTTGTGCCTTTTGCTCTTCATCAGGAGATAGTTCAATAAAAATACCAAAGTCATAAATATATAAATCACTTATATCCTCTAGGATAGCTACATTGTATTTACCAATTTGATTTATAAACTCTTCTTTAAAGTCTGAATATTCTAATATATCTCCAACTCTATAAGTTATAGCTTCAGCTAAAGTTCTGTATATGTATAAACTACCATCAAGTATATGTCTAGTTGCTACATTAGAATTTAAAGCTGCTAATTTTTGTAGACCCACTAATGAATTAGGGTCAGGTGTGCTACCATCTCTAGCCTCATTTAAACCTGTAACAGTTCTAATTTGGTTTAAATAATGATTGTAGTTACCAATTAGCATTTGTGTTTTAGAAGCACCTGAGTTAGAGGTTAATTCTTTTATAGGCATCTTACCTTGATTGTAATCGCCTTCTTGAGTATAGCTTCTACCTATAACAGAACCTGTTTGAAAATATAATCTCAAAGCATCTTCAGGATTATAAGCATTACCTGTACCAATATCAACTTCATTTAATCCATCAGCATCAATAAAGACACCATCAGGAACAACTCTTGATATTACTTGTTGTAGTTTTAAATGTGTTATTTGTATTAGGTCTGCGAATGGAATCATTCTTCTAACCAAAGATTCAATTACACCTTTATACATTCTAGGTGCAACTGCTACATAATTTGGCATAGCGTGTTGAGTAGCTGATTGTGGTCTTACCATATTCTCCATAAGCTTCCACTGAAGCATTATATTGGTACCCATAACCATTACACCTTCATACCATACATCAATTGTTTTTTGAACTTTTTCAAAGTTACCCTCTTCTTGCATCTCTTGAGGTGGATTGAATGTATCATCTTTTTCAATCATACTTACATTCCCATTATCTTTTACTTTTCTTTTATAAGTTACTTTTTTAGTAGTCTTATAATTAAAGTACATTAATGTAGCAGTGTCTTTATAAAAAATATCATTCTCATAAAACTGAGCAACATTAAAATAATCAAACCAACTTTGAGAGTATTGAGATATTTCCTCTAAATCTGAATTAGTTAAAGTAGGGTCAATTTTTACCAATTCTGTTATTGGAACAGTTTTGATTTCACCCCAATAAAAACAATCTTTAAAATGTGGGTCTTCAGTATAACTATAAACAATATTAGCAGGGTCAACATATTTTATATTCACACCATCTCCGGGTTGAAACTCGTGTTTAGCACAAGCAATACCTAGAACAGTCATATCATAGTCTAACTGTTTTCTTATGTCAACATATTTATTTGTTTCAAATAAAGTATTGATAGCTTCTTCTTCTGCAATTTCAATAGCAGGTTTATAGTTTAGTTGCATATACAACTTTAACTCCTCATCAGTAGTAGGTAATTCATCGGGACTTACAGTGAAAGGATTTACTCCTGTCTTCTGTTGTATAGTTTCTAGCATTGGTTTTGCAACCATTTGCCCTTCAATCATTTCTTGATACTTACTTCTCTTAGATTGAGACATAGCATCTTGAGCATAGGCTAATACCTTGAACTCTCTATCTTGCATACCATTGACTACGATGTCAACAAATTTTGGTAGTATAGGTACAGGGGTCCAATCTAAATTTAGATACGACAAGTCTCCGTCTATAGCTAATTCATTTTTATACTTACCTGTTCCCTGCTCACCTCTTGCGTATAATTTAAGTCTATGAAAGTCTCTCCATTGACTATAGTATCTGCAACTATTTCCATCTTTTTTGAACCACTCATATTGAATAGCTTGACCAATTTCTAAACCAAACTCGTCAGTAGCTTTTTCAGCATCTGATACAAATTGACTAGGAAACCCTGCAGATGATATGTTTATATTTACTTTTTTCATCTAATTATTTCACTATATTTGCCCTTGTTACTATACCTTGCAAAGTTAACTTTTATTTTTGAAAGTTTTTGTTCAGGTAAATAAAGGTGTTTTTGTGTAGCCATTATAGCTAAACCCGAACTTATAGAAGCATCAAACTTAGTTCTATTGCTAATATCAAACTTTGCCCAATCTTCTAAAGTCCTTGTAAACACCATATCTCCCATCTCCATATTGTCTTTCATTCCTATGTGAGTTTCAATATAAGATTCAATTGCTGAAGCGTGTGCTTGTTTAACATCTTCACTTGAATTTGGTATACCTCCTAACTCTTTTTCAGTCTTAGAAAGTTTAGTATAAATCTTATCAGGTCTATTCATACAAAAACCTCTATATCCTCTGTTTTTAAAATGGTATAATAATCTAGGTTTGTTATTCTCTATTAATATTGGCATACCATAAAACACACAAGCCATAAGTACATCTTCAAAAAATAACTCAGCAGTTTGTGGTCTTGCTATATACTCTAAAAAAAATTCATTACTTGGTGCTTCATCCATATTAAATTTTGTCTTTCCGTGTAATGCACCATTAGAACCTCCTCCTCCAACTACACCTGATATATCATAACTGTCACATCCGAATGCACCTATATGCTCATTACCCGGATGTTTAATTCCTCTTTTAATAGTTATTTTATTTTGCAATTGTTTTGCAGGTGTCCAAGAAACTAAAAACCTTCCTCTATTATTTGGGGAAAAAATTACCTCACTATCTTTTATTCCACTCTTCCAACTTAACGAACCTCTTGTAACGTGATGGTCCATAATTATAGAATCATTATAATCTATTTGTTGGTATATTTTAGTTAGATTAAATAATGACTGTTTACTTTCATCTCTAAATGCGTGTGATTCAGTTCTTGGAAACTGTCTATAAAATTCATTTAATGCGTCAGCATCATTCTTTAATGACTCAACTTCATTTTTCCAATAGTTTACTGCACCTTGATAAATCAATTCATTATCAATACCTATCATTTCTTTTTCAGGATTCTCTAAAACCGGCATTCCATACCTGTCAATGAACCCTTCCATATTCCATTCCATAGGAATAAATAAACTATATAATCCACTCTTAGTTTGACCGTTGGCATTTCTTTTTGTTACATCTGAATCAGTATATAATTTTTTAAAATTACCACCACCTTTTTCTAATGCATTAGATGTAGAACCCATCATACATTTACCTATAATTTTACTACCCAGTCTTAAACAAGTTTTAGTTACTCTCCAATTGTTTAAAATATTATTTGGCTTAATCCATTTACCACTCTCATCGTGAACTAACAATAAAAGTTTTTCACCGTCATAAGAGTTGTCATCTGTGTTCTTCCAATCAATCGTAGTATCTAATCCATACAACTCATCATCAGTTGTGTCATACATATTTTTTTTAGTAATCTTGGCAGCCGGAATCCTAAAAGCTAATTCAGTTTTAGGTTTATCCATACCATCCATAATAGGTTTAAAAAAGAATGGTAGTCTACTATTGATTGGAACAACTTTATCAGTAAACATTTTCTTAGCATCTGAACCTGTTTTAGACAGTATGCCAACTCTAGAATCTTTAGCTAAAGTTCCTGTATTCACACATTCAGAAGATGACATAAAAGAAAAACCTGAACGTCTTATCTTTAGATAAATCATTCCAAAACTTCTTGTGTCAGCTTTACAAGCTTCCCAATATAAAAACAGTATTCTATTTGCTTCTCTAAAATCAGGATAACCAACGTCAATGCTTGTCCATTGTAGATACATATAATGTGCTCCTGTTATATAGGTAGGAATACCGTTGGAAATAAACCATAAACCTTGTTCCCTTCTGTCAAACTCTTCTTCTATATAGTCTACCCATCTGTTCTTAAATTCAGATGTCATTTCATTCCATTGAAATATAGATTGAATTTTTGATAACGCTTTAGGTAACTCTTCACGTTCCCAATATTGTTCTTCTTTTTTTGAGTGTCTTTGAAGACACTTTTTAGGCTCAAGTGGTAAAGCAATTCTTAATCCACTTATATTAATTATATCACCTATCTGACCATTCTTAGATATTACAACAAAGTCATACTTTGAATCATAGCCGTATTTCCACGTTTTAGCCTTGTTCTTAGACGTTAAAACATTTTTCGGTACTACACCTTCAATTACCGTATATAAGTTATTTAGACCTTCGTTCTGCAAATCCTTGTTTAGTATCAGTTTTGTTTACTCCTTTTTCTAAAGACTCAATAGCTTCTTTCTCAGCTTCTATTCTATTTAATATTTCAAAAGCATCAAAGATTGCTAACTTCTTTGTAGCTGCTGCATTCTTTAATCTATCGGCAGATAAATCATCTTCCGGGTCGTGCTTAATAATCGCTTCCTTTGCCACCTTTATCAGTTGTTCCACTGCTCTGTGACCTGCTTCTATTATCTTTAATTTTATTTCTTTTGATTTCATTTCTAATTCTTTTTGATTTTCTAACAGGAATAGGTGAACCATCGTGCTCATTCCATTCATCATTGAAATACATCCAATCCCATTCTTTACTCATTATTCGACTTTTTTAAAAAACAAACTTGTATTAATCTAGCGTTTATTGCGTGTCCAAAGTTTTCGTAAATATTTCGAGAATGATATAAGTGAGATGGAAAAACAACCAACCTATTATATCTCGACCTTAATATACACATTTTTTCTCCTTTGTAATACAAGGTAGTTCCTGCTCTTTCAGGATACTCTTTATTTAAATAAAGTATAGCAGTAAGGTCCCCCATCATTTCATCAGTATGAATCCAATTAGGTTCTTCTTGATTAAGTGGTGAACGTCTTACAAAATTTAAATCTGCATAGTACATTGGGTAATGCTTATGTAAAAACATAACCAACTTATCTACACTTCTACTCCTTACACTTTTAAATAAATCTTCTCCTAGTTTTACATCCTCAAAACCTACTTGATGTATTTCTTCTACATAAGAGTCAACGTCTTTTATAACGTCATTGTATATAGAAATATTCATAGTACCATAGTTATTTGATGGTCAAACATTCTATACATCTTACTATCATCTACAGTAAACTCATATTCACTGTTAGGTTTGTAACACACTTTGTCTCCCTTTGTAACCCCTTTTGATTTTAAATATTCATTTGGATATTGCATAATACCTACTAAAGGTTCTTCACTAAGTGGTTTGTAAATATAAGAATCCTCTACAGGTGCAGGTTTTACAAAACAAAACCTACCATATGAATGCCATTCACCATTTCTTTTATACATATAATATTGGTCTTCCTCTACAAAAAATAAATCATCTTTAAAATAACTCTTACCACTTCTTTGCATTCCTTTCATATCATTATAATATTTAAAAACATTATGATGTACTAATAAAATATCTCCCACCTGTATTGGACCTTTATATCCTAGGGGGAGTTCTATTACTATAGCTTCTCTATTTGAGAATCTAAAATCTTCCTGTGATGTACTTATGATTATATCTAATCCGGAAATTTTTTTTGTATTGTTATATCGTTTACCCTTTAAAGGTTTTACAATAAAAGAAAAAGGTGATTTCATAATTTAATTTATGAGCCACAACCAATACAATCTATGTGAGAATCAGTTGGTTTGACTCCATTTAATTTCATTTCAATATTGTGAGCAGCATCTCTTAGTTCAAGATTTTTTTCCCAAGACAAACTCTCATCTTCTAGTTCTTTATTTATAAGTGCCAACTCAGAGATTAACTCTGCTCTTTCTTGAATACTCATTTATAAAAAATTTATATTGTACTCAATAGATACCGGCATTGAAGACGTAAACTCTTTCCATACCATTATCTCGTCTTCACTAATAATATATATTAATATAGAATCCTTTTCTTCAATATACTTAATAAGATGTATATGATAGTTACCATTTAGGACAGGTTGTCCTACTAAATAATGCATTGCACCCGATTTATAGTCAGGTCCTACTGAAATCTTTCTAATATCCATTACGTTAATTTATGAATAGCAATCCACGAACTTGGTGCATCAGGCATAGTTCCCACACCTGTTGCTGCTGCTTGTGCTCTTCCTTGAAGATTAGACATTGTTGCAAGTAACTGCATTCTGACATTATCAACTGTAGTATTTACAGGAAAACTAACTTCCCAACCTGAAGCTACCGTATCAGATACTTGTTGAATCCAAGTTTGTAAATAAGGAGCACCACCTAGTGTTGCAGTAAATGCAGCGTATTGAGTTGTAATATCTTGATTAACAACATTAACACCTAGATTAACAATGTAATTTCCGGGAACATTAAATGTAACATCACCTGTGTTACTAATAGTTACTTCACTTGTTGTTTTTCCTTTACCAAAAAGTATTATTGTTGGTGCACCGGGATTAATTGTTTGAACATTGCTTTCTACATCTTCAATAACCTTATTCATCTGAAAAGGTGTACTGTTAACTGTAACTGCACCTATACCTGAAGGAGGACTAATACTTACATTTGTTCCCGGAACTATTGAGGTTACACCTCCACCTCCTGAAGAAACTTCCCATTGGGTTGCTATTTCAGAACCATTAATAGTTTTAACTGCTAGTACTTGAGATTGTAGAGTTGGTAAAGTATCAGGTAAAGTAATTGTTTGTGCAACACCTGAAGAAGGTGCTTCTAAAATTACATCAACCGGAGTACCTTTTCCTGCTCCTGTTTGAAGTTTAAGTTTACCACCTTCAGTACTTCCGTTACCTTTAAGATGTATAATACCTTCTTGATTCGTAGGAGCCGTTTCTTTACCAACAACTAAAATATTGTTAGAAGAATCCCAATTTAAGTTTGTATCTCCATTAAAAGAAGAGTTATCATTAAATTGTATTTGACCATTAGAACCTCCGGGAGAACCACCACCAATTGTAAGGTTTCCTGTTCCTAAAAGAGATTGGTTATTAATGCTCTTAATGTTTGTACCACTAACTAAAGCATCTTGATAATCAAAATCAATTACAACAGGATTAACATTATTGTCCATAGTAACACCTGAACCCGTAAACTCAAATTGTCCTGACTCAGTAGCACTACCTACTTTAATACTGTTTACTGTATTAACTGATTGAGCACTTATAGTTAATGTTTTAACACCGTTTACATCTGTATTAACTGAACCTGATAAACCTGAACCTATTGTAACTTTTTCACTCCAATATCCTGATTGAGTATCTGCTGCATCATATTTGAATTTATCATCAGCACCACCACCACCTGAAGGAGTTGGAATCCATTCTAACTGACCATTACCATCTGATTGTAAAATTTGATTTACTCCACCTTGCTTTGTGGGAAAGTGTATATAATAATCATCACCTGCACCTGCCTCAGTAGAACCTGCTAAGTGTACATAGTTTCCTCCTCTGTGTTCTAGTGCTGCATTACCATAATTAATGGCATCACCTAAACCATAAGTTTCAAGAGTTACCTGTCCGGCTTTTTCTTTTCCACCTAGAATATGTTCTGAAAAAGCACTACCTAATACATAAGTATTAAATTCATTGCCTCCAAAAGCACCATTGTCATTAAACTGAACAGATGTATTAATACCTGCCGGAGTACCACCACCACCACCACTTCCATTGGAAGCTGCAGTAACAATACCTTGGTCATTAACAGTTATGTCAGCATTGGTATAAGAACCTGCTACACCTTGATTATTTAAGTTAAATTCAAAAGTACCGGGGGTACTTCCTTGAATAACTAAATCATTAGACTTAAATGTTAATTGGTTTTGGGTTTCATCTATGGATTCAGTTAAACCTGAATTACCTGTTACATCAAACTTTGAAAGAAAACCTTTACCTGAATCAGTAATAGTTATTTCATTAGTAGCAGGGTCTGCACTAATACTAATGCCACCTGCACCAATTAAATTAAGAACTCCTGTTAATCCATTTAAAGATTGCACAGAACTTGAACCTCCGGGTACTAACGCTATGATGTCCCCAATAGTATAATTCATTGTAATATCGGCATCATCTACGTTTGTGCCAATTACTTTGTCATTTACCGTTGGTATTCCATCTATTGCGTAAGTACTTATTCTTGCCATTAGTCTACTTTTTCTAGTTCTTTCTTTTTAATCTCACCCGATTTAACATCTACAGAAACATCGGCTCCATATTTGTCTGCTAATTTTTTTTCAATATTAGCGTAATCTTCTTTAAGTTTTTCAATCTGCTTAATGATTGAAGCTTTCTGCAATTCAGTATCACCTAACTGCATTTTTAATTGATTAAAAGCATTCAGCATAGTTTGTACTGAAGTCAGTTCATCTTTAGTTAATTTCTTTTTTGCCATTTTAGTAAAATTTAATTATGATTTATATAACTACAAAGATAGTAAATTTTCATTTAGATTATTACTCACGACACAATGCAAGTGAGAATGTATTTCCGTCAGCTAGGGTAACAGTAGCACATCCACTTTTAGTGTCAACATCTATTCTGTCAATTGTAGTATCTCCCTGACCGTTATAGTCTACAGGAAATTGTGGTCCTGTTGGACCCGTAGGACCTTGTGGACCTTGAGGTCCCGTTGCTCCTGTATTACCTTGTGCTCCTTTAGGTCCCTCCGGTCCTGTAGGACCTGTCGCACCATTTTTACCATCTGCTCCTGCCGGACCTTGAGGTCCTGTAGGACCTGTTGGTCCCGTACTTCCTGTATCACCTTTCACCCCTTGCGACCCTGTATCACCTTTAGGTCCCTCATCTCCTTGGTCACCCTTGGGACCTTGTGGTCCAACACCTCCTGTTGCACCTGCATCGCCTTTAGGTCCTTGAGGTCCTGTACTTCCCGTTAAACCTATAGGTCCTTGAGGTCCTGTACTTCCTGTATCCCCTTTAGCACCTGTATCTCCGGTCTTACCTTGTGGACCTTCCGGTCCTTCGGGTCCGGTAGCACCTGTTAAGCCTGTGGGTCCTGTGGGTCCTGTTGCTCCAATATCTCCCTTGGGACCTTGCGAACCTGTATCTCCCTTATCTCCTTTAGGTCCTTCCGGTCCTGTTGCTCCAATATCTCCTTTAGCACCTGCAGGTCCTTGAGGTCCCGTTAATCCAATTGGTCCTTGAGCACCTGTGTCACCTTTTGCTCCTGCAGGTCCTGTTGGACCTATATCGCCTGTTTTACCTTGTGGTCCTTCGGGACCTTCAGGTCCTGTCAAACCTGTGTCTCCTTTATCCCCTTTTGCTCCTGCCGGACCTGTTGGTCCTGCCGGTCCTTGAGGACCTGTTGGTCCTGTCAAACCTATATCGCCTTGAGGTCCTTTTGGTCCCTCCGGTCCGGTTGCACCCGTTAAACCAATAGGACCCTGTGAGCCTGTGTCACCCTTTGGACCCTCATCACCTTGGTCGCCCTTTGGTCCTTGTGGACCGGTTGCTCCCGTTAATCCAATCGGTCCTTGAGCACCGGTATCTCCCTTTACTCCTTGGTCGCCCTTTGGTCCCTCAGGACCTTGTGGTCCGGTTGGACCTGTAGCACCCGTATTTCCTGTCTTTCCTTGAGGACCTATATCGCCTTGGTCACCTTTTGGTCCTTGAGGACCTTCGGGACCTGTCAATCCAATAGGACCTTGTGCACCCGTATCTCCTTTTACTCCTTGGTCACCTTGCTTACCATCAGCACCTGCAGGTCCTTGTGGTCCTGTAGGTCCTGTCAAACCGGTATCTCCCTTATCACCCTTACCTCCCTGAGGTCCTTGAGGACCTTCGGGACCTTCGGGACCTTCGGGACCGGTCAATCCTATTGGTCCTTGTGGACCCGTTGAACCGGTGTTACCTGTTTTTCCTTGTGGACCTTGTGGACCGGTTGCTCCCGTTAAACCAATAGGACCCTGAGGTCCTGTTGCTCCGGTATCACCCTTGTCACCTGTGTCACCTTTAGGACCCTGAGGTCCTGTATTAGTTGGCATAGTAACTGAGTTACCATCACTAATAGTAAGTGTTTGTCCGTTAACTGTTAATGATTGTTTTGGGATAAAAGCACCGGTGTCCAAACTCACCCCATCAACTTGTATGTCGGTAGAAACTGAGATTGGTTCCTTAAACTCAATGTACGATGCCATTTATTAGCCTATTTTTTGAATCATATAATTTAATGCTGATGCTCCCGGATTCTTAGCTACTGAAATATCTACAATATTTACAGAACTTCTAGCAATTTTTACTTCTACATTGTCATATGGAGATGTATTACTATAAACTTGAACCATAACATTTCTTGTTCCAAAGTTGTGAGTAATTTGCCAACTTGTAGCATTTCCGATTGTACCTGTTTTTTCTCTTGCAGTTTGACAAGAAACAACTTCAGTACAGAAGTTATTTACTTGTGATGCATCAATTGCAATAGCAACATCTTGTGCTCCTGTAACAAGACCTTTAGAGTCTACAGTTATTTCTGATACTGCATCTGATGTTCCGTATGTTGCTGCTTTTACTCCTGAAACCGGTATGCTTACTGCTCCTGCAGTAACACTTAATCCACCTGTAGTTGGGAAGTTAGCAATACCTTGAACTGTTGCAGTTGCAACATCAATGTTCTTGTTAATCTCTGTCCAATCTGCTGCACTTGTAGGATTGTCTTGATTAGCAATAATTAAATCACCAATCTCTAAAGCAGGACTCCAAAAGTTTGCAGGTACACCTGTACCACCGTTAGTTACTGCATAAGTAAATCCTTTCTTAATCGAAGTACCTGTTGGTGCTGCAGTTGATGCATCATATCCACCTTGATAGATTAATGAGCCTGAACCTGCAAATGTGGTATCTACATAGTTTTTAGTTGCTGCATCCTGAACTGCCGTTGGGTCAGCCATATCAACAATCTTCTGACCATTCATATCCAAGCTTCCACTTGGTTTAGCAAAATTATCTAGCTTAATATCGCCAATAAGAACTTTACCATTTGCACTAGCAAAGCATCCTGCTAAACTATCTTTAGTAGGGTCTATGTCAGTTTTTGGTGCATCTAGTTCACATAAGTCTAGATTTACTGTTACTGTTCCTGTAGCACTTGCTACCGTATCAATACCTGTACTTCCTGCAATAGTTAATGTATCACCATCTCCAATTGATTGTGGAGTACCTGTATCACCTGCAGCATTGAATGAAGACATTGTTCCTGCTCCACCTGTACTTGCTGAAGTTACTCTACCTTGAGCATCTACAGTAATATTAGCTGATGTATATGAACCTGCAGTAACACCTGATGATGGCATTTCAATATCAACCGTTAAAGCAGTAGATGTATCAAGAGTTAATGTTGAAGACGTGAACGTAACCGTGTTTCCTGAAGCTACAGAAAATGGAACTTTTCCATCTGTAATATCAAATCCTGCGAATCCTGAAGGAATAGTTGCCCAAGTTCCGTCTCCTTTTAAATACTTAGTATTGTCTGCTGCTGCCGGTGCAGGTACTGCACCTTTAGTTCCTGCAGTTGTTCCGTTTGAACCTGTAAAGGCATCAATACTAATAGCCGGTGAAGCACCTCCACTTGAAACTATTGGAGCAGTTCCTGATACTCCTGTTACTGTACCTGTGTTAGCAGTAAAAGGTAAATCTGATACTAAACCAAAATTAACAACACTCTTTGAATCTGAATAAATAATGTGTGCCTCCACAGGAACAGGTGTACCTGCTAAATTGGTTGCTGAAAGAATGATGTTTTTTGCAGTCGCATAATCAGGACTAATTGTAACAGAACCTGTTGAAGAGGATGCAGTAAGACCTGACCCTGCAGTAATTCCTGTTACACCACCTTGACCATCTAACTCTACCCATTGGGTATTGACATCGTCATAATATTTTAATGTACCTGCGTTTGAGTCATAAACAATTTGACCACCTCCTAGGGTAGCTGCTTGACTTGGGGTACCTGCTGAACTTTGCAATAAAACATTTTGGATTTCTAGTCCCGTTAAGTCTATCGCATCTAAAAATTTTATTGCCATAATTTCTTTTTTTTAATTTTTAATTACAATAAGCTTCGCCTGAAAATGGTGCTGCAAATGTAATTGTTACTCTGTTTTTATTTATATAATCTACTTTACCAAATACTTCTTCGTTAAATGAGTTTACTGCAGTTACCGAAGGGAACTTGTTTAAATTGTGTGTAATGTCCCACTGATAAATTGGAGTTCCCTGTGAAAACACAAAGGTTTTATCACCATCATTAGCAGAAGGATTCCACTGCAACAAAGATATAAAATATTCTTGATTCTTTTTTAATGTTCCCTGTCCTGCTACAAGCGTTAAGCCTATATCCCAAAACTCAGGATTACTACTTACTAATGCACTATCCCAATCATAAACTCCAAATTGAGATATATCAATACAATCAGAAATGAATACTTGTGAACCAACTAACGAACTATAAAAACTTGAAATATTTACAGGTGTTCCTTGGCTTACATACTTTAAACTTTTATTGCTTAATACAAATCCTGTTACATCCGTAAACAAAACGTCATTACCTTGTGGTGGGTCAAAAGACAAAGAGCCTACCTCTAATGTGTCACCCTGTTCTAAAACTTGAAACTTATATCTTAAAGTTTGCAAGTCAATTGCAGATGAATCATTAATATATCTAACTACTTCATTAACACTAAAGTTTTTGGTCTGCCCATTACCGGAATCAGTACCAATCCACTTATCTCCCCCTCGGACATTTTGGTCTATTGGATATAACTTTATTTTTGACATTTACACAGATTTCTTAATGATACAAAGGTACTGAAATTATTTGATGGTTTATTTTTTTGAGTCAGCGTAGGAGTTCATCATCTTTTCTCCTGTTCTTCCGATAACATAACCACCTATACCTATCTGTAATAAATTCCAAAATTCATTTTCTAATTCAGGTATTCTTAAATCAAATAATGGTGCAACAAACTTTACATAAATAACTATAAAACCAAAAGCTAACATTAGTATTGGTCTCCAACTTCTTTGTAACCAATTACCTTTTGCTTCTGTAACTATGATTTCAGTTTGCATTTTTTGCAACTCTAATTCTTTTTGAATTAAAATCTGCTTAATAACATTTTGTGCTTTGATTTTTTCCTCTTTAGAAGTAAAGAGATTGTCAAGTCCACCAAGAAGGTCTTTAACTACACTCCCCCCGAACCACTCTACTATTTTTTTCATATTGTATTTCGCTTATATATTTATACTCTTCCGTTGCATCAAAACTTGGACAAGCTTTATTTGCGAAATCTCTATGACCGTGAACAACACTATCAGTGTGAATTGCTTTTAAAGTCATAAGTAAACTTTCTAAACTTTCTTCTTGCTCACAAGTTCTTGTATCTTTTGGGGTTTTTCCATCAGCTTCAACTCCCCCAATATAACAAATTCCCAAACTGCTTTTATTGTACTGTCTACAATGAGCACCGGGAACATTATCTTCTCTACCTTTTTTTATAGTACCGTCTAGGTAAATGACGTAGTGGTATCCCACATCTCTCCATCCCCTTCCGTTAACGTGCCAATCTTTAATTGTATCTATTGTGATGTGTTGACCTTCACGAGTTGCAGAGCAATGTACTATGAGTTTTTCAATCTTCATTCTTTTTTTTAGATTCCTTGTTTAACAAGTACCATCTTTGAGCCGTGTATCCAACCGACAAGACTAACAAGGTAATCTTCAATATCATATCTATATGCGACATCGAAATCGCAAGAGTACTTATATTTAATAAGTACATTTTAATGTCACCCATCCAATTATTCACCATTTTTAATGTAGTTATACACTATCGTTACTTCATCACCTAAAGTTGATGACTGTTCAAAATACTTATTCATATTCTTATTGATATGCCGATTACTAAATTTTCCATTATCCCCAAAGTGCTATAATGCCTGATGCTCCTTTAGCACCTAATTGCCAAACTTTATAAACTTGAACAGGGAAAAATCCAACAGGAACATTTGTGAATGTAACAGATGTACCCGAAAGAGTTGTTACTTTTAAGTCTCCTGTAGTTCCAATATATAATACACAACCATTAGCAGCTTTAGAATATCCACCATCTACGGCATTACCCTTATAAATTTGATAGTTTTGATTAGCACCGGTAATAAGATTATCGTTTAATGTAAGTTCATTTGTATCTACAAGAATAACAGTTGCTGAAGTTCGTAATGTATCGTTATAAACAATATCTCCTTCTTTTACACCGAGTGCAGAAAAGTCTACAGTTGAATCAATTAATTTATCATTTGATTGTGCAGTGTTTTGACCTCTCACAACCATAACCGGATAAGGAATATTAGCGTATTCAGAAGGATAAACTTCCTGTGCTAAATAACCTTGTAAAATATCTTGTGCCATAATTATTATTTTTTATAAGGAAACTTCTCGTTTAAAATTTTTTTCCTTTTTCCACACCCACAGTCTTTATTTAATGCTTTTGCTCCTGCATCAACAATTTTTTTGATTCCGGTTGCAGTTGTTATTTTCTCTATTGTATCTCCTAAACCTTTTGATTTCATTTTGATTCTTTTTTACACATACATTGTGCAACAGGACATTCGTTGACTTCAATGATTAATTTTGAAATTAGCCAATTCCATTTGCAACATAGTTTACACCAAACCTTTTGCATCCACATTCCTAACCTTACAAATAACTTACCCATCTTAGAAGTTATGCTTTGTTACTTTTAGATTGTTAGAATGGTAACATCCTTGTGCTGAAGACTTGTTTCCTGAGTATGCTTTCTTGCCATAAGCTTTTTCCATACCTTTAGATTCATCTCTTCTTGATTTCATAGATTGAGATTTTTTTCCATTTCTCATTCCCATTGACTCATCGAGTCTTGAATTATAACCTTGCTTTTTCATATTGTTATTATTATTAATTATAAAAATCTTGGGTTCTTTGAGGAACCATATTTACTTGCCTTTGGCTTTTTAGTTGTGACTTTCTTTACAGTTGTGCCAACTTTCTTAGCAACCTTCTTAACACCTTTTCCAACTCCTGAAACTGCATTCTTTACCGGTGAATTAGTTTTCTTTCTAATCAATCCCCCTTTAGCCATCTTCCTTTTAGAACCAACTCCTCCTGCTTTCTTTCTAGTATGTGTTTTTTTTCCGTATGCCATAACTTAAATTTTATTTTACAAATATACTAATATTTTCCTTTACGATTTTTTGGTGAAGACTTTGTGCTTCCACCCTTACCTGCCCATAGTTTTTTACAACTCCAATACCTAGCAGTTAGTTTTGATTTAGCAGTTCCACATTTATGTCGTGCCTTAAAAGATTTTCTAGCTTTAGAAGAATAATTATGCCCATATCCTTTTGCTCCAAAGTGAATTAGTTTTTCTTTTCCACCTTCACAAGCCTTAACCATTCTTTTCTTTCCCGGTCTTGTACTTGGTCTAGTGACATTGCACTTCATATTTTTTTTAGACACTGCCATTTACTTTTTCTTTTTAAATGCGTTTCTTATTTTTTGTCCTGCAGCTTTTAACTTAGCACCTCTTACAACTTTTTTACCGTTTACAACTCTTTCTCTTTTAACCTTTGGGGTTTTATCTTTAGTACGTTTTGTTTTAGTGCCTGTTACTTTAGTATTTACCTTTGAAAGCTTACCATCATTAAATGTTTTAGTCTTAGTAGTTGTAACACCTTTTCTAGTTTTAGTTTTAGTTAAAGTGTTTTTAGTACCATCACTTGTAAATGTTCTAGTTTTTTTAGTAGTTGGCTTTTTTGTGGATGAAGAATTAGTTTGCATTCTTTTTCCTCTAGCTTCTTTACCTGCTTTACCAAGAATTCTCCCTGCTTCTTCTTTAGCTTCTCCCCTTTTAGTTCTTTTCTTTAAACGATTTGCTTTTCGTTTTGCTCTAATAGATTGTCTTCTACCTATTGCTCCTTGTCTAGTTTCAAGCTTTTGTTGTTTTGCTGACTTTTCTGTTGGCATAATGTTTATTATTAGTATTAATATCTTTAACTGTAGCTACCCAATGTTTAGGTAATCTATTCCTGTTGTATTGGTCAATCAACCACTTATCACTTCTATTTTCTTTTTTTACTGTGTGCTGCACTTTTAATTAACCTTTCTTCCATTTTAGCAACCTTAATTTTAAGATTGGTATTTTCTATAATTAATTCTTCAATCTTTAATTCTAAAGAATCAATTTTATCTTTTAACTCTTCAATTATCTTTAAAGATAATTTATCAAGCTTATCTCCCTCTCTTTCATTTTGGTCCATCTTCTTTTTAATTATAGACCAAATCTCTTTTACACCAAAAGCAGACAACAATGCTATGAGTAATCCGTCTTCCACTATGCTCGTCTAGTTCTTTTACGAACTGCACTTACCTTTCTACCCCCTGCACCTTGCTTACCAACTTTAGCTTTTTCTCTTTGCTTAGAAGCTAATTTGCTTTTAGACATTTCGGACTTAGTAACCGGTGTCTTTGAAGACACTCTTTTAGATGGTCTACAGTATTCACTTCTACCACCTGTGCCACAAGGTTTGTTGGTTCTAGTATCTACCCATTTTTCCTTACCCCATCTTTTAAGGTTAGAACCTGCTTTAGATTTTTTAACCTTACCTTTTTTCTTTCTACACTTTGCAGTAGCCTGTGCTGCTCTAGCCGACCACTTGCCGTAGCTTCTCATTACTTTTCTATAACACGCATCTTTTGGCATTATCTTCCTTGTCCTTTATATTTTTTCTTCCAACCCTTTTGATTCTTACTTGCGTTCTTTGAATGAACACCGGGTCTTTTAGTGTTCTTTGTTTTACTATAAGATGACAGAGTAATCTTAGGCATTGCTTCTATTTCCTTTTTTTCTGTGTAACCTCATTTTAGTTCCACCTCTACCTTGAAGTTTTCTGCCACCAAAAGAAATGTTGCCACCACTAGAAGTTCTTCTTTTTTTACCCTTCTTAGACTTATCCCATTTCATAACATCTTTTGTTTTGAAATTTACTGCGTTGAGGTCTACATTAGTATTCTCTTTAGCTTTGCCTTTGACATACTTATTTCCCTCCTCTTGCTTGGCAGCTTTGGTTGTAGTCTTTTTCTTTGTGGTTTTCTTTTCTTTCGTATCAGACATAATTATAGTATCTTTGCTACAAAGATATTAAATTTAATTCAATGCTTGATTACTTGAAATATTGGCGAGTAGTCAGATACTTTGTTAAAAGAAAGTATGGTCTATCCCAAGCTGAACTAGAGATGCTTCTGTTTTTAAGAAGCGAAAAATATTTTTCAAAAGATGACTTTGATGAGTTTGATGAACTGCTTAGTTGGGATAAGAATAGATTTGAAAAACTAAGACAGGAAGGTTGGATTGAAGTCTTTAGAAAAAAGAAAGGTCATCGTAGAGTTGTATATGCTTTAACATATAAATCACAACGAGTTCTTACATCTGTATATAAAAAATTAGAGGGAGAGGAAATACCTGAAAGTAAATCTTCTAACCCTCTATTCTTAGCTGATGTATCCTATAACGATAAAGTATATAGGAACTATATTAAAAAACTAAACAAGTCTATTCGACAATAACTACATCTCGTTCTGTGATAATGGTATATTGCTCACCTTTGATTACCATAGTATGACCTGCTCGTGAATCATAATATATAACATCATTTGATTTTATATTAGATACATCTGTGCCGGGTTTTACTACATCTGCTTTCTTATACCTAATTTGTGATACATCATCTGCAGATAGTAGTAATCCTGATTCGGTTTTAACTTCTTCCTTTATCTGACGAATCAGAATATACTTTCCTATTGGTTTCATTTTTTCTAATATGGTATTTGTCTTCTTTTAAATCTTTAATGTAAAAGCCTTTGTCCTTTAGCAACTTAATTGCTTTATCAATTCTAGCTTGTTCATTTCGATAGTGTTCAAATATTTGATTATAAATTGGCATTGTATTAGTATTTAATTAATTATTATCTTGATAAGTTCTAGCCATTGTTATAATGGCATTGGTAGATAGAAGAGTTACTGCAACTGAAACTGCATTCTGCAAAGCAGTCTTAGTTACTTTCAATGGGTCTATAATACCCATCTCATACATATCCCCATACTCATCGTTCTTAACATCATATCCACCGGAGAATATATCACTCTCTCTAAACATACCATTGTCATACTGCTCACCTGCGTTTGCCCATATTTGTAATAGGGGTGCACGAAGTGCAGAGTATAACATTTGTTGTGCTTTATTGTCAGAGTCTTCATATTTAAATGATTGTCTGAATAAAGCAATACCTCCACCCGGAAGTATACCTTCTTCTAAAGCAGACCTTACTGCACATACGGCATCATCCACTCTATCATAAAGTTCTTTTTGTTCTAAGTCAGTATTACCTCCAACATAAATAACACCTACACCACCTGTCAATGTAGCAATCCTACTTAGAATAAATTCTTTATCTTCTTTTCTTTTAGTAGCTTTCAAAGCTTCTTTAAGTTCAGATACTCTTTCTTTAATAACGCTTTCATTATTTACATCGTCTTTGATGACGACAGTTGAGTCACGACCAACTATCACCTTGGCACAGTGACCCAAATCATTTACTGTCATCAATGATAAATCGTCACCGGTTTTTTCGCTAAAGTATGTAGCACCAACACTTGCTGCAATGTCTTGCATAAGTTCGTGTTGTTTATATCCAAAGGATGGAGGACCAATTGTACAAAGCTTCAAATTGCTTTTCATTACATTGGCTGCTAAAGTATTTACAACATTAGATGAAGTAGGTGCAATAATCAAAAGTCTTTTACTTTCTGATATTACAGGCTTCAATATATTTTCAATACTTAAAATATTTTCAATAGGTGCATCACTAACTAATACATAACAATCTTCAAGAATACATTCATCTTTCTTTTGGTTGTTTACAAATAGTGGTGATTCATAACCTCTATCAATCTTAAGACCGTTAGTGGTTTCATAATACGTCTCAGATGTTTGAGATTTATCTACTGCAACGATTCCATCCTTTCCCACATTCCTATACACCTTTGCGATTATATCGCCTAGGTAAGAATCATTGTTAGCAGAAATAGTTGCCACATCTTTTAAAGTTTTATTATTAACCTTCTTTGACTTGGTTCTTAGATTTTTTACAACCTTATTAGTTTCATTAACTAAGTCCCTTAATACTTGTGTCTTATTCTTGTCTAAATCCTTACCTGCGTTGACTAACGCTTCTGTGATTACAATTGCAGTTGTTGTTCCGTCTCCTGCTTGATTAGCAGTTCTGTCGGATGCTTCCTTCATAATCTTCACTGCAAGATTTTCTGTAGGGTCAAGTAAGGCTACTGACTTAGCTACAGTAACTCCGTCTTTAGTTACAGTGATTCCGTTAGTGTGTTGTGGTGATTCTATTAGAACAGTTTGACCGGATGGTCCTAGTGTAGACTTAACTGCTTTAGATATTTTTTCAATCCCTTTGTAAAGTTTCTCTCTACCCTCTTCTTCAAATAAAAGATTCTTCGGACTGTATCCTAATTCTGACATAATGTATTAAATTTAATTTAGTCAAAGATACAAATTTATTTTATCTTAGCCTTATGAAGTACAACTCAAACTATAAATACGATTTAAAGGTAGGTCAGGTAAAAGAAAAAGAACTTGGTAAAATATTTGAAACTAAAACTATAGAAGTCAAGAATGATTTGAAAGCTAGAGAAACAGGTAATGTATTTATCGAGTATCAAAATAAAGGAAACAAAAGTGGTATCAGCACAAGTGAATCTGAATATTATTGTTTTGCTCTTGGTGATACATTTCATATTATAAAGATTGAAACTTTAAAACAAAAGTGCAGAAAGTATCTAGGAACTAAACAAGATGTATATGGTGGGGATAGTAATACATCTAAAGGAATACTATTACCGTTATCTGAACTTGTATAACTTTCGTCTAAATTATAATATTACAATAATTCTCTCTCTATATAGTAGTAGTAGTACTATTGAGACTTTAATATACTCTATCTATGATAGACTATTTTTTAACATTTCAACATAAAAAAAGATAAAGTATTAGTAATCAGTAAGTTAGAAAAAATAAAGTAACATATAAAATAACATTGATATGTTGAATATGCACCTATAGCTTAATTGGATAAAGCAACTGCCTTCTAAGCAGTAGAGTCTAGGTTCGAATCCTAGTAGGTGTACAAAAAAAAAGAGGAACATATAGTTCCCCTTCCTCCAATCAATCAAATCAAAATCAACTACATTCTGTAGAAGTTCTTTCGACCTTCTGCAAGGTCAATGCCATCAGCATACATATCTACTTTCTTTGCTCTTCTCATAGCTTTGCGTAGCATAGCTGCTTGTTCTATTCCGGATATTCCGTTTGGTCTATCATTGATAAGTCTTCCCTTCTCAACTTTCAGACCTCCCATACTTTGATATTTCATTTTCATATCTAATCTGTTTTGTACAAAGATACAAAAATATTTTAGATGTATACAGTCTTTAGGTTCCCCCCCGGTCCACGCTGCCGGACCCCTCACCGAAACCGATTTTTTTTCGAGGGGTGGGGTGCTAGTTTCAAATCTGCATTCAGACTTTTTTAGCTTTTTCTAACGCTACCTGTTGACTACCTGTTGTCACTGCAACAGGTTGTCATTGTATCCTCTGTAGACTCTACGATTATCCCGGTAGACTCTACGATATAAAGAGCATTCTCTCTCTGTTCCTCTCTTCTATAAGCAAAGAGTGTCTTTGAAGACACAAAGAGACTTTGCTCAACATCTGTGCGAAAGTTTACGAGCATAAACAATAGTCGGTAATTAGTCGAGAAAGAGAAAATTGCTAGAGGTAGTGAAAGAAAGATTAAAGATTTAGACAAAATATAGTCGAGAATTAAAAAGAATATTGTATATTCGTTTCAGAAAGGGGAGTTAAAAACAAGAGAAAACGACCCTAACGTGCTGAAAGTCAGCATTTTAACTTAAATTTAATAACTAAACAGACAAAATTATGAGTCAATTATTAGCAATCGAGTCGGCATTCCTTTCAAACACAGAGGTAAAAGCTATGCTCAAACTGAACGAAGTAAAACGAGTTCAGCGTTCAATTAACAATGCTCACAAGAGCAAATTCAATCATACTACGAAGTTGGCAAGTCTCATTGGAGAGGCAGTTACTTGGTTCGAATCTGAAGAGGGAAAAGATAAACTTAGAGAAGAGGGAATCGAGTGGTCAAAAGCCGAGTTTGGAAAAAAAGTATTCGGTTATCAGAAGTCTTTCTTCTACAAGCTAGTCAAGGTATCAAACCTAGACCAAAGAATTGTAGATGCTTTCAATAGCAAATGTGATGAGATTGGAACCGATGCAAATCGTTCTATTGCCGGATTACTAGAATTTTCTAGAGATGTAGACCTAGACTCTTTAGAGCATTCTGAAGATGCAACAGAAGAAGAAATTGCTCAAGCAGAGCAAGAGGTAATCGAGTCTACTGAAGTAGAGCAAGAGAGAACAAACTACTTGTTTGTGATGACCTACAAGAATCCTCAAGGAAATAATTTATCAATCAGAATTGATGATGCTGGAAACGTATCTGGAAATAATCTAGAGGAAATTGCCAATGCAATTCAATTCTTACAAAATTCAATCAATCAATAATCAGTGTCTTTAAAGACACAAAAAACCACAGATATTATGTCAAACGAAATCACATACACAAATAGTAACGACTACGGAAGAAACAGAGTCAGAGCATATCACGACTCTCCTACTCCAAGAGAGATGCACAAAGGTGCTAAGAATACCGACATCCAAAATTTGAAGTCTAGCAAGAAGAGAAATCTTCTTCTAGATGAGAATGGCGATACCAAGTCTAAGTTCACTATCGGCATTGAAATCGAGAAGAGCAGACTACATAGAGGTGCAGTAAAAGAATATCCTTTGTTGAAAGGGTTCGAGAGAGATGGTTCTTGTGGCTATGAAGCCATAACCAATATCCTACCATTACTACCTAGTGGTAAGTGGAGAAACAAAGTTTTCAATATGATGTTTGAAGCAAGAAAAGTAATTGAAGACTCGTACTCTCCTAGTGACTACAGATGTGGTGGTCACATTACATTAGGAGTTGAGGGTATGAGTGGACAAGAAGTTGCTGATGCAGTTCGCAAGAATGTTGCAATCTTGCATTCTCTGTTCCACAAGAGAGTTAGCAATGGGTTTTGCAAGGGAAACCTTACAATGCTAAATCTTAGAGAGGTTGACCGATATATGAACGACAGACAAATCTCTAGTCGCAGATACCAATTCTGTGCAGTTAAGAGTAACGTAATTGAGTTTAGAGTTGTTGCTCGTTTCCAATCTGTAAAACAGATGATGCGTAGATACGAGTTGATGTATGAGTTACTTGATTTTTCAATCAACAATCCTAATGGAAATTTCAATACGTTCCTTAAGAAAATTACACCAATCGTAAAGTCTATGTACAATGGCGATATGGACAAAGTTGCAGAGAAGTTCGAGTTGGCAAAGCATTTCAGAAAAATGGTTCTGACCAACAAAGTGAATCGTAATGTAATCGAGTTTGTTGACCCAATGCGAAGACTCGATGCAGAGATGTGGTACGATAGAGACCTACTGAGAAATGGGTACAGAGCAATCTAATCTAAAAGGGGTAGTGTCTTCAAAGACACTACTCCTCTGTCTGAGGATGAGTGTCCTCACTGATGAGTTCAAAAGAACGAAACAGAAACATTAATTAATTTAAATTCAATCAAGATGAAAAAATCAATTCTTAATTATGCAGAGTCTACTCTGTATGTAATCGTAACACTAGGAATCTTCTCAATGGTAGGTAGGTTATTAGTTCACATTCTTTTTAACGATGCTAGAATGCTTTTACAAAGCGTCAGTGGTGCGTTCTCAATGCTCGTAGCATCACCGTTCTTAT
>WLWF01000175.1_pt1 | contig 61116 bp, 83 predicted proteins | sample 6718331 | NCBI WGS metagenome assembly WLWF01 (sample SAMN12718692, study PRJNA515312) | sponge metagenome | isolation source: marine sponge | host: Mycale hentscheli | place: New Zealand: South Island, Marlborough, Capsize Point | collected 2003-05-01 | reverse complement strand
GCAAGAGAGGTAACAAGTACCCGGGCAATGAGCATATAGGTTCATTTGGGTGTGACTCCTATGATATATCAGGAACTGTAGGTGGTAAAGGGTCTAACGGTTCTTTGCATGGGCTTACTAAGTTTAACATGGATGAAGCTCCTAGCAATGAATTCTTTTTGGAGTACATAGCTAGGCCACAGACTGCAGAGATATTCTTTGAGGAAGTTTTGATGGCGTGTATATTCTATGGCATGCCACTTCTTTGTGAGAACAACAAGCCAAGGCTTTTGTATCACTTTAAGAATAGAGGTTACAGGGGTTACTCAATGAACAGGCCTGACAAAGTATTTAACAAACTCTCAAAAACAGAGAAAGAGCTAGGGGGAATACCTAACTCGTCTGAGGATGTAAAGCAGTCACACGCCTCAGCTATTGAGTCTTACATAGAGAAGCATGTCGGTATAGATATGAGCGGTGCGTATAGGGATTCTGATGAGATGGGCTCAATGCCTTTTGCTAGAACTCTTGAGGATTGGGCTAGGTTTGATATTAACAATAGAACAAAGTTTGATGCCTCGATTAGCTCAGGGTTAGCTATCATGGCTAATCAGAAGAGCTCATATCAGCCCGAACAAAAACAGTCAAAAATAAGTGTTACCTTTGCTAGATACAATAACAAAGGGTCAATCAGTGAATTACTAAGATAGATGAAAGAGGTAAATGTAAACATATCGGCTGCAGGTTTTCCTAGTCAATTTGTTTCAGATGCGGAAAAAGCAACTGACGAATTTGGGATACAGATAGGTCAAGCAATACAGTACGAATGGTTTAAGAGAGATGGTAATTCATGTAGATACTACGACCAATGGAGAGACTTTCATAGGCTAAGGTTATACGCAAGGGGTGAGCAGTCTGTAGCAAAATACAAGACTGAGCTTGCCGTTGATGGTGACCTTTCATATTTAAACCTTGATTGGACGCCCGTACCTATCCTACCTAAGTTTGTAGACATCGTTGTTAACGGAATGTCTGACAGACTTTTTAAGGTTAAGGCTTACGCTGAGGATGCAATATCACAAGACAATAGAAGTAAGTTTCAGGAAATGATTCAAGGACAGATGGTTGCTAAACCAATCCTTGAAACGATACAGAAGAACACAGGCATGAATCCGTTTACTATGGAGCCTGATGACCTACCTGAGAATGATGAGGAACTTTCCTTGTACATGAACTTAAACTACAAACCGGCTATTGAGATAGCTGAGGAGACCGCTATTGATACTTTATTCTCAGAGAATAAGTACGCGGACCTAAGAAAAAGATTTGACTACGACCTTACAGTATTAGGTATAGGTGTAGCAAAGCATGAGTTCTTACCGGGTGCGGGTGTTAAGGTTAGTTATGTAGACCCTGCAAATGTAGTGTATAGTTATACTGAAGACCCTCACTTTAAGGATTGTTTTTATTGGGGTGAAATTAAAACCGTACCTATTGTTGAGTTAAGTAAGATTGACCAATCACTTACTAATGAGGATTTAGAAAAAATCTCTCAGTACAGTCAGAGTTGGTACGACTATTACAATACAGCTCAGTTTTACGAGAATGATATTTTTTATAAGGATACCGCTACGTTAATGTACTTCAATTATAAGACAACTAAAAAGATTGTCTATAAGAAGAAGGTGTATGATAATGGTGGTTCTAAGATGATTGAGAAGGATGACCAATTCAACCCTCCTACGGAGATGATGGATGAGGGTAACTTCGAGAAGGTAGAGAAAACTATTGACGTTTGGTACGAAGGCGTTATGGTTATGGGAACAAACATCTTACTTAAATGGGAGATGGCTGAGAATATGGTTAGGCCTAAGTCTGCTAGTCAGCATGCTATTCCTAATTACGTGGCTGTAGCTCCTAGAATGTATAAAGGAAATATTGAGTCATTGGTTAGAAGGATGATTCCTTTTGCTGATTTAATTCAGATGACACACTTAAAGCTTCAGCAGGTAATATCAAGAGTTGTACCTGACGGTGTTTACATTGATGCGGATGGATTAAATGAGGTAGACCTTGGAACAGGTAGCGCATATAACCCTGAGGACGCTTTAAGGTTATACTTCCAAACAGGTAGTGTAATTGGTAGAAGCTACACGCAGGATGGTGATTACAACCAAGGTAAAGTTCCTATTCAGCAGCTAACCTCAAATTCAGGTGCTAGTAAGACGCAAATGCTTATTGGTAACTATAACCATTACTTAGGAATGATACGCGCTGTAACAGGCTTAAATGAAGCGAGAGACGGCTCTACACCCGACCCTAATTCTTTGGTTGGCGTGCAAAAGCTAGCAGCGTTAAATTCTAACACAGCTACAAGACACATTCTAGATGGTAGTCTTTATATGTATAAGACACTAGCTGAGGCTTTAACGTACAGGGTTTCTGATATACTAGAGTACGCTGACTTTAAGGATGAGTTTGTTAATCAGATAGGTAAGTACAATGTATCTATCCTAAACGAAATTAACAGTCTATACATTTATGACTTTGGAGTCTTTATTGAGGTGTCCCCTGACGAGGAAGAGAAGGCTCAGCTTGAGCAGAACATACAGATGGCTTTATCTAAGGGTGACATAAACCTAGAAGACGCTATTGATATTAGAGAAATAAGGAACTTAAAACTTGCTAATCAATTACTTAAAGTTAAGAGAATTAAAAAGCAAGAGCGTGACGAGAAGATGGCTATGCAGAAGCAGGCTATGACAGCTCAGCAGCAATTAAAGTCTCAAGAGATGGCGGCTCAAGTCGCTATGCAAAAGATTCAGGCAGAGAGTCAGGCTAAGATGCAACTCAAGCAGGCTGAGATAGCTTTTGAAATTGAGAAAATGAATAATGAAGCTCAGCTTAAATCCATGTTAATGGATAAAGAATTTAGTCTTAACATGCAGTTACAAGGTATATCTGAGCAAGCTTTAAACCAAAGAGAGTCTCAAAGAGAGGATGCTAAGTCGGCTCGTATTAGTCAGCAGAACACAGAGCAGAGTAAATTAATTAATCAGCGTAAGAACAACCTACCGCCTCAGAACTTTGAGTCTAACGAGGATAGCTTAGATGGGTTTGACTTTGCTGAATTTAACCCAAGGTAGTATGGCAACAAAAGGCAGAACAAAGAAGAACAAGATATGCCCTGCAGGAATTGCTTGGGCGAAAAGAACATTCGACAGATACCCTTCAGCTTATGCAAACATGGCTGCAAGTAAATATTGTAAGGACCCTAACTACGCTAAAAAATCTAAAAAGTAATGTTTCAGCCTATAAAGAAAAAAAGAAAAAAACATTTAAGAGGCCTTGATAGAAATAAGTCAGGAAGGGATGAGACTGTATTGATGTCGTCTTATACAAATAAAAATGAAACAAGATTTTTTGCTGCACCAACAATAACTTTCAAGGGGAATGAAAAAAAAAGACCTCAAGGTTTTAAAGAGGCTTTAGAGGCGGGAGAGGTTTATGAGTTTAAATCAAAAAGAAAATCTGAAAGATTTGCTGCGGGTTCTTGGAAAAAGGGAAAAGATAAAAGAGAAGCTATGAAAGCTTATCGACAAAAAAGAAAACAAGAAAGAAAGAAATAATGGCAGCATACGGAACTAAAAAGAAGAAGCCTAAAAAACCAAAGTACTAATGGGTGAGCTTAAAAAGTGGAGAGATGAAAAGTGGGTTCGTATAGGGACTGACGGTTCTATTAAAGGAGCGTGCGGTACTAGTAAGAATAAAAAGAACCCTGATAGATGCTTGCCACTTAATAAAGCTAATAGTATGAGTAAAGCAGAAAGAGCTTCAACTGCTAAAAAGAAAAAGAAGTACGGCAGAACGAAGCAGTTTGTGTCCAATACCAAGGCAGGTAGGGTGACAAGAAAAAGCGTCTAAAATATAAATAAATTTTGTTTAACTTTGCATAAAATCAAATCAAATGGAAATTAAAGTAAAAGCGTTAGACGATGTAGAGCAGAAATCTACAGCGGAGGTGGAAGGTGAGTTGCTAGAAAAGCATGAAGAGCAACTTGAGGGCTCGACACCAACAGAAGAAACTCAGGTAGTAGAAGAGCCGCAAGCCGAAGAGGTTGAGCAGCAAGAGCCGCAAGGCATTACCGAGGAGCAAGTTCTTTCACATATTAAAGAAAGATACAATAAGGAGATTACATCAGTAGATGAGTTGTTTGTAGAGCGAGAAACTCAAGAAGAACTACCTGAGGATGTGGCTGCTTATTTTAAGTATAAAAAAGAAACAGGGAGAGGCATCAGTGACTATGTTAAATTACAACAGAACTTTGATGAGATGAACCCTGACTCTTTGCTAAGGGAGTATTTAAAATCTACAGAAGCAGGTCTTGACAGTGATGATATAGACTTGATGATGGAAGACTACTCATACGATGAAGACATTGATGAGGAATCGCAGATTAAGAAAACTAAGTTAGCAAAGAAAAAAGCTATTGCTAAGGCTAAGAACTACTTTACCGAGCAGCAGGAGATGTACAAGCAACCACTTGAGTCAAGACAGGAAGCTATCTCTGAGAGCGAGAACGAGGAGTACAAGGCGTATAAGCAGTATTTGAATGAGGCGGCAACGCAGCAAGAGGAAACAAAAAGAAAGTCTGAGTGGTTCTCACAAAAGACTGACGAGGTTTTTAACAATGAGTTCAAAGGTTTTGAGTTCAAGATTGGAGATGACCAAATCACTTTTAATCCGGGTAGTGCAGAGGAAGTAAAGAAGGCTCAGCTATCACCAATGAATTTTGTTAACAAGTATTTGGATGATAACGGACTTATGAATGACGCTGCAGGATACCACAAAGCACTAGCCGTTGCAATGAATCCTGAGAAGTTTGCTCAATTTTTTTATGAGCAAGGTAAAGCAAACGCAACAGAGGATGTTATGAGGAAGACTAAGAATATTAATATGGAGACTCGCAACGCCCCTGCTTCAACTGTTAAATCAGGAACACAGTATAAATCTTTGAGTAACGACTCAGGTCGAGGTTTAAAGATTAGAAGTATTAAAAGAAAATAATCTTAAAAAAAACAAAAAAATGGCAGGTTCAGTACAGGGCACTCCGGGCTTTAATTTACAGCCGAGTGCAGAACAGGTTGCTACATCTAGCAACTACATTACAGATTTTAACTTCTTGAATCAGTATCTACCGGATACTTACGAGAAGGAATTCGAGCGTTACGGTAACCGTACCGTAGCATCTTTCCTACGATTGGTAGGAGCAGAGATGCCAACTAACTCAGACCTTATCAAATGGGCTGAGCAAGGAAGGCTTCACACTAAATACGTAGACGTAACGACAACCGCTACAGGAACTCAAGATACAGCTACATTTACAGTTAATGATGCAAATGTATCAGGTATCGCTATTCGTGTAGGTCAAACTCTTATGTTTACTAAGAATGCAGGTGGTCAAAACTTTAAAGCGGTTGTAACTTCTGTTGACACATCAAACAGTACTTTCGTTGCAGCGTTCTACGATGCTTCAGTAACTCTTTCAGATGCACAATTTACTTGTTTTGTTTACGGTTCTGAGTTCAAGAAAGGAACATCGGGTATGGAAGGTTCTTTGGAAGCTGAAGACGTATTCTTTGAAAACAAGCCAATCATCCTTAAAGACAAGTACGCGGTATCAGGTTCTGATATGGCTCAAATCGGATGGGTTGAGGTTACTACAGAGAACGGTGCTACAGGATACCTTTGGTACTTGAAGTCTGAGCACGAAACTCGTCTTCGTTTTGATGACTACCTAGAGACATCTATGCTAGAAGCAATTCCTGCGGCTATTGGTTCAGGGGCTCAAGCAGCATTAGGTAACAGTAGTGTAACAGCAGATACTCCATCAGGAGCAGGTTCTGAGGGTGTATTCTACGCGGTAGAGAACAGAGGTAACGTATGGTCAGGTGGTAACCCTAACGTATTGGGTGACTTTGACGCTGTTATCCAACGTCTTGACAAGCAAGGTTCTATTGAGGAGAACGTAATCTTTGTTGACCGTCAGTTCGGATTCGACATTGATGATATGTTAGCTGCTCAGAACTCTTACGGTGCAGGTGGTACTTCTTACGGACTATTTGACAATGACGAAGAGATGGCTCTTAACTTAGGATTCACAGGATTCCGAAGAGGGTATGACTTCTACAAGTCTGATTGGAAATACTTGAATGACCCAACTATGCGTGGTGGTTTACCATCAGGAGCAGGTTCAGGAAAAATTAACGGATTGTTAGTTCCTGCAGGTTCAACTTCAGTGTATGACCAAATCTTAGGTAAGAACGCTAAGCGTCCTTTCTTACATGTACGTTACCGTGCTTCACAAACTGAAGACCGACGTTACAAGACTTGGATTACAGGTTCAGCAGGTGGCGCAGCTACTTCTAGCTTGGATGCAATGGAGGTTAACTTCTTGTCTGAGAGAGCTGTATGTACCTTAGGTGCAAACAACTTCTTCTTATTCCAAGAGTAGTATATTAAAAAGGGAGTCCGTTATAACGGACTCTCTTTTACTTTTTTAAATTCTAATTAAATTCAAATGAAAAAAACAGTAGAGTACGTAGACAAGCAGTATAAATTATTAGGTAGTAGTGTACCATTATCATTTATGCTTGCATCAAGAAACACAAGAAGATTTCCATTGCTATGGTTTGATGAGGAGAAAGGTGAGAACAGAGCCCTTCGATACGCAAGAAACCAAAAGAGTCCGTTTGAGGATGAGCAGGATGGGAATGCAATATTAGAGCCTATCATATTCGACGACGGCTTCCTTACAGTTCCAAAAACAAATCAGGTATTACAGAAGTTCTTAGAGATACACCCATCTAATGGTGTTAAGTACGCTACCATTGACAAAGCTAAAGAGGCTAAGGAGATAGTAGAAGACCTTAACGTAGAGGTTGACGCATTAATTGCAGCTCGCGAGCTTTCAATAGAGCAGATAGAGGCCGTAACCCGTGTAGCGTTTGGTACAGACCCAAGCAATATCACGTCGGCAGAGCTTAGAAGGGATATACTTTTATTCGCTAAGCAAGAGCCTCACGCATTCTTAGCGGTTGTAGGAGACGCTTCTCTTCAGATTGACTCTAAGGTTCAGTCGTTCTTTGATAAGAGCGTTTTGACGTTTAGAAACAATAAGAAGGAGGTATTCTTTAATACGCCAAGCAACAAGAAGCGTATGCTGACAATACCTTTCGGTGAGGACCCGCTGTATGTGGTGTCATCATATTTACAGAGCGATGAGGGGCTTGATGTCCTTGAGTTCTTAGAGAAGGTCGCAGAGACCAAGTAGTAAAAGAGGAGGCAGAAATGCTTCCTTTTTTTTTGCTATCTTTGTTTCATTATTAATCATCTAATATTTTTTTAACGATGGCAAAATTTCTTAAAGCTACAACTGTTAGCGCAGGTAAGCATGTAGTTCCCGCCGATGGCTTTGTTGTGTGCCTAAAATCTAGTAACACAGTTACCGAGGCTTATTACGAAGCTGAAAATGATTTTGACAAGATAGTAATTACTCATGGTTCTTTATCAGGTCATGAGTTTCCTGACTTTTTACAAAACCAACTTATTAATTTAGCTCAGACTAATTGGAGAAACGCTGTAGTAGACATTACGTCTTCTGCTCCTGCGACTATAGAAAACATACAAATGCTTAACACATGAAAAAGTTTTTAAAAATATACGATGACTCAACCTCAAGGTATGTAGCTATTAATGCTGATGCTGTTAAATTTGTACAGACCGCTAACAATAATGTTCTTGTTTTTGACTATAATGTAACGGATGAAAATCAAAACAATGTAAAAGTAAGATATAGTACAGCTTCTGCTGATGTTAACAAAGAAATTAAAAGCTTGGTTATAGAGTCTTTTCAAAAGTTAATGTGTAAGTCTTACTCTAAAGCAACAATAGATATAAACTTACCTGTTAGTGTAACAGAAATAGAAATAGATTAATTATTATGGCAAAGTTTTTAAAGATAGATACGGGTGCTAACGGAAAGTTTTTAATCCCTTCAGATGGTTTCATCTTTGTAAAAAGAAATACCAATACCACAAGTTTAATTTATTACACATCATCTAATAATTTAGAGAGAATATCTGTTTTTCACGACTCTAATGTGGGAAGTGAGGTAGCTGATTTTATACAAGATGAAATTGTGAAGTTAGCAGAAACTAATTGGAGAAACGCTGTGGTAGATATTACAGGGAAGTCTCCTTTTACAATAACAAATTTAGCTATACAGTAAAATGAAAAAGTTTTTAAAGATATACGATGACTCGTCTTCAAGATATGTTGTAGTAAATGCAAGTGATGTAAAGTTTGTTAATAAATACAGCAATACAAGAACAGACATTATTTTTAATGTTAAAGAGTCAACCTTAGATACTATTGAGATTGCTCATAATTCAGATTCAGGTTTTTTGGTTAAAAATGCAATTATAGATGCGATTAAAAAAATATCCGTAAAAGCATATACTAATTCTTTTATCGAAGTTAAACTACCGGTAGCGGTAACAAGCATAACAATAAATTAATTATGGCAAAATTTTTAATATATAAAACCGCGGCTAACGGAGAGTTTTTAATTCCTCAAGACGGATTCGTTACAGTTCTTCAGTCATCATCTGTAAGAACAGACATAAACTACGTTTCACCAAATGATAACGACCAATTACAGTTAGACCATGCAGCAGACGCAGGGAAACTTGTTCAAGACTTTTTAAAAGAAAAGTTTAAGGAGATGGCAGAAACAAGTTGGACAAACGCAATAATTGATATTACTGCAGACTGCCCTATAGAAATAACAGACATAATATTAGCATAGGTATGGAAAAGTTTTTAGAAATATACAATGACGCTGACAACAACTACGTTTTAATTTCAGCAAATAGAATTAAACATGTAGTTAAAAATACCAACGAAAACACTTGGATTCGGTATAACGGAGGAACTGACGAGAGTAGGGTTCAAATTGTAACAACTCCTGCAGAAAGTTCATACCTTATACAGAATATTATTGTGGATGCTATTGATGAAATTGCAAGTAAAGATTATACTAAATCGTCTTTAAAGGTAAAGTTACCTTTGGAAGTAACTAGTATTACAACTATTTAAAAAAATAAAAATGGCAAAATTTATAGGAATACCTTTAAAAATAGATGGTGGCACAACTGTAACACCAACATATGGTTCGCCTGAATATGTTACGAACGGTAAGTTTTCTGATGCTAGTGATTGGAACATTACACAAGGGGGTTGGAATGCGTCAGGACCATCATCAGGCTCTTGGGCTTGTGACGGTACGCAGACACAAAGCACTAACTTAGGTCAACCGGATGTCTTACAAGGCCTGATGGGTAAAAAGGTAGTTATATCTTTTGAAATAACAGCATATACAGCGGGTACTGTAAGATTTGTAACGGGAGATAGCTCTATAGCAGGGTCTTTAGAATCTAGCGTAGGAACTCATGAAACTATAAGTTTTGTAACAAGTGGTGGGTCAGGATACAACATAAACATACAAGCTGACTCCAACTTTGTAGGCTCTGTTTCTAATGTATCAATAAAAGAAGTTCCTTTTGTAGAAGACTCTAACTTAGTAACTTATCCGTACACACAATCTTTTAATTTAGAACAAAATTGGAGTGCGGTAAACTCTTTGTTAAATTTTAAAGGTGATGGCTCAGCCCCTAGGTATGCTGATTCTAAAGTTAATCTTGAGTTTGGTAAAACCTATAGAGTTAAGTTTGACATACTTAATAAAACATTAGGCGGTACGGTTAATGCAGGTATAAGTAATACGGGATATTTTAGTGGCGTTCCTTCATCTCAAAGAGTTACAACCTCAACAGGGGATACTAGCTTTGACTTTATAGCTGTTCTTGAAGATGTGGTAGGTAAAGATGATGAAATAAAGATTGTTGGTCAAAGTACTGATACATTTACGATTGCTAACTTTTCAGTGACTGAGGTTCAGTACAACTACCTACAGGTAGCTGACGGTGGATTTAAGAAGTCAGTAAAAGAGGGTGATGTAATATTTAACACATCTACAAATACAGAGGGTGTTGTTAAACAGGTTGTTGACAGTAATGTACTATTGATGTCTAATGACAACTTCTCTACGGCAGGTGAGTTCTTTAATGTATTCGCAGCTAATGGAGATACAAGAGGTAATCAGATTATTCGAGTAGATAATTATATTATGTCTGAGTATGATGAAAACCCAACAGACCCTGACCAATCATCATTTTGGTTTGCAGGTGGTGTTAACGCAGATAAGGTTGTACTTACACAGCTAAATGCTGCAACTAACACGTTCTTTGTAGCAGGTGTTATCGAGGAGTACCTTGAAAGGCTTAACGCTCAGTCAGCAACGGCTAGCAGATTAGATATACCACTTAATGCGTTCAGAGACCATCAGTACAACGAAATATTAACAACAACAGCTATAACACTTTCATAAGATGGCGAATTATTTAAAACTAAACAAGTCGTACATAGGTAACGACATATTAGAAAACCCTGAGTTTAACATGCTAGGACCTGAAGAGGTGTTAAATGCAGGCTTTTCTCAATCTTACCCATCAACAGTTCCTGACATTGAAGGGGTTATGTTCAACAATTGGGAGACTGACAACGCCGATTTAGGCGGTGGTTCTTTTAGATTAGAGTCTATACCTAATGGTTATAAGCAAACACTTCTTACTTTGCCTGATTCTACTTACAAATCAAGAATAAAGCAAAATATTGCATCAGCTCTTGAAGTAGGTAAAATATATAAAGTGAGTTGGACTGTTAAAGGAAGCAGTAATTATCTTTTATACAACTTAATAGCAAAAACAAATGGAGATAATGATATAACTCCTACCACTAATGTACGAATGGGGGATAATCAAGAAGCTATTGTTGTTGAGTATGAGGTGAAAGTTACTACAAACACAGACCAATACTTATCACTCTATATGGCTACTGATGCTCAGGTTGGTGATTGGTTAGAGGTTACTAATGTTACTATAAAAGAAACAGGTCAAATTGACTACTCACCTAACCCTATATTTACAGGTATTGCTTCAGGTACTAGTGTGGATACTATTTTAGGTTGGTCTGCTTATGGTGTTGCTGTATCAAAAAACGTAGACGATATTGGCGGTGAAAATAATTTAGTAATAGTGGCTAATGGAGGTAATCAGGGTGCGCAATTAGACATAAGCTCTATACCTGATGGAATGGAGGTTAATTTTAAAATAGAAAGAGTAACGGGAGACCTTGGTGCAAGAGGTATATTTATAGAGAATAGTGCAAACCTTGACACATCGTCAGGCTCAGTTGATTTTACATTTGTTAAGCAAAGCAATAATACTGCTATATTTTTTAGAGCAGGAGACAACACGGCAGGTACTACAAACTACTACAATATTACAATCCGACCTACTAATGTATTTGCTTATGGGTGGAATAGAGGTGGTTCAGGGGTTGGTGCTGCAGGAGAGTTTGCTGTATTCAACGGTGGAGCTGTTACGTTAACAACCGCAGGGGGGGTCTCTAATGCGATTATAGGTACTGACACACCTACCTACTTATCAGGTGCTGAATTGGTTCTTAAGTTTAACGTGCTAAGCAAGTCAGAGGGTGTTATCTTTCAAATCTATGATAGAGCAAATTACCTTACTGTTGACGCAAAGATTGGAGAAAATGAGTTTAGATATAAAGCAGCGGCTCAAGGTACTAACCTTCTTGTTAACGTAAAAAGCACAGGTGCTACGGATGAGTTTATTAGCTTAAGTAACATAGAGCTTCAAGAGGTTAAGAACCAACCTAAGCTTATCGGAGTTGATAATGTATCTACAGTAAGCGCGCCAACAAACAGCACGGTTGTAATTAACAACGGTCTAACTGATGGAGCTGATACTGTAACTATCACATATGCAGAGGCTGACGCAACCTCAACGGTGCAGATGAGGAACTTCTTCCAAGACGCAATCGTAGAGTCTGCTAACGCAAATAACACAGGTAAGGTTATTGAGATTAAGTCTCCTGTCCTTATCAACGACATTGTAGCATCTTAATGTTATAATGTAATAGGTTGAAAGAGGAGCTCCATAGGGGCTCTTTTTTTTTTGCGTATATTTGTGAAAAGATTTAATAATGATAGATGACGTTAGAACCACAGTACTTGCTGTGTTAAATAAGAATAACTACGGGTATTTATCTCCAATGGATTTTAACCTGTACGCTAAGCAAGCGCAGCTTGAAATATTCGAGAACTTATTTTACCAATACAATAATCAGATAAACTCAGAGAACGCGCGTAGGTCAGGAACTGACTACGCTGACATATCAAAAGGAATCCTTGAGGATATAGATTTGTTTAGCGATGAACAAACCTTAAGTGGTAATTACGGAACATATGTATTACCTAGCGATTATTACTTTATAAATAGAATTACAATAAGTATTAATAATATTAATGTTGAAGTTGAAAGAGTATCTCAAGGCAAGATTACAGCTTTAAAAATTTCTCCTCTTACAGCTCCAAGTGATGAGTTCCCTGTATACACCCAAGATGGGGGTGTAATAGAAATTACTCCTAATTCGGGTACGCCTACCGCAAGATATATTAGATACCCATTTAAACCTAAATGGACTTATACATCCGTTGGTAATAACGTACCTATATTTAATCCAAGTGCAGGGGATTATAAAGATTTTGAGCTACCTCTTAGCTATCAAAACGAGTTGGTAAATAAGATACTTAAGTACGCAGGGGTTGAGATTCGTGAGACTATGGTAGTTGATTTTGCTAACAAACAGGAACAACAAAATAATATAGAGCAACAATAATGGCATATATATCTCAATATCAATACTACGAGAATAACGGCTCTAACCCTGAGGGTAAGAATTGGGGTTCGTATCAATACGTTAGCCTAAAGGATATAGTAACAAACTTCATGCTTATGTACCAAGGGAATCATTCCCTTGTAAATAACGAGGAGCGATACAAGATTATATTCCACGCAAAACGTGCGATTCAAGAGCTTAACTATGATGCGTTCAAGGAAATCAAAGCATTAGAAATTTCGCTGCCGGATACGGTGCGATATGTGCTTCCTTCGGACTATGTTAATTGGGTTAGGGTGTCGATGTTTGAGAATGGTGTATTATTCCCGTTAACTGAAAATATTCAAGCTACCACCGCTCAAGCATATCTTAAAGATAATAGCGGAGCTTTATTGTTTGATGAGAACGGCGAGGTGTTGAACCCTGAGTTCTCAGACTTTGACCTTGCAAGGATTAAAGGAACTAAGAAGAGTATATACTTAAACGAAGCTAGCCCATTCAATGGTAGCGAAGGTTACTGCTGTGACGGGGCTTGGTATTTTGACTACACTATAGGTGCTCGTTATGGTTTGAATACAGAGACCGCAAATGCTAACCCAACCTTTAGAATAGATTCTAAGGCGGGTGTTATAAACTTTGACTCTACAATGGCGGGTAAGTCTGTTATATTAGAGTACGTGTCTGATGGTATGGAGGGTGGTAACGACTCACTTATTACTGTAAACAAGTTGTTTGAGGAGTACGTGTACGCATACATTCAGTACGCTATACTTAATAGTAAGCTTGGTGTTCAGGAGTACATTGTTGCTCGAGCAAGAAAGCAAAAGTCAGCACTACTACGTAATGCTAAAATAAGAATCAGTAACATACACCCCGGAAGACTCCTAATGAATCTCAGAGGGCAATCTAAGTGGATTAAATAAATATGGCTAACTTAAAAAGGCACTTTATAGCCGGAAGGATGAACAAGTCTGTCGATGAACGGCTTGTACCTAACGGTGAGTATGTGGACGCAATGAATGTTCGTCTTGGTTCTACTGAGGAATCTGAGATAGGTTCTGTGGAATCATCAAAAGGTAACGAGGTTTTAACTGCAATTAACTTAGGGACTTACTCAGATATACAGTATGATTTAAGCAGCAGTGCTAGATGTATTGGAGCTTTTGAGGATGGGGCTAATGAAACTATATATTGGTTTATACACGATAATAATGCGTCAGCTACAAGTACAAATAAAGCTGACCTAATTGTATCTTATAATACAAATGTAAAGTCAGTAGAGTACCATGTTATTAGTTTTAAAAACGATGACGACTCTGCAAATACTACATTAAACTTTAACCCAAGCTATCTTATTAGCAACGTAAATAAGGTTGGTAACTTTTTATTTTTTACAGACAACTACAATCCACCAAGAAAGATAAATGTAAACTCAAATTACGGATACCCAACTTCAATTACGGGTAGTGACAACTTTGAGTATAATGATATATTAGTAGTTTTAGACCCACCTGCTCAAGCACCTTTGGTTACAGGTATTGACAACCCAAGTATTACTGATACTTTCATGCAGGATAGGTTTATATGCTTTGGTTACAGGTATGAGTACGCTGACGGCGAGTACTCAGCTACATCACAGTTTACCAACCCAAGCTTTTCACCCAAACCATTTGAGCTTTCACCTGATAGTGGGGTAAACGATGGTATGGTAAACAGCATAAATACTGCTGAGGTTACATTTTATACAGGCGGTCCTCAGGTAAAAGGCGTTGAGATATTATTTAAAGAGTCTGACTCAGGAACTATTAAGGTTATTGAGAAGCTTAACAAGCAAGACTTAAACTACTTAGACTATACGAATTATACGTATTCATTTACTGATAGTAAAATATTTACTATACTATCAGAAGGTGAGATATTACGTTTGTATGATAATGTACCACTGCTTGCTAAAACGCAAACCTTAATGGGTAACCGTATTATGTATGGTAACTACGTTGAGGGTTATGATTTAAAACGTGGCGGTCAAAATACTCGACTATCTTACACTGTAGATGTTAACAGTACAGATATTGGCTTTAATGCATTATCTAATAATGGGTTTAACAATGTTGGGTATACCATTAACTCTGCATCGTCAGTAACTACTCTTGGTAATGTAAGGGTTGATTTATCAAACATACAGGATAAGTTAACAGCGGGCTCTGCTTTTTCATTTAGTCTTAGATTATCGCATAATAGTTTTAATGGAGCACCTGCAACCTTACCTGCATCTACAAACAATAACATGGAGTTTGGATTTACATACATACTCCCTCAGAACTTTAGCAATACAACAGAGCTTTTAAATAGTACTGACTTTCAAGATAAGTTAGGCTCAGGATTTATTCAAGTAGGGTCAGGAGGTACTACTATTGGTCCTGAATTAGCTACAAATGGTGGTTTTGGAGCCGGGGGTGGTTGGAGTAATACGGGAGATTGGACTGTAAACGTAGGTGGTAATGGTTTAGCTGAGCATGTTAACGGCACAACTTACCTATACCAAAACATGAGCCTTGCGTCAGGTAAAAGCTATCAGGTACAGTGGGTTGTAAATTACAATACGTCAGGAACTGTTGGTATATCCTCTCAAGGTGGTACTATAACAGGTGATAATGCTGCTACTTCTGCCGGTACTTATAACTCGGTTCTCGTAAGTAATGGTACTGATTTTAAATTTTACTCTAGTGGAGATTGCGGTCTAGAGAGTGTTTCTGTAAAAGAAATTATTACTCTGCCTGCAACACAAACTAATCCACCATGTGATGGTCAAACCTTAACAAATAGATTTAACTGCGCTTTATCAGAAACCCTTCAAGGTGGTTACAGTCTTTATAGTAGCGGTATTTCTGCTGTTGAACAACCTGTTATTGCAGGTCCTTCATCAGACACGGAGATGAGTCTAGTTGTTTTGGCGGCAGCATACACAACAGACCCTGCTTTACCTGTTATAGGTAGCTTAGCTTTTGAGTATTTTGATATAGCTGAAGCTGAGTTCTCTTTTCAACAAGAGCCAAGCTCTGCGAGCCTTCATAGTAACAGAGGTTATGAGGTAGGTATTGTTTATATGGATGAGTTTAATAGAGCTACAACAGCTTTGGTAAGCGAGTCAAATACAGTTTACGTTCCCTGCTCAGCAAGTCCGACTAAAAATGAGGTGGTTGTAAATATACCCCCATCACAATTAGCTCCTGACTTTGCTAAAAGATATAAGTTTGTAATAAAGCCTGATGGTGAGCAGTACGAAACTATTTACTCAAACATTTACTTTAAAGACTCTGAAAGCGACTTCACATACTTTTTATTAGAAGGTGAAAATATTGCTAAGGTTGAGGAGGGTGATAGTTATATTGTAAAACGAGACTCAACAGGCCCGCTTAGAAGTTGTGCTCAAGCAACTGTATTGGAAAAGAAAGCTCAGGCAGAAGATTTCATAACAGTTTTAGACTCAGATGGAAATGATGTAACAGTTCCTGCGGGAACTTATATGAAGATGATGACTACTAACTTTGCAGCAGGCTCATCAAGTTCTTCATTCAATCAATCAGGTATTCAATCGGCTGAGCAAAACGTACCTAGCACAATTACTTATCTTCAGTACGATGGATTTAGCACCCCACCTGCAGGTGGCAGTGGTAGTTCTTATACAAACACTTTTATACCAAGAGGTTCTAAAATTAATATTAGTATTGATTGGTACAGAGCAGGAACTAACTATGTAGGAGATAGAAATTGCAATAAGTTAGAGTATAACTTTACAGCTAATGTTGAGGCTTCTCAAGACTATACAGATATTATAGGTTTATGGAATGGTGAGAATGTAAGAGACTTGTTGCCTAATGACTTTGTTTACAACTCAACATTACTTACCACTCCTGAGGAAATAATTGCATTTGAACAAAGCGGAACTTCTTCAACTAGAAGGCTGCAGTGGTTTAAAAACGCAACTGATAACCAAATAAAACTTTTGATTAGTGGTTATCAATCTTGTGCAAGCGGGACTACTTCAAGTATTACTTCTAACTTTCAAATATTTATAGCAGGAGAGACCAACCTTATTGTTTTTGAAACTGAGCCTACAGATGCTTTGCCTGACGTTTGGTATGAAGGTCAAGACTCATATCTAATTGATACGGCTACAGGATACCACTTAGACGGTGGTAACTTTGCTGACCCTAACGACCAAGACCAAAGCGCAACACAGCCTGCTATATTGCACCTTAAGTTTTCTAACTGCTATGCTTTTGGTAACGGAGTAGAGAGTTATACTATTAGAGATTCTGTAAAAGGAAGAGCTATGAGCTTAGGTAATCGTGTAACTACAGTTTCAGAGCAGGATTACAAAAGAGCCCATAGAAGCAGTGATATTACTTATAGTGGTATATACAACGATGAGACGAACTTAAATAGACTCAATGAGTTCAACTTAGGGTTAGCTAACTTTAAAGCGTTAGAGGACTCCTTTGGGCCTGTAAACAAGTTGTTTGCTCGTGAGACTGATATATTAACTCTTCAGGAGGATAAAATATCATACGTTCTTTCGGGTAAAAATTTATTATCAGACGCAAGTGGTGGTGATGTTTTAACGTCTGTCCCTGAGGTATTAGGAAAGCAGATTGCAAGAATAGAAAACTTTGGTATTAGTGACAATACTGAGAGTTTTGCTGCTTACGGTTTTAATAAATTCTTTACAGACGCTAAGCGAGGTGCAGTAATACAGCTTCAAGGTAACGGTCCTTCAGAGAGCCTTAATGTTATTTCAGAGCTTGGAATGCGAAGTTGGTTTAGAGACTTATTTACTGATAGCTTTGAAACTCAAAAGCTTGGTGGGTACGACCCTTATATGAATGAGTATGTTTTATCAAGCAATGATATACTACTCCCTAAAGAAGAGGAGTGTGTTCCTTGCGGTCAAAGACAAAGCTTCACATTAAAGCCTAGCGGGGTTAAATCTTTTTGTGTATACCTTCCAACAACTCTTGGAGACGTTCCTTATTTTTTTAACGTAGGTTCAGATAGTGTTCTTCTGCAAGTTTCTTGGGATGGGGTTGAACAGATAAATCAAATCATAACAGGTGATGGTAATTTAACTTTTAATAAAACAAAAGTAGTACCATCAACAGCTACGGTCACATTAACCAATCAGTCAAGTGAAAATGACGCTAACATTGATTTGACAGCGGGTTGCCCTATTGGTACAGAACAAAAAGTAAGAGCAATTGTTCTTACCAATAATAGCGACACAGGTAAGGTGTTGAATTGTTTTTGGAGCTACGACGGAGGTTCTACTGAGGTGTTTAGTCCTGATAATATTGTTCAGTTTATTAATAGGCAAGGTGAAACGGCTCACGCTTCTTTTTACTATACCTATATAGGAAACCAAGGGCAAGGCTCTATACCAATAAAAGGAAATGATGTCACCATAAGAACTCAAAAAGCTACATCCTCTAATTACAGTATAGTTAGTGGGGATAAATTTAGATGGCTTAATACTAACACGGACTATGCAAACTCTTCTGCAGACTTAATAAGCTTGGTTGGTGCGGCAAACTCTATGACACCAACATCAACAAGTTACGGTACTGAGTACGAAGCTACATTTACTATGCCTACAGGTTCTGTTTATGAGTACCTGTATTTAATTTGGGACTTAAGAGCTTCAAACTCAGGCAGGTCAGGTAAAACATCTTTCTTCCTTTGTCACGACTCAACCGAATTGTATGATGCTTGTTGCGAGTGCTCTTGCGCAGGAGCCGTAAATACGACATATAAGATAACTAACAATGGATTAACAACTATTAATATTTCTTATAGTGCAGGCGCACAACAAAGTACTCTACTAGGTAACGAATCTGTTGAGGTTTGCTCTTCAGACTACCCTACATACACTCCGGTGACGGCAGGAAATATTACTATAACCCCTAATGATTGTAATTGCTAATGGCTAATTTTGGAGATTATTATTTAAACGGTTCAAATTTAAGTACTGCAACGGCGGTATTTACAGATTCAAGTTTAACTACACTTGCGGCTGTGGGTTACTACTCTGATGGTATTATAGGTAGGCATCAAACTGCTTCAGTAGGCCTTGGTCCTATTTTAACGTGCCCTCAGTGCACAGATTTAGCTCCATCGACTATTCAACCTGTTGATAGTCTGCCGGGTAAATACAGTATATACACCAATTTTGGTAGCGCAGTTGGAGCTATAAAGGTGTCGGTTACTAACTTAGTTAATAACAGTTTTCAAGCAGTCCCATTTGGATTGTTTTTTATAAACACTAACAATCAAGAAAGGTATGGTGGTTTTTCTAGCAGACTTACAACAACTTATACGGGCATTATAGAAGCCCCATCAATAAGTGAGCCTCAATATTTTTATCATAGCACCGCATCTTTTTGTTCAAATTGGTCTGCTACAAATATGGTTTTTAATAGGTTTAATTACAACACGCAGTCAGATAATTACGAGTACGTTACTGACCAACCTGTAATAACTACAAACGCTAACCAAATACCTGTAGCAATAAATTCAGGTAGTGGACAAAGTAAGAATAATAGTCTTTTTACTTATATACCAAAGGCGTCGGCAGAAGATTTTATATTACTAAGTGAATTCTACTTACCGTGCTCAACACCTTTGCCTGACCCGACCGTTACAATAAGTGCCCCTGTAGCTTTAGATGCTATAAAATGCTCTCCGGGAACACCTACAGACCACGCGACTGCTTGTGCCCAACCGTTTGACCCAAACACACCGTTGCATGTAGAGTATTTTCACGGACCTGCAACAACAACCGCAAGCAGTATAATAAATGTAGGAGATTTTATGTTTCAAGATGCCAACGCGGCAGGAATATTATTTGATGGATACTATAAGACTCGGTCAGCAAATTTACATGGTGGACTTCCGACAACAAATGGTACATTTAGAACTGAAAGAGGAGTAGTAACAGAAATACAATCTTGTTAATATGGCAGATTACACACTAACATACAGCGAAGGGTCTAAGGGATTTCCTTCTTTTTACAGTTACTATCCTGACTATATGATTGGGATGAATAATTACTTTTACACCTTCAAGGGTGGTCAAATGTATAGGCATAATACCAACGATATTCATAACAGGTATTATGAAACTACTTACAGCTCAATGATTAAGACTGTAATAAATCAATCCCCACTAGAGAATAAGCTATTTAAAACAATTAACCTAGAGTCTACTGACGCTTGGACGGCTGATATTTTAACTGACGTTAACTCTCAGTTAGGTAAGATACCTTCCGATGAGTTTGTTAAAAAAGAAGGTAACTACTTTGGCTATGTACGAAATCAAGGCGTAAGTAACACTCAATCTACTATATCGGATTCTGATTTAAACTCAAGAACCGTGGGTGGTTTAGGTGTTCCGTACACTCAAAACGTAGGTAGTATGAAGTTTTTTCTTTCAGAGACGAGTCTTAGTATTGGGGATTACATATATAGGTATGATAGTTTTGCCAACTCCCTGATATATGTAGGTACTGTTACGAATCTTACTTATTCAAGTCCACCTCCAAACAATACTTCAGTTTTAACCGTTACGCATAACGGACTCACCGTTTCTTCCGGCACGTCTATAATGTACGCTAAAGATACCGCGGCTGAGTCAATGGGTGTTATGGGTCATTATGCAGAAATAACTCTAACACTTCCAAATACAGTAACAGGCCCTAGTGAGCTTTTTGCTATTGAATCTGAAACAATGAAAAGCTATCCTTAAATTTTAGTATCTTTGTTGTTATATGATATTTAGCACAAAAGCACTACGAGCCGAAGATTATGACAACACCTTAGTAGGGTGGTGGAACGATTGGGGAGGTCAAGCTCCAAGTAAGGAGTTTCTTCCTGAGGATGGATTGTCAGGATTAATGATTTGGGATGAAGATATACCTATATGCGCGGGTTTTTTGTATGACACCAACTCAAAGATAGCATGGATAGATTGGATTATATCCAATAAGAATTATAGAAAGAAGCCACACCGCAATAACGCTATTAACTACTTATTAGATAGCTTGATTGGTGTAGCGCAGAGTATGGATAAGAAATATATTTTTGCGAACAACAACAACCCTTTACTCGTAAATCATTTTGTGGGTAAGGGATTCAGTGTTGGGGCTAAAAATCAAACAGAATTACTTTTAAAAATATAACTATGGGAGTAGAATTAGCTGTTATGTCAGGCTTAGTTTCAGCGGGGATGTCTTTCTCGCAAGCCTCTAAAGCAAGAAAAGAAAGGGAGCAAGCTCAAAAGATGGCTGATGAAGCTTTTGCTGAGGCAAGAGAACAATTAGAAGTCAACTACTTAGAGGAGCTTAGTATAAGTAAGGAGCCGTATGAGAGACAGCGTGAGGCTCTTGCTCAGCAAGCCGCTCAAGCAATTGAGGTAGGTCGAGAGGGTGACCCTAGGCTAGCCGCAGCTACTGCAGGTAGGGTGCTTGGTCAAGCTCAGAAAGCGGAGCAAGCAATTACTACTCAACAGACTCAAGACGTTGAGGCTTTAGAAAAAGCTGTGGCTGATGAAGAAAAAGCTTTGGCTGCAAAGAGAGCTGAGCTTGATTTAGCTCAGGCTGAAGGTGCGGGTATAGCTGCTGCTGAAGCCGCTAACTTAGAAGCTACTTCTATGCAGTCCGCAACCCAAGGATTAGTTGATACAGGTATGGGGTTGTACGAGATGTCTGAGTTATACCCTCAGCAAAAACTTGCAGGTGTAACAGGAACTAATCAAGGACGCGTAAAGGGTGCTCAAGGTAAAATTAGATAATAATGGCAAAGTCGTATTATAAGTTTGATAAACGCCCTGACAAAGTAACTGTAGATTGGGGTGCTATAAGTAAAGATTTTTCTACTCGATTATCTGAAGAAAGAAATCGTAGAGAGGATTTAAAGTCTGAGATTGCAGAGGATACTAAGAAGTATTTACGCACAGTGCAAGACACACCTCAGGGTCAAAACCAATCAGCTAACGATAGGATGGCCTCTTTTGCTGAAGCCGCAACAAAAACAAGATTGATGCAGGAGCAGAAGCTTAAAAGCGGAGAGCTTAAGCTTAGGGATTACTATGCTCAGAAAGCTAACCTTGAGCAAGGAACAACTGACCTGTTTGAGGTTGCTAAAAATTTCAACACCAACTTCGAGAAGAACATGCAGAGGGCTAACACCAACGCATCTCAGGTTGAGATATGGAATAATAGTAGGTTGCAAGATTTTGCTAACCCCGCTCAATCACAGATTATCGTAGACCCTGAGACCGGTGAGGTTTTAGTAGCTAAGGTTGTAGATGGCGTTCCATCTAATACAGATATAGCTTCAGTGTTTAGTTTAAAGAGTGGTGTCAACCAAGAGATTGATAGGGTTGATGTAAAGGATTGGGCAAATAAAACACTTGACACTTATAAGGAAGACTTTCAACAAGTTCTCGCGAGTGGAGGCTCAGTTACATCAAAATTAAATAACCCTAAATTTAAAGAAGCAATTGATAAGGATGTTGCTGCTAAATTAAAGACAGGTAGTTATACCGCTGCGAGTGTATTGGCAGACAATACAGACAAAGAGTACACGTTCTCTACAGACGAGAAAGATAGAGGTAAGGACGGCGTTATAATGATGATACCAAACCCTCAGAATCCAAGCAGTGGTGTACTGATTCCTGACTTAACAGATGCGCAGGAGAAGGAAGCTGCTAAGGTTCTTAAAGATTCAATACTTGGTAGATTGGGTCGTAAAGAAACACCCGCACCTAAGGTAACTAAAAGTGATATTGAGGTTTCTAGCATTCAGGATAGGACTGCTAACTACAAAAAAGACATTACAGACGTTATTGTTTTGGGTGGTGACGATTTTTCAGAGTCGGCTGAACGCTTAATTACAAGGTACAATAAAGACGCAAAGAAGGGTCAAGATATAATTCTATCTATAGACAAAAAAGAGGACTCTATACTTATTGAATATGAAGATAAAGATGGTGGTACACGACTTGAGACGATTGATATTACAGGAAAATCATCTCAACAATTAGCCGCTGACCTTTCGGATAAGGTAAAGCCTAGAAATATTAATATACCATCAGAAGGATTTGCTGAGCTTGAGATTAACATCGAACCGGGTAGGGGTGAAAGAGGTAAGGTAATGAAGAAAACTACACCTATATTGCAAGATTTCTTCATATTAGAAGATGGTAGTGGTATAGAAGTAAGTAATGCTTTTCAAGGTCAGGAAGCTGAGAAAGCTGTTGAGTTGACTAACGAGTTACTCTCTAGGAACTTCTCTAACCTAAGAACCTCCACTGAAGAAGTTGCCGGAACTAAAAATATTTTATTGAAAATAGGTGACCTTGAGATTAAGGTAGGTTACAATAGTGGTAACACTAGAGCATACCTAAACGACTTGCAAGAAATATTTGATGCAGTTAGAAGGGGAGACACTGATGGCCTTAAAGGTAAGTACGAAATAGTTTCACAATTTGGTGGAAGTAGGTCTGATGTGAGAGGTAGAGAATTGAAACGACAAGGCAAGAATCAAGATACACCCAAGAAAGTAGACTACAGTAACTTATAGTAAAAGATAAACATAATGAACGAGCAGGTATTAAAAGATTTATACGATAGAGCTGTATCTAAAGGTTATCAAAAATCTATTGAAGAGTTTAATGCGTTACTACAAAGTAATGAGAATGTATTAGCCGACAACTATGGTTACGTGCAAGAGAAGGGATACCAAAAGTCTCTTGAAGATTTCTCTGTTTTAGTAGGAGTAAAAAAAAAAGAAGATTCGGTTTCAGTTTCTCAGCAGGTCGTTACGGACTCTACTATACCACAGCAACAGGAAGAGGTTATTTCTTCGGAGTCTATCACACTTGAAGAACCTTCTGAATATACTGTTGTACAGGATGCAGAACCAAGTAGAAGGTATCAGGGTGATAAACCGATTTCATTAGAGAAGTCTACCGCTATTGAGAGAGTGTTCGGCAAGAACGAGCTTACCGATTTGTTTGGTGACATCTATAGAGCAGGAGCAGCAGGTCAAGCCCAAGGTGGTTCTGTTGACGAGGCTTTAGAGTTGTTTGCAAAAGGCTCTGACGTTTCAGATGGTGACATCCAAGAATTTATTGCTGCACAAAAGCGCATGCAGTCTATGGGTGAGTCTGATGAGATGCGTGATTTCCAAGAAATTTATCAAGAGAATGGTGGTGGTTGGTTAGGCTTTGTAAAAGGCGTGGCTAAGAACCCTACCGTTATACCACAGTTATTCGTATCATCAGTTAGTGCTATGGCTACCCCTGCAGTCCTTGCGGGTGCAGCAAGTGGTGCGGCAGGTGGTGCTTTAGTTGGTGGACCTGCCGGTGCTTTAATAGGTGCTATGGGTATGGCCGGTACTACCCTTGAGACGGGTCTTACTTATGCCGAGCTACTGCAAGAGCAGCTTGGTGACAAGCCTATGACCACTGAGAACATAAGAGCTGTATTGGGAGACAAGGAGGCGATGGATGAGATTCGCTTTAAAGCTGTAGGGCGTGGTCTTACAATTGGTACTATTGATGCTATCACGGGTGGTCTTGCAGGTAAGCTTACTACTAGCGTTGTAAAATCTACAGGTCGAAAACTTTTAGGTGCTACCGCAGGTGGTACTGTTGAAGCTGTAGGTGGTTCTGCGGGTGAGGTTGCAGGTAGATTGGTTGCGGGTCAGGAGATGGACGTTGCTGAGATTGGTTTTGAAGGTATTGCAGGTACGGCCACAGCTCCATTAACTGTGGGTTATGGTCTATACAAAGCCCCTAAGTACCACATAAATGGTAAAGATAAGAACGCTGCAGTCTCAGGGCCTGACATGGCTAGGTTTATTAGAGAGGCTAACCCTAATGATTTAATTAAGGCTGAGGTTAACATTGTTAATGACGATGTGCTACAGGCTGAGTACACAAAGAAATACCAAGAGGCTGTAACTAAGAGAGATATATCTGAGGCTGACCCTGAGATTAACCAACCTACGCTTGATGCTATCACAGAGCTTCAGGTAGAGTTGAATAACCTTAAAGGTAAAGACAATCAGGTAGCTAAGGATAGAGCTAAGGTTATAAGAGAGGAGATAAAGAATCTTCAAGAGAACCCATTAACAGAAGAAACAGATGCCATTCAAGAGCCAAGCGCAGAGACGGTGGAGTTGTATCATTCTACATCAGAAGATTTTACAGACTTTAATGTTTTAGGTGTAACAGATGGTACTACAGAGTCACCAATGATGGAGTTGGGTATTCATTTGGGGACTAAAAATCAGGCTGAAAATAGAGCTAAAACAAAACAAATACCAAAAGAAAAACAAAAATTATTAAAAGTTGAAATCAAACCTAAAAATGTTGTAAGGGTTCAAGATAAAGGAAGATGGACCTTGTCATCATATAGAAATATCCTTATGGATTTAGGTATGATTTCTAAAGATAAAAATATAGCTAAGCAAGAAGTAAAATCTTTTGATGACGTTTTAAAAGTTTTAAAAGATAATAATGTAGACGCTTTTGTTTATGAAAATAAATATGAAGGTGAAGGAGAGTCTTACATAGTTTTTGACAATAAAAGTATAATTAAAAAAGAAACAGATGCCATTCAAGAGCCAAGCGCAGAGACGGTGGATGTACAAGAACAAGCCGCAGTTAGCGAAGGAGTTCGAGAAGGAGACGCCGACATCACAGCAGTTACCGAAGAGGTTACACAAGAAGAAGTACAAGAACAAGATGTCTCTCCGGAGCTACAGAGTGAGGTAGACAAAGCTATTGCAGACGAGCAGTTAGACTTAACTGAGTTGGACGATGTGATTACTGAGGAGGTTACTGAGGAGGTTACTGAGGAGGTTACTGAGGAAGTTGCAGAGGAAGTTGTACCTGAGATTACTGAGCAAGAGGAAGTTCAGAAAATGATTGAGGATGTTACTGAGGAGTACGAGGGGGAGATTGAAACCATTCAGGAAGAGATAGCTATAGAGAAGGGTAACACCAAAGCAGGTGTTGATGAGCTGAAGCAGTTAATAAAAGAAACAAAAGAAAACAAAAACCTAACCCTTACTCAAAGATTGAGTGAGTTAGAGAATTTAAGAGAGCAGCTATCTGAGTTTAAGGAAGACCAAAAAAATCAACTAGATATCTACAAAGAAGATATTAAGGAGAAGAAACGTGAGATGAGGTCTGAGATTATTTTCAATAAAAAAGAAATTAAAAGAAACAGAAAGTTAGCTGATAAAAGTCCTGAATTTAGATTAAGAGATGAGGTAGAATCTCAGATTGACGAGTCAGAAGTAGCTAAGGTTACTGACGTTATTAACGAGATAGAGTCACCAAATAAAGATGTAAAACTAGGCTTTGAAGCCTCAAGCCCTATAGATGTTAATGCTTTAAATGAAAGAACGGACACACCTTTAAACTCCACAACATTAGAGGTTGTAGATGGTATCCCAACTATATTTAACATAACAGACCAACTTACTACAGGTGATACTGTTAACCCTGAAACGGGCAACACTATTGACAACCTTAAGGGTGCAGTAGGATTTAACGGAACTAAGGGGCATGAGAACTTTGCTTGGGCTAACGTAGACACTAAGGAGGCTGACACTATAATCTCAAAAGCTAAGCAGGTATACGAAGACAACAAGTCTTTGTTTGATGAGTGGTGGGCTGCAAATCCTGAATACAACGGATTAGTACCAATGAATATTGTTAAGATGGGTGAGGCCTCTGTAGTTTCCAACGAGGCTACGTTTAGAGTTTTGTCTGATAATATAAAATCATTACCCTCTAAGAATAAAAAGGCGGCTCTTAAAGCATTAAAGAGTGAGTTGGATTTAGAGATTAAAAAACTAAGCTCAATAGAATCTCCTTCTAAGTCACAGTTAAAAACCCTAGGGCTTTACCGAAGAATTAAAAATCAGGTATCTAATTCAGGGGCTACGTCTATTGACCAAGTTTTATCTAGTGAGTTTGCTAAGAAAATTTCACTACCCGCTAGGACTTTGCTTATGGGAAAGGTTACATCTAGTACCCCTAATACTCCGGGAGCTAAATCTAAAACTCCGTCAGCATCAAAGAAGCCTGTCGTGTTAGCTTTATTGAAAGGTCAGCCTAGCGAGGCTAAAACAAAATTAAACCTCGGCGTAATAACTGACACAATTACAGACCCTGAGTTAAGAAACGTACCTATTGGTAGTGTAATTTCACTAGTGGGTGTTGATGTTTTAAACCCTGAGGTACTAGAGACTACGCATCCAAACTATCCTTACGGCGTGAAGGGTAAATCAATTGGTGTACTAGAGAATCCTGTGCCTATGGAAAAAGCTTACCCTAAAGCCTATGAGAAAAGCTTTAAGGTACTTATTCAAAAGGAGTCAAAGGGAGCTAAAGCGTCTGCGCCTAGCATACTAAGTCAGCAAGCAGGTGTTGGTATAGGTATACCTTCTCTAGATTATGTGGGTGCTGTAACTAGCTCTAATACTGACAATGTAAATAAGCTTGTTTCTTTTTTAAGAAAAGCGTTTCCAAGCGTAACCCTGTCTGTAGACTCAAAAGAGTTTAACGAGGTTATAAACTCGGAAGGTGTTAAGAAGTATTTAAAAGGCGGAGAAGTTGTTTACGGTGTAACGGTTAACGGTGACGTTTATGTTAACCCTGATATTCACAACTCAGAGTCGGCTATATTTAATACAGCTATACATGAGATGGGTCACGTATGGACTGACTTTCTTCAGACAACTGAAAAAGGAAGAGAGATATACAATAAAGGTGTTGAGTTAGTAAAGGAAACAGATGTATACAAGAAGCAGCTTGAGGTATTCAATGGTGATGTAGCTAAAGCAGCCAATGAAGCCTTAGCAATTCTCATCGGCAACAAGGGTGAGACCATAACTCAAGGAGCTTTAAAGAGTGAGTTTACTGAGTGGTTACTTGGTTTATGGAACTACATAAAGCAGGAATTTAAACTATCCAAAGACTTAACGGCTGAAGATGTTCAGGGTTTAACTCTTGACCAATTTTTAGGAACTGCTCTAGCTGATATACTTAGTGGTGAGGAAATTAAAACCACAAAAAAGCAGAGAGCTGAGATGAAGTCTTCGGCCGCATTTAAAAAGGCAGAAGCTTCTAGTAGAGGTAAGGTAAAATCATTCATTGAGAAGGCTCGTGGTTTGGGTTACTCAGACGCAGCTATTAGTGCATTGCTTACACAGAGGGGCGTAAAGCCTGAGTTGGTTGCTGAGGTTGTTACTACTGAGAAGGCCGCAGCTCCAAAGCCTAAGCTTACAGAAGAGTTAGCTCCGGGACTTAAAAGGTTGATGAAGAGAATGCAAACCTTTAAGAGTGCTGACGCAGCTATCAGTGCCCTCAAGAAGTCTGCATTATATAAAAGAGCTACTGACAATATTAAAGAGCAGTTAGTTAGAGATGTACGTAAGCAGTTTGGTTTAAAAGAAAAGACAGCCCCTACAGCGAGTAAGTTGCTAGGTGCGATAAGAGATGTTAAGAAGGTAACACTGAAGGAAACTGAGCTGTTAAAGATTAGACTGCAAGAAGCTGTTAAGGCTGCGAAGGATGCTAAGAATTTTATAGCTGATACGCAGCAAGCTTTAGCCGCTGAGGTTGACGCTTTAATTAAGAAAGGTACTCTTACTCAAAGGCAAGCATCTGCTATAACAACTAAGTTTGCTAAGACTGACGTAACTAAACCAAAGTCTGTAGACGCTTTCACTGAGTATGTAGCTAAAGTATTCAACGACTCAGAGGGGAGGTACAAGAAGGGTGTTATAGAAGCTATACTAACATTTGTAAAGAAAAAATCTGAGAAAGCTATCACTGACAGCAATAAGGTTAGAGGGAAAGGTTTGGATGCTCAGGGGCAGCAATTCTTTGCTGCAGCTAAAAGAGTTCTTAAGAGAATACTTGAGGACGACTTTGACGCTGAGTCAATAGGGGGGAAGTTTTTCCCTAACATTGACGAGATACTTTCTAAAGAAGGAAAGCTAACTATTAAAGAGCAAAACGAGTTAGATGCTTACGTGGCTTTTGAAACTTTTAAGGGTATAGAGAGTATGAGTGTTCAAGAAGTTGAAGCTTTATTTAACGATTTAAAGGAGGTTCGTTCTGAATCAATTGCTCGATTAAAAGATAAACTTGATACTCAAAAAGCTGAAATTAGAAAGCTTAGAGATGAAGTTGACTCCGACATAAAGGAGGGTTATTCAGAGCTGTACAATGAAGACGGTAACCTATTAACAAAAGAAAATCTTAATTCCGACCAAACAGAAAGGGGTGCCGCTCTTCGTAGTGGTAAACTTGGCAAAGCTTTTAAGCTTTACCTAGACGCATTCCCGATAACAAACCCCGGAAAATTTTTAACGGGTATTGCTAATAACTTAAAGCATTTAGGTACTCTAACAAACGGGTTGGATAAGGTAGGCAAGTTCTTTACTAAGAACATACACGAGTCACTTAACGCTATGGAGAGTTTGTACGCTAAAGGACTTCAGAGTACTCGTAGTAAAATGGACGAGATAGCAAGCTCTATAGATGGCGTAAAGAGTTATAAGGATATTAAAGCTAAGCTAGCTACAGGTACGCATAAGATTGATGGAATCACTGTAGCGGTAGAGAGAGATGGTAAGCGAGTGAAGGAACCTTTAAGAACTAACCTCTTTAACGCAGACCAATTGATGAGAATATATGCCCTAAGCAAGAATAGCGTTCAGAGAGCTAAGCTAATAAACCAAGGATTCACTGAGGAGAAGTTAAAGAAAATTGAAAGTATACTTGGTAAGGATGTTGTAGAGTTTACGGATAAGGTGGTTGAGTATCTAAGTACGGAATACTTTGAGAAAACTAATGACGTATACTCTGACGTAAATAACGTGAATCTAAGCTATGTAGAAAATTATTTCCCTACACAAACAGTACCTACCACAGTGAACTCTGATTTACTTATGGACGGTAACTTTAATAATATATTCAATACGCAAACCGCACCTGCTTTAAAGGAGCGTGCTGATATTAAGGGTGATATAGAGATTACAAACGCTGACTTTACTGATGCTATAGAAAATCACTTTGAAACTATAGAGCGTTATAAGGCTTACGCTAAAGGTGTTAAAACCCTTGACGCTATATTTAAGTTCAAATCTGTCAACACCCTACTAGAGCAGACAGGATTAAATAAAGTTGTTAAGAACGCTGTTAATTATGCGGTGAACCCTAACGGTGGTCAGCAGTCAATACAGCCTACACTTATAGATAGGCTTATGACGAAGTATACAGGCTTCGCTCTAGCCTTCAAGCTAGCTCAGGTTGTAAAACAGTCAACGTCTTTTGTCAATGCTTTTGAAGATTACTCATATAGAGGTGAGGGTAAGAGTAAAGTACCGGGGTTAGACCTTGTAATGTTTATGATGGAGGCTGCTTATACAGCGGCGACCCTTCCAATACAGATTCAGAAAGCGTACAACATGTCCCCTATGTTTAAGGAGCGTGTTAGAAAAGGTTTAGAGGGAGATGTATTTGGTTTAGAGACAGGTTCTGTTACCTTCAAGCCAATCGGTAAATCTAATACCATGCTCGGTAAAGCTGTTAGGGCTTTCAAAACAGGAGCAGGCTCACCTACAGTGCTTGGTGATATTCTTGGTGTAATGGGTTATATGATTAACTACAACCGAGACATCGCAAATGGTATGAGCGAGGCTGATGCTTTGAAGAAGTTTGAGAACTACAATGCTACTCAGCAGTCTCGTAGAGCGACTGAAAAGATTCCTTTGCAGATGAATAGCAACGCTTTGGTTAGAGGTTTTACAATGTTTGGTAGTACACTATTCTTGCAGATGAATAAAGTAATGCAAGGATTTACAAACGTAATGCGTTCAGCTTCCAAAGGTAATGTGCCTACAGCTAAAGATACTAGAGCTGTTATATTAAACCTTGGTGTAGCCAACGTGATGTTTGCTCTTGCAGCGAACTTAGCTAAGTTTATTAAAGGGGATGACGAGGATAGAGATGAGGCTTTACTTAGGATGAAGGACGCTATGAGCGGTCTCAACCTCATCTATCAAGCCCCTTACTTTGGGGCCTCTATAGAGGAAGCTGTAAACAGGTCAAGAGGAATATACAGACCGGCTGACGCTGTTGTTAACCCGTTTAAATCCTTACCTAGAAAGTTTAAGAAGTTATCTAAGGATGATAATAAAATTGAATCAGCAGTAAGAGTTCTTGTAGAGCTTACTATCGGGGCGCAGTTAGACCCCTTTGTTGGTTTGTTTAACGGATTCACTGAAGGGTTTGATGAGGATGTGATGTATGATATACTTGGTGTGAGTTCTTCATACCGACCCGCGAAACAAGCTGAGGGCAAGAAAGGTATAAGTAAATCCGCTTTAAAGAAAGCTAACCCTAGGGCTTACCAAAGATTATACGGTCCGGGTTCAGCCTACTACAAGCAACAGCAAAGAATTAAGGAGCTGAAGAAAAGGCAGGGCAAATAAAAAAAAAGGGAGTCCGTTATAACGGATTCCCCTTTTAGATTAAGCAATAAATTCCGTAAAGAATTACTGCGTTAATTATTAGCACGACTATAAAGTCTTTTATCTTACCATCAGAATCTGACATACTTGAATCCTTTTTGTTGTTCGTAATAAATCATTAACTCCTCATCGTTGAATGAGTTCTCTCTTGGCTTTCTGCCACCCCACTTAACGCTACCCTGTATCTCTGATACCTTAGCGTAGATGATTCCATCCTCACACGCCCATATCATTACAGGGTTTAATCTTTTGTCGCATAACTTAACAATCTTTCGCGCTGCCACAGGGAGAGGATAAGCGTCTTTAAGAGCTCTCAATCTTCCTTTGACCTCTACGTAAGCGATAAGGTTATTAGAGCTGTCAAACACTCTGTAATCAATGTCATTTGGGCCGAGCTTCTTATATGAGCCACCAAATATCCCAACGAATTTTTCAATCGCTTTCTTCTCTCGTGTTAAGTCTGACTTGTTTTCAAATCTCATAGCTCCATTAGGCAGTTTATAGCAGTATGGCCACCGAATACAACACCGCACCCGATAGCTTGCTTCTTAAAGTTCTTAGCGTATGCAGCAGCGTAACTCTTACCGTCAACACCGCAACCTACTTGCATTCCAAATATCCTAAAGTTTCTACCAACCATCCACTCGCAGTACGCCTGCGTATGTATGTGGCCTTGAACCGTAGACATCATATCGTTCTTAGACTTTGTCCTTGCAGTACCACCCTCACCGTGCACGTACTGTACGTTGTCGTATACAACCCTGTCCTGCCAATTCCACTTCGTTCCAAGCACATCGTTGTAACTCTTTATCCATCTCTGTGGTATCTGAGAGTCAAAAGCTTTACGCATAATAATCCTATCGTGGTTTCCTATTAACACGTCGGCAACAGGGAATGCTTCGTTCCATTTCTTAACCTCCTCGATTGCGTAGTCCAACTCATCACCACCACCCATTCCATCGGGGTCGCTAGTATGGAATGAGGAGTAGTGATTGTCAATTATGTCACCGATGAAAATGACTTGATTGCAGTTGTATTTAGCGTATGTTTCCTTGCAGAAATCAAGGTAACCATCAAGAACAAAAGGAGCATGAACATCCCCGATAACGAGAATCCTACGCTCCTTCTTATTGATATTGTCGTATGCTACTTTCTTGTTACCACTAAGTCGTGGTCTGTAATCCTTCTTATAGTTCATCTTGTAGGGATTCAAGCACACCGTTTAGATTCTTAATAAGACTCTTAATCTCCTTTCTAGCCTTCTTATGCTCACGGTCTATAAGAGATTCGTAAATCTCATTAGTAGAGTCGTGTATCCCTTCCATTAATAAATTGATGTGCTTGATTCTAGTGTGATGGAGATTGGATTTTGTAGACATTCGATTATGAGTCCATTGCATTTAGGAACGTAGTTCCTATCTGTGGATTTATTGTTTTAATTAATTTATAAATCTTTTTTGACTTAGACTTAACATCCAACACCTCTTTCTTTGTAGAGTCAGAGCCTAAGTTGGTATACATCTTACAATCTATACGCAACAACTCATCTAGCTTCTGCCTCTCTGACCAAGTTTTAAACTCAGCTATCTTATCTATGTCGCTATACGTATACTCCATTGTAAAATCTATTTAACTTCTTCTCAATTTCTTTTTCAGTGTTAGGTCTCGTCCTTTGTCTTATGATTTGTATAAGGTTTTTATACTTATTATCCTCTATTCTAAGGTGAGAATTTTCTTTTTCTAAATCATGATTCTCCAAATATAATTCTTTTATTTTATTTTCCAAGGAAATTACTTGTTTTTTTAAATCATTTATTGTATCCAAGCCATGAATAGGGTCATAGCCATTATAAAATAAAGACCTGCACTCTAAATATTTAGCTCTTAAAACCTCATCATACTTAATTATATCCTGAAACTTAATCCAATAATTGTGAACCGTCGCATGGTTGCAGTTAAAAATTCTAGCAATGTGGCTAGAGCCTAGGTTTAAATCTTTAAGTATGTCGCAGTAGACCATCCTTGCGTCTACATACTTCCTTAATCTTGTCTTCCTTGTTAAGTCTAAATCAAATACTCCGTTAACTATTCTCTTTAGCTTCTTCTCCTGTTGTTCTTTCAGTTCCATTTGATGTAAGTGTTTTTTGGTTTGTAATTAAATCTAAGTAGTCGTCCAACTCTATCGGTATGATGTCTAAGTACACAGCCTTCTCGCCTTCCTGCTTGAGATACTCTATCTCAAAAAAGAATGGCACTGCGCCCTTAACTACACCACCTACCATTTGAGTTAGTCCGTTTAGTGATACTAAATCTTCTTCGTGGTTTATGAGTTGGCGAACAACCTCCTCTTGGATATTGTCGGGATACATATCCAACTCCTCAATAAAGTAAACGTCAAATTTAAGAGTCGTCTTCTTCTCCCCCTCGGTAAACTTCTGTTCTGAATCCATATCCTTTTAATTCTTTTAGTCTATACTCCTGCAACTTTGATACCTTTCCTGTTGGCCTCTTTACCTCGCTGAATAAAACATCTGCGTTAGGTTTAAAGGCGACCAAGTCGGGAATCCCATTCTTATTAGTCTTCACTAACTTGAGGACATAATAACCTTTGGACTCCAACTCCTTGATTCTTTTAGATTGTATCTGCTGCTCTGTCATTCTATAAAGATACTAAATCCAAATCTTTTCTAGCGTATAAATCTTTTGATACTAATTTTATAACACCTTTCTTAACACCTTTCTCTAACAATTTTTTTATATTTCTTTTAGTTAAATTTCCTTTACCTAAAGTTATATAAACATCATTAAGGCTAAAGGGTCTAGTGCTTTTCTTTACCTTAATTAAAAAAGCAGAATATGCTTCAGTAGAATTGGCAATTGATACTGTCGTGTATTTGAGTTCGTTTCTCTTTTTCATAGTAAATCTTTTTTAAAGTGTCTAAGTGTATAATCCTTCTTCTTTGTTACTGCTTTGTATATGTCTGTTTCGATGCCGCCCTTAGAGAATACCCAATAGACTCTATTCTTAAGCCTGTCCTTGGTTGTCATCCTGTCCTTTGACTGCCAATAACTCGTAGCACTAAAGTCAATATTGTAGTACACTAAGTAGTCAGCATGCTTAAGTGATATTCCCTCACGACCACTGACAATCTGAAGCGCAATATTCTTATCAGATGTATCAAACTCATACAACTCCGTTGTTAAGTCATCGCCAAAGACCTCCTTCAAAGCTTTAAACTCTTGTTTAAACTTATAGAATATCCCAATCTTCTTACCCTTGAATCGCTCCTTTATGAAATTTGCTTTGGTATAGTCCAATACCATTGAGTTACCACTCTCAAACTTTATAGTTCCCGAATAGATTTGGTGTAGCTTCATCATCAGCTTCACGGGTGTGTCAGCTAGGATAACATCCTCCTCACCTTCGATGACTAAGTCACGCTTCAACCTATTAGCTATCTCGTAGGTCTTGTCTTCAAGCTGAACCTCAAGCACATTCTCCATAGTCTCGGTGACAAACCCCGCATCCTTCTGCGTTAGCGATATGGTATAGGGCTTCATCTTTTCTATGATAGAATCATTACCTCTTGTGTAATCCTTTATCATCATACCGTTTATTTTTCGCTCTCTAACATCTACATACCTGTCACAGAACCTGTAGAAGTTCTTGAAAGACTGAAACGGGTTACCGTTTATACCGTATACCTGATGGTACATCTGACTGTATGACTCAGGTGACGGTGTACCCGATAGCAGTATAACCTTTGCCTTAGTCTTTAGTATCAAATCCCTAACAGCCTTCGCTCTTTTGTTTGGTTTAGGGAATGCTCCAAGGCCATGAGCCTCATCACATATAATAACATCCCACTTAAGGTCGGGAGCTTTGTGCATTGACTCGTAGTTGATTGTAAACATCACGAAGGATGCAGGGCAAAGCACGTCGTAGTCTTTAGTTATAGAGCTCATTGCCTTCTTCTTGGTTAGGAATAAAACATTCTCCACTCCAAGTCTGTCACATATCCCTAGGCTTGTAAGGGTCTTCCCTGTGCGCACCTCCATAGCTAGGTATACAAAGTTATTCCTCTGTATTACATCTGTGGCCTTATCAATTATATCCGATTGATAATCTCTCCACTCGAATGTTCCTACCATTCGTCAACCGCAAAGATTGGTGTCTTCTCTCCAACGTAAGAACCGAGAACATTAAAGCTCATATATTCTACCGCATCCGTGTAACTCATGCCGTCATCTATAAGTATGTTCAAGCATTTCTTTGTTGAATAAATCAATCGCCTTGAGTGATAGCAGAACCCGATGACCGCGTCATCGAATCCGTCTGCCTTTAAAAATTGCTCATCGTTGTAGTGTTCAACGAGAAATTCTAATAAGTTCTTGTAGTTTAACTTTTCCATTACTCTTGTATTTGTGTTTGAATTACCGGTCTCTTTTTGATGACCATATATTTTCCGTGAATATCTCTACCTATCTCAGGTTGTACCCCTGTCTTGTACAATGCGTATGATGCTAGCCATTTGTAGAATCTAGTTCTAGATATAGTCATCTTAGCTTTAGGGCCAAAGTCAGGATACTCCTCAATGAAGTCGTAATACAACTGCTGAGAATTTAACTTAGTATCCAACATTAAAGATGTATTACCATTCTGACCCTCAAGTAATCCGCACCACTCTATAAAGTCGTGACATGTCTCTGCAGATAGTTGGCGTATCTTTAAGTTCACAAACTGACTCTTCTGTAATCCTCTAGAAAGGTAGTTCTGAAGACAACCAATCATATAGTTGTCAAAGCTACACCAATCCCTCTCACTCCAATCACCAAACATTAACTTACCAAACTCATCCATCGGGGTGAAGTTCTTATTGTAGTGCTGATGAAGTTCAAGCTCCCACTTACGCCTAGCGAATGAGTTACCTGCACCCTTGATAGCATAGTTAGTTGTGATGGCAATCTTAGGTGACTTGCTGAAAGGAATCTTGATAGCATCCTTATTCTTCTTCTCAAGAGTCAACCCTTCTGTTACAACGCTAAACAACCTCTCGAAGTCAAAGTTCTTTTTAACATCATCGAAGACAAGTATCTGAGTATCTGCTGACACAAGCTGATAAGCAAACGAGCGTTCAAATGTAAACGACTTACCATCTATAGTTACCACCTTCTTCATCTTTGATAGCGCGTTCATGAACAAGCCTTTACCTGTACCGCCCTCAGGGTTATCTGATATAACCTCATCGTTTAAGATTATTGCCGGGCAGTATGAAAGATTCTTGTGTGCATGTAGCATGAAACCTATCGTACTCTCCATTGAATTAACCCTAGTCTCGTCATTACCGCACACGTTACCTATAAATGTTTTGTAGTCGCAGTCAGTAACCTCACAGATATTAAAGTTCCTATCTATAACGTGGTCTTTCCAAACGTAACCACCTAAATCTAAATAGTCGATGGTTATCACCTCATCCTTCTTTATCTCTACCGCGCAGTTGTTGTAGTACAAGAACGCTGAATCCTTGGTGTCTGACATGAAGTGAATGTCAATCGTTGCGAGTAATGTTAGGAACTCCTCTCTGAACAATCTAGTGCTATCCGCGAAGTAGTTGTATATACTTAAATCATCTAAGTCTATTAGATGGCCTAATATAAAGTCCTTAATCTCCTTCTCTGACGTGTGGTCTATAAGGTTGTTAGTGACCCTTACAAAAACATAATTCTTACTACCCTCAGGACAATACTTGTAGAAGCCGTTATCCTCTAAGAAGTGCTTGAATAAAATATGAACAATTCTTATAGTGCCCTTATCGTTCTTAGTCCAAAATTGTTTAAGAGCATTCTCCTCCGTCACCCGAGTCAGTACAGATTCAATTACATCGCTATCAATGTTTGACTCCTCTAACTGATTGCGAATCTCTTTTTTTGTTGCACCACGTCTTAGCTTGGCCTTGATATTATTTACTTGCTCATCGTCCTCGTAGTATTTCGTTCCGAAGTTTTGTGTGTTAGCATAAGCCGAGTCAATTGTTCTCGTTATCTCAGCTAAAGTAAAACTATCGTTAGCATAACCATTAAGAACGTAAGAGGATAAACTCTTATTAACCCCATAATCATTAAAAGCCATCGCAAGTATGAAAGCATTCTGATTACGCTGCCCTTCAGACATAGGGTATTTCTTCTCCCACCACTTTACGAGAATCTCTACAATCTTATTCTCATCTGTGATTGGAATTGTAGGAGCGTCTCTGATTACAGAAACCTCTTTATATTCTACATCCTCTATTGTATCCCAAACCTCTGAGTCTTCATTAATATAAATCATTGGGTCAAATGATTCATAGCAAACACGACTTAAGTTCTTGCATGTTTTATCAAAGTACGGAGAGTTAAAGTGATTCTCTAATGAATTAAAGTAGTTGACGTGATTGTCCACATCCTGTGGTATCTTAATTAAAGCTTTAAGGCCATTACCTGAAGGCGATATGAATACCGAGTACACGAACTCACTCTTACTGAGCTTCTCTTTATCCGCTAACAAATCCTTTTTCTTTTCGTATCCATCGAAGTCTAAGCATATCAAACCACTATGCTCTGTAAGTGAATTATCGTTACGCTTGGTGAATATGCCTGAGAAGCATATTGCCGGCAACATCTTCTTAAGTTCGTTACGAGCCGACTTGTCCTTCTCCTGACGAATACCTTTGACGAGTTCTTTAGAGGCTCCATCCTTTATCCTTTGCAGTACCACACTGACCTCCCGATGGAATGGGGTCGCGGTTTCTTTGATATTTTTAAATATCGTGACGTTTTTTGAATCCATTGTGTTTGTTTTAGTGTTAAAAAAAAATACTTAAGTGCTTGATAATCAATAGTAGTGATAATAATGTTGATTATATTCTTCAAATATAGGAATAAAAAAAATAATTACCAATAAAATATATATATATAGAGTAGGGAGGAGGAATTTCACCATTTCGTCAGGAAAAAAAAGAGGAGGACTCCCACAGTCCCCCTCGATTCTCTCGTGCTGATTTCTAAATCCATAGATTTAAAAATTGCCTGCTTTCCTACGGCAGGACTTGGTTTGCACCACTCACGCAGGTTGCTCTCGTTTGGTATATTGCTGTGAGAGAAGGACTCGAACCTCCACGTAGCGGTTAGCGATAGGACAAGTTGTGCACAATGGTGGTCAACCCGCTATCCTAAAGTTTATTCCGTTACCTACACCCCCGAGACAGGAGGGCATGTCTGCCAATTTCATCACCTCACATTATAAGTGGATGCAAATATACAAATTTACATCCACCTATTTAATTTAGAATGGCAGATTTTCTTCAGCCTCTTCTACACTCTTAGCCGCAGTCTGCTGAGACTTTGGTTTAAAGGTATCCAACTCTACGTAAGGATTCCCGCTGCGCCCTACAAGGACGTTTAGGTTTACCCATCCACGGTCTGCACCGTGCTGCTTAAGAAAAGGAATAGCATCCTCAATCTTAATTGATACTCTCCCAACTACGAAGTCGGGTTGATTTTCTCTCGTTGAAAACGAGAAGCCGTCTGCAAAGATTTTTTCTTTTTTCTCTGACATAACATGTGTTTAAATGCCTAGTAATGAAAGACTTACGAAACCTCTAGGCCGATTAAGTTCGCCATCTGTGTGAATCCGTTATAACGGATTAATCAATGTAATCTTCAATATAATAATCCTCAATAGTCTCTGAAGCGTTCTCTCCAAAGAAATTGTGATAGACCTCTATAGCTCTCTCAACCTTATTCTCTCCACGCTTAATGAAATCCTCAGTAGGTCTGAAGACTCCTAGCATCTGAGTAGACTTGTCAATGACTAAGAATATTAATGGCTTACCAAATAACTCTTGGTATATGTAAGCTTGGCTATCGTAGTTGTATAGGTTAGCAGACCTCTTAAACTTTTTAATGTCTCCTGTGGTCTTTAAATCAATCAAGACGTCATTACCTACAATATCTGCCTTACCCTTCCACATAACTCCTTTAATTTCTTTTATGCTTGGCACTTCAAACTCATTACCTTCTGCGTAAATCATATCAAAGAAATCCATGTTAGACTTCATTGTATCTGTCCATGACTTAATCTCTGCAACCTCCTTGTCAAGTAGCACAAAGTCTAACTCATTATCTGATATGAAATCCTTATACTTCTTCGTGTTACGTGATGATACGTCAAGTGATATAGTATCCTTAGCCTTCTCGGGCTCAAGGATTATCTGATGAAACACTCTACCCTTAGCGAAGACAGGGTTATCTGCCTTAGACACCCCAAAATCTTTTGGGTTATTAAGTAGCGCGCTGATGTCTGAGTTAGAGAGATAGTTCTTACCTATCCCTCCGTAATACTCAGCGTCATCTCTAAGTTTTTCTATAATATCCTTCATCTTACATAGCCTTTTCAATCTCCTTCTTAACGGAAACCTTTATTTTGTACTTGGTCTCAAGGTTCTTTACAATCTCTGACAAGCCAATACCTTTGTTAGCTGATATGTACTTCATAACCTTAGTCCAATTGCCATCGCCAACCTCAAGCGTTATCTTTGAATCCTTAGCAATCTTTGTAGGCTTCGCGGTAACCATCTCAGGCACATCCTCTCCTGTCCATAAGGACAACCCAAGTCCGTGCATTGCAATAGCTTTAGCAGTAGACCTCTGTATGGCCTTGTTAACATCCATTGACGTAACCTTATCCAATGCAATAGAATTGTTTCTAAAGTCCATGATAGGTAGGTAGTCAATATGCTCCAAGCCATCTACCTCAATACCAACCTTGACGTAAGCCGTGTTGCCATCTGTAAAGTAGTTCAACTCAGTAGACTGAGACTCATAAATTTTTCTTTGTGCATTCGGGTAGTTACTCTTAAGCATGTGCCATGCGTTAGCCCATGAGATGTAATCTAATTTCCCTTTTCGCTCAATCTTATCCTTGATAGAGAGCGTTGATAGTGTAGTGTAGCTGTTCTTACTCATTGTGTTTATTTTAAAAGATTCAATTTATTCGTTACTTTAGTGTACTTATTCATAGTGTTTTTTCTGCGCTCGTGCCAATAGTTTAACTCCTTTTTAGGAGCTGAATTACTTATGGCCTCCTTAATCTTCTCGTCAAACACTTCAAGTTTTCTACGATAGTTAGACAAAGATACAACATATACACCGTATCTCCAACCGTTTTTAAAGAAATTATCGTACTCATTCTTAGTAATTTCTTGGTAATAATCACCACCCCTTGACGTGTTAAGTATCTCAATATCACCCGTTTCACGGTCTCTTGCTATCTTAACTCCGAACGCAACCCTTGACTCTATGTACTTGTCATCAAGGTCTCCCGCAAAATCATCTTCCATAGCTTCTCTGAATACTGATTCTAAACTTCGCATGACATCTCAAATCTTTTAACGATAGATGCGTAGTCTTTATCTAACTCAACTCTCTCGTCAGTAATTTTTACTCCGTGAATTATAGATGAATGCGCTATATCGTAACCCCTCTCAGACATAAAACCTTGTATCCAAGATATTCTCATTGGTCTTATAGCGCATAGGTAGTAGAGCATGTGCCTTGCGTCTACGTACTCTCTCTTCTTTGACTTCTTAAATAAGTCTCTTTCGTTCACTCGAAACAAATCTGTAACGAGCGCAACGTACTGATTAAATACTTCTCTTTTCATGGTCGTCTATTGAAATCATTAATAAAATAAGGTAACCACATAGGTCAAACAGCGTATCCTCCGTGCTATCTGATACACCTACGTTCTTTATCCTCGCTAACTTGTCATCAATCCTTGCGCATAATGAATCCGTTGACTTCCCCTTATTGAATATGTTCAATGGCTCAAGCGCAGAGCTTCCGTAATCCTTGTTCTTCTGTAGTAGCATATCTCTAACCTTGTCAGCCTTCTGCTTTATCTGTAAACCTCTATCCTTGCTCATCTATACTCTGCTTTACGTAATTAAATAATGAATACTCTACATGCTTGATGTCTACATCCTCATGCCATGCCCAACCAAACTTCCCATTCTCAAGAAACTCTATACAGAAGCCTCCGATGTACTTGCATACAGCCTTAGTACCTTTGGTTAGTTTAGTGTTGGGATACCTCTGCTTAAGCCTACCCTCAGTCATAATCTGTCCTGTACTAATGAATGTCTTATGGTCTAAGTTCTTAAGGTCTCCTAAGATTCTATTGCCGTTCTGAACGTAGTATTTATCTTTACTACCACTCATCTTCTCGGCAAGTAAATCTCTATTTATCAACTCTCTTATCGTCATCATCTTCTTTTCTTTTAAACTCTCTTGAATACTTTACCATCTCCCACGCTATGAACATAGCTATGATGGTTATCGTGGTTATTACACCTAAGAATAAATCTCCCATTACACGTCCTCCCTTAATTCTTTTTTAGTTAATAATACTGCGTTACCTACTATTACCATACCCGCAAGATGCGATGCTTCTGTGTTGTGTGATAGTGATTCGTTAAGGCCGTTATCGTTAACCACCAAGCCTTCGCCGTTAGGTAGGTAAACAATCTCTATGTAGCCGTCAACCGCTTGTTGCATACCACTCAATGTAAGTTCTGTGAAATTCTCTTGACGTGTGCCGTCAGCTTTAATTAATGTTGCCATTGTGTTTGTTTTTAATGTTAGTGTTGTACAAATATAGTATAACTTTTGTTTAATTCCAAATTTAAAGAGAAAAAAAGTATCCGTTATAACGGATTCCCTTCTCTCTGTCTTTGAATACCTTTGTCAATATGAAAGTCTAACTAAAAGACTCGTGGTCTTGACTATTAACCATAAGCAGATACCCCCTCAATCCCCAAGACATCGGAGATTTTTAAATGACCACTACAAATGTCCTCCGTATGTTGGTATCCCCTCAGAATCTAACTCATCGTACCTCAACAACTCTCCATCCAAGATGTGCTTCGTATCGACAAACTTATTCTTTACCTTCCAATCGTACTTGTCTTCGTTGTCCCAAAGCCACTCATCTAAGCGTTCTTGGTCTACATTCTCGGGTATCTCAATCTCCACGATTACTTTCTTGAAATACTGTCTCTCTGCTGTTATTCTTACCTTTCTCATAATGTTATTCTTTAAAATCGTTTGCACTTACTATGACTATCAAAATCATAGCTATTGTTGTTGCTATAAATAAAATTGCGTACATGTTTTTGTCTTAAAAGTTATACACTTCTGCTAATGTGTACCAATCATCACAACCACCGCAATGGTATTGGTTTATGGTATCGTCATATTGTAATGGCTGAAAGCAAATCATACACTCCTTAGATTGTGTATCACAACAATCATCATCGGTAGCTAAGTCTACATCGTAGTAGCTATTAAAGTTTATCTGCTGACACGCATCCACGACCTTTGGTCTTCGGTATCCCGTGTAGTTCTGAACGTAACTCTTGTGCATCTGTGTGCTTGAATCAACCTTCTTAGGGTTAAAGTATAACCACGCATTAATCACTCTACCATCCTTCATTCTGATAGGTATCTGCTTTCGCTTGTACCAATTCGGATGACCTTCTAACGCGTCAATCTCCTTGAATGCTTTGTCTGAGACCTTGAAGATGTCCACCTCAACATGATGTCCACTACCCCTTTGGTCTACCATGTATGGCAACCCCTCAATGAGTAATGGGTATTTGTCATAAGTCTCCCCTCTACCTAAATGCTTTGATGATGTTAGGTATGAGTAGTAATTGCTATAGCCTTTCTTCAACGTGCCGTATACTGCAATCAGATTGTCTTGCAGTACATTGGCTTTTGAATACCATATACCATCTCGGTATGTGTAGGCATCTCTGTTGTAGATTTGGAATGAACGAGTACGCTTGTTGACCGTTACAAACCGTGAATCATACTGCTCTAACTCTTTCTTCCATAATTGTCTTGGTATCTGACCAAGTGATATAGCTAACGCTTTTGAATCTGACATCTGAGCATTACCCATACCCTTGATTGTTCCATTCATCATTAGCCACTCATCTTTCTGCACTCCACATTGGAATGGGTGCATGTTCTCTCTGTTTACTGCTCCGACAGTAGCATATCTAAAGTGAGCAATAAACGGTCTATCTGTTAGTAGTAGACCGTAATCTTTTGACTCGTGATACGTTATCTCGAACGTATCTAACCACACGATTCCAAGACCGTGAGGATTAATTCTTGCTGATGTCTTCGCAATCTCTCGCGACATCATCTGCTTTTTCTGTTTAATAATAATTACGCACATTGTGTTTAATGTTTGTGAGGAATCCGTTATAACGGACTGACCTCTGATTAGTGATTTGTACAAATATAAGACAAAATTTAGACATAACCAAATTTAATCGTTATAATCTTCGCACGATTCCGTTAATATCATTCTGTGTTTTTTAGCTTGCTCTTCTAATGCGGGAAAACAAGCTATATATAACTCTTCCGTATCAAAAGTAGCTACAAGTTCAGCATGATTTTTACTTTCAAAGTATACTTTTACGTACATATCGTTTAGTTTTGTTTGTTTAACTCATTTCTTAATTTATAAATCATTTCATCGCAATGAGTAGCAAAGCCTAAATCTCCTTTTATCATTGCTTGTTTTAAGTTTTTTCTCCAAACTTCAATTTGTTTTTTTGTTTCTTCTACTTTCATAATAGTTAGTTTTGTTTGTTATACTCTTTAATAAATTCTACTACTGCTTCAAAGACGTCTTGAATACGACCATAAGGGACTACATCTAATAGGCACTCTCTGTATTCGTTTTCAATAAACCTTTCATCTCGACTTATTTTTCCTACGACAGGCATAAGCCAATCCCAAGAGTTGTGGTAACTTTTAAGAGTCTTTGTGTTTATATCTACCTCATATTCTTTACCACCTTCCATAAATTCTGCAATCAATTTGTTAGTTTCCATAGCTTACTTCTTTTTAGTTTTAGTTTCTTATGCAAAAATTAATATTCCTACCTCTAATTTCGTAACAAAACACAGAATTCTCCGTCTGCTTTTCTACTTCAAGCTTTAATTCAAAATACCCAAACCCTAATCCTTTCGGGAAATGGTAGGTAAAAGTATCCCTACCTTGTTCAGCAGCCTGTTGTGCTATGGTTATAATATTTCCTACGTGAGTATTAAAGTTGATTTTCTGTTGGTTTTTGTTGACTGTAATTTTCATAGCTTACTTGTTTTTAGTTTTAGTTTTAGTTTTCTTCTTGTAGATTGACATTCTGTACTCGTCATCTACCATGCGCTTAGCCATCTGTTTTTCAATGCTAATGCCTTCCATCATGCCTTGCATCATGGACTCGAATAATTTTTTGGTCTGTCCCATTGTATTTAATTTATTTGGTTAAGAATCAAATCCGTTATAACGGATTTGACTTTCGGATATTCAACCCTCGTCAGTTAACCTACTCAATATCACTCACATCAGCGCCCCACTCTTTGAGGCATTTGATGACTTCACTATCTAAACTGAATACTCCATCGTAATCATAAAGCTTATTACCATCAAAGGACAAACCGCCCTCTCCGTAGTAATCCTCTCCTCCACTCTCATCATCGTAGACTTCAAACCATCCACGCTCATTGTCTTTATCCCACGCAACGTGGTATTGCATTGTCTTCTCCTCACGCTCTACATGAGGACTCATTGAACGCTCCCATCCAACCCAACGTACTTCCTTCCAATCTTTCTTTAGTGTTTCCATAATTTCTATAGGTCTAATTTATATTCTAATCTGTTCTGCATCTCCGTTTCAATCATAGCGATAAATGTCGAATCGTATTTACTGCCATTTGGAAATTCTTTTCTGTACTTTGTTATGTCTCTGTGGACTAACTTCAATGTGTAATCGCTCATAAGACCTATTAGGTCATAAGCAGATTGTGTTTCTAATTTTGTCATAGCTTTTCTGTTTTGATTTAGACAAATATAATACTAAATTTAGACATATCCAAATAAAAGAATAAGAATCCGTTATAACGGACTCTCATTCTCTAATGCTTTTGTAATGTATCTGCTTTGCCTATCCCAATCAGTACAACATTGAAGCACTTTTATCTGCTCGTCTTTGCTGAATCTCGAATCTAAAACCTCTTCTAATAGGTCTCTCCAAGAATTTATATTAGGACAATCAATAAGCGATTGGATATACTTCTGAATCTCTCTGTTTTGATGCACCCATTCGTCACTCATCCTTTCTTGGTAATCATATTTATTTTCTTTTTTCCTTGGTAGTAGATACCATCCATCTACAATGTACTTATTCTCTAATTCTGCTCGTTCCATTAGTCTATATTTTGGTGTGTTAATACTAAGTATAACGTGTATACTCCAAATGGTAGTAGGTAAATGTATCCTACCTCTGTCGTGATGGCGAACAAGAATATTATCAGAATGTTTGCCATAATCAGCGCGAATATTGTCGCGTAGTCTAAAATTGTCTTCATCTTATTTGTCGTTTTGCTTGAATGCCTCTAACGTGTTAGTGTAGTTAGATAGCTTCGTTTGTAATAATTTAATGGTCTCACGTGTATCGTCACATACATAGGTGTTACACTCCGCCAATCTGTATTGGTAAAAATGCACATCATCGTTTACCTTTTCCAACTCAGAAATGTAGGTCTTGGTAGATGCAATTAGCTTCTCCAAAGACTCTCTCTCAATAGATTTGAATTCCATATCAATATGTTTAAATGGTTTCCGTTTCGTCCTTTTGGACTCATCAGCACAAGCACTCACTTGTGGACGGATGAGGAATCCGTTATAACGGACTCCCCACATGCGTCATCTTAAAGTCTCCGCTCTAAGGCTTCTTGTGTACAGATGGCTCAAGTTACCAAAGCGGTCAACGAATGGCTTCACTGCATGGTTGATTTTACGCGTCATCAACATCTTTCTGAAATGCTTTGATAACTCCATAACCTCAGACACCTTGTCTGCATCGCCATTGTACATCATCATCAGAATTGGCTTCAACTTGCTTAGAAGACCTCTGTGCGTTCCGTTTGGCTTGTTTACCGCGTAGTTAACAATCTCATACATCAATCTGTATCGAAAGTTCAAGTCAGCTACACTCTTCACTCTGCTCGGCAATCTAAACTCAATCCTATTGTCATCAATCCGACATACTTGGTATTTGTGGTGGGTGCTAATTCCATCCCACTCAGACCGACATACATCCATAAAGATGTTTGACTGACACCACGTTCTTCGCAATCTGAATCGGTATAGCGCGTAGATGATTCCACTAAATGGTCTAATTGCGTCAGCTAACTCTTCTCCGCTCATTCCCTTAACAGCTAAGTTAATATGACCTCCACATTCGATGTCTGACGGCGAGAATTGGTCATCAATGACATTCTTCGCTTCGCTGAACATATTGAAGATTTTGTTCCTCCAAACAGATTTTCCAATCAACGGAAGCACATTTGTGATAGCTTCAACACCGCATGACCCATCAGTCTCAAAGTGACTAAGCAAAGGGTATTCCTTGACCGCATTACGATGGAATGTGTTCTTCTCAATCTCAAAGCCAATAGTGAAACGCGATTCAATCTCGCCATCGTCAGTCACATTGGTAGTGAGATTCATCTCATTGTGAGGCAAATGCTTTAGGTCATATTGGAATGGTGTTTTGTCAAACATGCGGTAAGGCAATCCATTGCGCTTCGCCCATCCGTAGCTAAGCATTCTACCGCGGTGTTCATTGCCCTCAGTAGTGTAAGTGATTTGTGCATTCATAATCTATGTAGTTAATGGTTTAAAATCCGTTTCGACCTCTTGGTCTCATCAGCATAGGTCACTACCTATGGACGGAGCAGAAAATCCGTTATAACGGATTCTCTGCATCATCTTAGTGATTAAACTACTTCAACTTGAATACCTCTCTCTAATTGGATTCTCATTGAATCAGCAGTAAATTCATCCTTAATGTACTGAGGGACTTTGTCAGCATCTCCATCAATAGTACATTGACCATCAGCGTATAGCTTCACTACGACTCCAACACCATCAAACATTGCTCCGTTAACAATGTATGACTTAAGAACTTTACTTGTAGTTTCTTCAGCAGTTGCCTCAGCAGTTGCCTCAGCAGATTCCTCTGTGCTTACTACCTGTGCATCATCTCCGCTTTGCTCAGCCTTAATGAATTTGATAAGATTAGCGATTGAGCGCGATGCAGTTACATTACCCGAATTCTCCATGGTAGTACATTGTCGCTTGTATTTTGAGACGATGTTTTGGTCTTCCACAACTACCTTACCGACCCTGTTTTGGTCAGCGAAGAATGAATACTTCCATCCGAAGATGTCCATTGCGAATTCCTCTTTTGTCATCACAATACCCGCATACTCAAAGCATTGTTTTCCCTCGGGCGATTTAAACCATTGGTATGTTAGGTATACCTTTTTCGCCAACTTGATTTTCTTGTCGAATGCAGTCACGTCATTGGCATTCAGTTCATTCAATAGGTCAACTGCGCCATTGAATTCAGCTACATTGCTCTCAAGTAATTCAGCTACGTTTGTGTTAATTGCTCTCATAATTTAAAGTTTAAATGGTTAAGAGAATGCCCTAAGGCATCCTTTCGTCTATTGAAGACTCGTCAGTTAACCTATTGATTAATTTCCCAAGGTAGCTTACCCGTCTTAACATCCTCCCACAATCCTGTTTGAAGATTCACAAATACTATACTCCCCTTTCCTATGGTTAAGAACACATTCTCCACATCCTCCATAGGTATCAATGACGTCTCATGGTTCTCGAATACTATCACGTTATGTATCCCAATCTCAATGATTTCCACTTCTGAGAATTCTGTCATCATAGTCAACTTTGCATGAATATTTGCTTCCTTGGCTAATGTCACACTACCGAACGCGTTCGATAAAATTCGTCTAGTTTCTCTAGTAATTGTTGCTAAATCTCTCATAATTCGTTGATTTTAAGTAAGTTAGGTTAATTTCGCTCGAGGTGTATCCCCATCCGCATAGCTAAGATATGACTAATTCTCGTATAAAAAAACTATATGCAGATTAATTATACATTATTTTGACAGGATTTATACAAGCGCAGTAAACACGCAATGTGCAGCGCGGTGTATTTGGGGCAATTTATTTGGGGCTGATTTGGGAGGGCGGAGGTAATCTCTCATGTGCTGATATGCAATATTGAGATTTGTCTTTGGGGCAAGGACATGGAGCGCAGTGAATACGCGGTATAATCCGTGATAACGGAATTTCGTAGAATGGCGGACGGACGGCGGACGGCGGACGGGCGGACGGCGGTAATGCCTGCAGGCAAAACGCCAAAAAATCCGACAAGGGGAAAGCAAAACGACACCCCACCCCTGAAAAAAAAATCGGTTTCGCTCGAGGGTGCGCGCGCGTGCGGCGGGGGGGAACCCACAACCTGAACATATCTAAAAAATTTTGTATCTTTACCCCATGTACGAGATAGAACTACAGAATAGAATTAAGATAGGTTTTTGCTTAGGCTTTGGTATATACCCAAACGATAAGGATTATAACTTCTCGGAGTACATTTTATATTTAGGATTAATTAGTATACACATAAAAATTTTCAGTGATGAACTATAGTGGATTAAAAGTAAAGGACGGTCGATTGATTAATGATAGACCAACAGGTAAAAGCGGAATTGAAGAGGCTTCAGAAATTCGCAAGGCTGTAAAGATGAATAAGAAGGCAAATGTCATTGCCAACGGAATAGAAAAAGCTGAGATGCGCAAAGATATGCGCAACATGTTCGGCAAATAACATCATTGTGTTTGATGGTTGAATTGATTGGGTAGTGACTTTCAATTCGTAAGAGAGGGGTTATCCCCTCTTTTTTTGTTTACACTATTACGATAATTGACATAAAGAGTTAATATTATGTTGTTTTAATGTTGTTATGAAAAAGCTAAGTAATTGATTACTAAGTACATTGATAATAATGTTAATTTTTATTCTATATTGTAGTGAGAAAAAAAAGAGAGAGAGAGATATATTATATATATATATATAGAGCGACCCTGACTCGTCATTTACATATTATGATATTAAAAAAGATTTACTATCTTTGTAGAAATCAAATCAAATAACAATGAATCAATCAGGATACACTCCAAAGGAGTTGCATTTCTCTGACGATGGTAGAGAGAAACTATTTAAGGGTTTAGAGAAAATCACTAATGCAGTAAAGAGCACACTTGGTCCTCAAGGTAACACGGTGCTTATTGAATCACAAGAACATACGCAAGGGATGACAGTCACCAAGGATGGTGTTACTGTAGCGAAGTCAATTGCTTTGCTTGACCCTGTGGAGAATCTAGCAGTCAGAATTGTGAAGGAGGCTTCGGAGAAGACTGCTGTATCTGCGGGTGATGGAACGACTACGGCTATTGTCTTGTCTAACGCCTTGGTGCGTGCAGGGGAGAAGGTTATAGAGTCTAAGCACAACAAGACTGCTGTCTTACGTGAGATGGTTGACCTTACTAATGTGGTTGTGGGTAAGCTTAAGAAGATGAGTAAGCCTGTTACTGACAAGAAGCTAGCTAGCGTTGCTACCATATCGGCTAACAATGACCCTGCGGTTGGTAAGATTATCGCTGACGTGTATAAGGAGGTAGGCTCAAATGGTATTGTTACTGTTGAGCGCAGTCAAACTGCTGAGACCTACTATGAGACCACTAAGGGTATTAAGGTAGATAGAGGGTATACCTCAAACTTGTTTATCAATAACCACAAGAAGGATGAGTGTATACTAGAGGATACTCATGTGTTGGTTAGTGACGCTGAGATAAGTAACGTCCTACAGATTGAGAACGTGCTCAAGCCTATCATCTCAAATAATAGCAAGCTACTTATTATTGCGCCGTGCTCTACTAACGTGGTAAACACGTTGGCCGCTAACGTAATGAAGAACGGGTTGAAGGTTTGTGTGATACAGCCGCCGAACTTTGGTTACAAGCAGCACGAGCTGATGAATGACATCGCGCTATCTGTTGGGGCTACCTACTACAGTGAGAAGACGGGTGACGACTTAAGCTTAATTACCCCTGATGACTTGGGTAAGGCCAAGAAGGTTATCATTGGGAGAAACCAAACAATTGTCATCAAGGATGATGAGGTGGTATCAGAAGAATCTATACAGGAGCGTGTAAGTCAATTACAGGACGCTCACGAGCTTTCAATGAGCAAGGATGAGAAAGAGTTCATCCTATCTAGGATAGCGTCTCTAACGGGCGGAATCGGCGTTATATACGTTGGTGGTAAGACTGACCTAGAGCAGAAGGAGCTACATGACCGTGTTGACGATGCTGTATGCGCTGTTCGCTCAGCTACTGTCGAGGGTATACTGCCGGGTGCAGGGTTGGCGTTGGCTAACATTGCTGACTCGTGTGATTGGAATAGCAATTGGTCTGATGAGAAGAAGGCTGCTTGTGAGATAATCTGCCACTCGCTTAAGGCTCCTATCAAGACAATCCTTGAGAACGCAGGCCTAAAGTATGACGAGGTGTACAAGGATGACTTTAAGAAGGGTTACGGATACGATGTGAAGAACGATAAGTACGGTAACCTAATGAGCATGGGTATTATTGACCCGATGAAGGTTACTAAGAACGCACTTCAGAATGCTGTGTCAGTAGCTGTCACACTTCTCAGCACTAACGCTATCGTGACAATGGCTCGTAGCTACGATACAAACTAATGGATAACAAGAAGAAGACACCCCCAAAGGGAAATGTACGGTTTAACGTAAGCTTATCGGCAGAGCAGAAGAAGGCCAAGGAGAATATTATAGCTCACGCGTTCAGCTTTGTTGTAGGTAAGGCAGGGTCGGGAAAGACCCTCCTTGCTGTACAGGTGGCTTTGGATATGTTCTTCAAGCGTCAGTACAATAAGATAATCATTACTCGGCCAACCATCGCCACTGAGGATAACGGCTTCCTACCCGGCAACGAGAAGGAGAAGCTAGAGCCGTGGCTTGTACCTATCATGTCTAACATGCGTAAGGTATATAACAAGCCTGACAAGATAGCTAAGATGGTTGAGCAAGAGGAGATAGAGCTAGTGTCACTAGCACACTTCCGTGGACGCACCTTTGACAACGCTGTGGTTATAGTGGATGAGTTTCAGAACCTCACCAAGGCGCAGTTGCGCATGGCACTAGGTAGACTAGGGAAGGACTCGATAATGATTTTCTGCGGTGACAACCAACAGATTGACCTAGGGGATGTAAACAACTCAGCGATACAAGAGCTCGCAAAGATAAAAGATAGCACCCATGTGTTCAAGGTTATCCTAGAGGACAACCACAGGCACAAAGCTATTGACGATGTACTTAAACTTTTAACAGGATACTAAATGAAACCAATAGGTAAATATATTGCAATCAAGAAGGTTAAGGAAGAGATAACCACCAAGTCAGGGCTACTTCTCTCAGGAGATGATGTCGATGGTATAAGATACAAGAAAGCAACAGTCGCTGAGTCGGGTACTGACGTAACTGTAATCAATAAGGGAGACACGATTTACTATGACAGTAGAGCGGGGTACTCCATGTTCATTGAGGACGAGCAGTTTACCATTATTCAGGAGCACGATGTCGTTGTTGTCGTATAGACTTATTTAGATTCTTTATAAAATTTCGATACACCTTATCGGTGTATTTAACATTCTTAGCGAACATAGGGTTTGCTGATTGGCTAGTGGGGATTTCTTCCCCACTTAGTTTTTTATAGATAGAGGTACATACCCTCTTAGCTTTGTACGACAGCACGTATACCGCCTTGGTAGGACCGTTACGCTTTCTGAAGGTCTGTATCCACCCTTTGGCGTGTAGCCTGTCAAACCTTTTATCCTCCCAACTTAATAGCTCATCAAACTCGTTGAACTTATCTTTGGTGAAGTAACCCTCTGAGTTTAGGAATAATATTACGTCAAGGTCTGATTGCGTGAGGCCGTACTTAGCTTTTATGAAGTATCGTATTACTCTCCAATACTTTAGGTAGTCATTATTCATTCGATTTAATTTTGTAGATTTGTAATTACAAATATAGTAATTATGAAACAACCTAGTAAGCAGAATAAATTAACTAGAGTAAGTAAGAAGATAGAGTCTTTAAAAAAGAAGTTATCTAACCCTGACACAGCATCCTCTAAGGTAAATGCTTTAAGCGCAGAGCTTAAGGCTAATAAGAAGAAACTAAAGAACTTAAAGGGTGCAGGTGCAGGAATAGTTACATACACAGGGCCTAGAAAGAAAGGTTTTGAGAGATGGAAGCAGCAAAGGGCTAATGACCTAGCAAGCGTGTGGAACGATACGTATGTATCTAAAAAGAAGAAGTAGATGGCTAATATACCTGAGGGAACAAAATTTCACGGAGTAGCATCATTTGTAGACACCACCAACAGAGGTTCGGTGCTAGCAAACTCAATGAGGGATGCTTATACAATTGAGGAGCTATCTCAGTTTGTAAATAACTACATTATAAATAACTCAATCACTAAGATAGTACCTTACTTCCTTACAGCAACCGCCGGTGGTAATACTGATTATGATGTTGAATATAATATGGTTGATATTGATTGGAGTGGGGGGTCAGGTACTTATGTGTTAAATTTACCATCAGCAGTAGCGCATCCATATCGAGTGATACGAATAAGTAACAATGCTACGGTAGGTGCTAATGATAAAGTTCACGTTACTTCTTTGCCACCTGAGACAATAGATGGTGTTGCGTTTTATAACATACAAAAGCCTTATAACGGAATAGCTGTGTGGTCTGACGGTACTAGGTGGGTAGTGATACAAGCCAAATCAGAGTAAAATAATTTTTAGCTATCTTTGTGTAAAATAATAGTATTATGAAAAAGCAAGGTTATAATTCAAGATTAGATGAGTCTTTAGGGGTTAAGAACGGTAAGAAGTCACAGTCAATGAAAGATAGGCGTGATGAGTCAAAGGCTATGTCAAAGAAGGACTACGGCCACGCATACGGTGGAGACCACTCAATGTCTTACGAGCACCAATGTATTAAGGACCGCAAAGTAGGAGCGCACCTAGGAGCTATAATTAAAAAATAATATGAGAGATTTAAACAACCCACTATCACAGTCTAAGTTTGACCCACCAAAAAAGGAGAGAAATAAACGCTCTACACCTAAATCAACAGGTTATTTAGCGGGTCAATACTTAACTAAAACAGGAGAGAATACTTACTATGACGATGAGAGGGGTACGTTTAAAGACCCTAAAGGATTAGTACAGATGAAGGGTGGTTACGTTGTTGATGACTCGTTTAAGTTTAAAGGAAAAAATATAATAGGTAAAGTAAAGTAATATGAGAGACTTAGGATTCCCGTTGGCAGCGTCAAATTTTGACCCGCCAAAAAAATTAAAAGGTAAATTAAACCCCGGAGCACCACGAAGCACCGCTTCACGGCCCACATATCTTAAGAACCCGACTATGAATAGTAAGGGAAATAACACCTATAGCTTTCCACGCCTTGATAATCCTGTTAAGAAGAGTAAGGGAAATAATAGCTCCCCGAGTCTTAAGTCTTTAAAAAAGTAATATGAAATCAAGAGGACTAGGAGACTCAATAGAAAAGTTCACTCAGGCAACCGGCATTAAGAAGGTTGTTCAGCAGGTGGAGAAGGTTACAGGAAAAGACTGTGGCTGCGGTAAAAGAAAAGACACACTAAACAGGGCATTCCCCTATAACAAAAACAAATAATGGCATATCAAAGATTACAAGTCGGTAGAGCACTAGGTGTAATACCAAATGATGATGTTAGCATACCTAATGTAGCTGCAGTAACAACAACAGGCACATCTACAACTCCTTCCGGACCAAACAGCATTAAAGACACAACAGTTGGTGTTGATTTTGTAGCTAAAGGTGTTAAGGTTGGAGATATTGTTTTAACATCTGCAGGTTCAAGAAAAGTTACTTCTGTAGATACTAATGTATTACTGTTAAATGCTGAAGGCTCAACTTCTGTTCCTAGCGGTACAGCATACACTATATACTCACAAGCTGATAACCCAAGTAACGGCTGCACTCTTTATGTAGGTCTTGCGGGTAACTTAACTGTAGAAACTGTTGGCGGTGACGTTGTTCAGTTCACAGGAGTGCCTACAGGTTCATTTATACCTGTTCAGGTTCTTAAGGTTATGTCAACAGGAACAGACGCTCAGAACATTGTAGCTCTTTGGTAGTATGATAGGTACGGGTAACGGCATAGGTATAGGTGCGGGTAATGGGCTACTGTCAAATACTTGGGGTGCAGGAGAGGAGCTGTTTAAGGATGGCTACTTTGTTCATATTCTTGAGCAGGTAGGTGGTGACTTTTTACGTAATCAGATTACCCAAGAGCTTTGGCCTGAAGGACCCCCAAATCCAAATAGAGTTTTTAATTATTTTAGTGGTACTATAGAGAATAAGCCTTACTCAGGCAATAGCTTTTATAACACCTCAAGTACAGGTTGGGTAAGCATTCAAACAACGGGAGCTCAAGGATGGGGTGGCGGTGGATATGCTGTCGGAAGTACACCTGTGTTAGTTCCTGTATATTTTTACAGCACTACATTTAATTTTCATGTAGCTCTTAAGGCAACTCAAGACTTTGTATTTGAGTTAGAGTTAGTAGGGATAAGTAATAGTATAGCTAAATTAACATTTGGCTCATCCCAAGGAGGCCCTGAAGATTATTATTTACCAAGAGACGGTAAGTGGCACTCATTTAATATTCCTGCTTCAGTCATAGTAGCAAAAGGTTACGTTGCGTCTAACCCCGGAAATACCGGAACAATAGCAAACCAAGGTTACTTAAATTTTATCTTTCCCGTTAATCCTGTTGGCGGTGGGTTAGGAATAGAGGTAGATGCAACATTTTTTTATAACCCTAATGGTTCAAGATAATGAATTGGGATACTAACACAACCTTCGGGGATTACGAAATTATTTACGTATGATAAATAAAGCGAAGAAAGAATCGGCAATAAAGAGAGCGGGTGTTAGAGGTTTGAATAAACCTAAAAGAACACCATCTCACAAAAGTAAATCACACGTAGTAGTTACAAACTGCAACGGTAAGATAAAGACTATACGCTTTGGTGAGCAAGGTGCTAGCACCGCAGGAAAACCTAAGGCAGGAGAAGGGAGTAAGATGAGGGCTAAAAGAAAATCTTTTAAGGCTCGTCATGCAAAGAACATAGCTAAAGGGAAATGCTCTGCAGCGTATTGGGCTAATAAAGTAAAATGGTAAGCTAATGAAATTAGGAAAGGATACAGATATTAGTTTAACCTTTGAATCCCTAGGAATGGTAGGGTTTTTTATATTTAGCCTAGTAGCGATGTGGTTCACTCTACAGAACGATATAGCAGAAGCCAAGGAGTTACCTAAGCCTACTGACCCTGAGATTACAAGGATAGAGTTTGATATGAAGGACCAATTAATTCGTCAGACTATTATGTCTACTCAGGAGGATGTATCGGAAATGAAGGATGATATAAAACTCATCAAAGAAAAGCTGTATGAATAAACTTCTACTTATGTTGCTTCTCTCATTAATTCCCTTAACAGCAAAGGGTCAATCCTCAATAGGGGTTGATAACTTTGATTGGGAGATACGAAGAGGTGTAGTAGTAGTAGAGTTTTGGGCAGGATGGAATAGAGGTAACGAGGTACTTTTCATGCATGAGTTAAATAATTGCAGGGTTTATAGGCATATAATAAGAAGAGATAGGTCACTTTTAGAAAGATTTAAAGTATCCGCAGCTCCAACACTAATAGTTTTTAAAAACGGAGAGGAGCAGTATAGGTTTGCCCCAAACATTATGTTAAAGGTAACCGCGACTAGAGAACAAGTACAATCAGCTATCAACGATTTATAATTAAAACAATGATTACCATTTGCTCATCAGTAGTATTATCAACAGTAATATTAAGCTACGTTTATTGTGGAGGAAGATAAGTTAAACATATCGGAAGGCTCTAAGATTAATCTAGATGTAAAAACACTTATTAGCATTGTCGTAGGTATTGTTTCTATGGCAGGGATATGGTTTACACTTACTGCTGAGATAGCTCAGTTGCAGTTAGACGTAGTTCGCATGCAGGACGCTGTACATCTTAATGAGGAGTTTAGAATAAAGTGGCCTCGTGGGGAAATGGGTGCATTACCTGACGATGCAAAACAAGACCTTAGAATTTCGTATCTTCAAAAAGACGTAGACTACCTCAGAACTGTAGTCAAAGAATTAGAAATAACCCAAGCAAAAAATCAAGTAGATGAGATTAAGTAAGAACTTTGTATTGTCTGAAATAACGCATAGCAATACAGCTAAAAGATTAGGGATAAAGAATGAACCTACGAAAGACCATCTTAAGAATCTCCAACTCCTTATCAGAGGTGTGGTACAGCCTGTTCGTGATGGGGTTGGTGCTATCAGGGTTAGTAGTGGTTATCGCAACCCGACACTCAATGAGGCGATTGGCGGTAGCTCTCGCAGTCAGCATTGTAAGGGTCAAGCGGTGGACATCCAACATTGGTCAAAAGGTCAGATGGATAATAAAAAAATTTACGACTATATTTTAGATAACGATATTGAGTTCGACCAAATGATTAATGAGTTTGATTACTCGTGGATTCATATATCTTACAGTGACACTAACAACCGTAAGCAGGTGTTAGAGGCTTATAAGGACGACAACAACAAGACGGCCTACAGACACCCGAGCGACAACATAAAAGCATTATGATAAAAACAATTATACAAAGTCTAGTAGGACAAGCTACTAACATAATAGATGAGGTAGTTACTACAGATGAAGAAAGAATACAACTTAAGCAACAATTTGAAAAGGTTGTTAAAGAGCATGAGAAAGATATGTTTGCCCTCGAGGTTAAAGACCGAGATAGTGCACGAGAGATATATAAAGATGATGCTATTATACAGAAGGTATTAGCAATAATATTTACAGCAGCTTATTTCTTTTTGTCTTATACGATGTTTAAGTACTTTGTACTTAACACACTAGAGCTTTCAGATTACGAGATAGGATTTATAAGTACAGTATTTGGTGCTATGAGTAGTAAGGTAAATACGATAATTGATTTCTTCTTTGGTGGCTCTTCAAAAAAGTAAACCATGAAAAATTAATTTGTATCTTTGCTGTACTAAATTAAATCAAATGAAAAAGTTAGAACAACAGGAGTTAGACACGCTACAAGAGTCTATGAAGAAGTACAATGAATGTAAGATGCAGTTGGGAGAAACTGTCTTACGTCAGCAAGCTTTAATGATGCAGGTTACAATGATTCAGAAAGAGTCAAAATCTTTTGAGGATTTATTGATAAAGAAGTACGGTCAAGACTCAGTGATAGATATGAAAACCGGGGAGGTAAAGCCTTCTGAAAAAAAATAAGATATGCCAAAAATTAGCACATACTTTAACTCGCCACCCTTATTTACAGACAAGGTAATAGGTACTGTTACGACTAGTAACAATGAAACTAAAAACTTCAGCTTAGAAAATATTATGCAGAAGTTTAACGATTCTGCTGTACCTGCTACTGCAACATCAACAGGTGTTAGGGGTCAATTTGCTTCAGACGCTACACACTTGTATATATGTGTGGCTACTGACACTTGGAGAAGAGTAGCTATTACTTTATGGTCTTAAAATATGGATATTAGAAAAATATCTGTAGGCCCTGACTATAAGTCGGGGGCCATGCACTACCTTGTAGGGCAGGACATACTTAACGGCTCACACAAGATACACCTTATTCAGCAGGATAAGGATTCTCAATCTATAAAGGTTTGGATTCAAAGGGAGGATGAGATTCTTCTTTGGAAAGAGTTCAATTCAAATATGCCAATTTCAATCGAGTACAATATAAATTTTTAAGATGAGCGAAGACCAAAAAGATGCCCTAGAGCAACTTAAGAAATCAGAAGAGTCAGCGAAAGATACGTTTGATTCGTGGGTAAACAACTTAGAAGACCAAGAACAGCCTGATGCTTGCAGCATTGATGATGAGGACTGTGAAGCCTGTGGGTCGTAATGAAGTCTCCATTTAATTTTATTGTACGCCCTTTAGAAGGGAAGAGATATAACAACACCAAGAGCATTGGTGGTATGGAGTTTGTGGTTAGTACCTCAGAGGAAGACCATAAGTTCTCTAACCGAGAGGCTATTGTTGTCGAGACACCTGTAGGATATACAGGAAACATAAAGATTGGCGACACCTTGCTAGTACACCACAACGTGTTTAAGTTTTACAACGACATGAAGGGTAGACGTAAGAGTGGTAAGAGTTACTTTAAGGATGATTTATTCTTTGTAGATAACGACCAATTTTATTTATACAAGCAGGATGGTAAGTGGAATAGCCATGATAGGTTTTGTTTTATAGAGCCCGTAGCTGTAGTAGAGACTTTTATAGATAAGTCCTGCAAGTACGAGCCCTTAATAGGACGCGTTAAGTATCCTAACGATTACTTAAAGTCAAAGGATATAAAGGAAGGTGACTTGGTTACCTTTAGCCCTGACAGTGAATACGAGTTTAAGGTAGACGACAAAACCCTGTATAGAGTGTTCGACCATCAGGTAACTATGAAGCTATAGTATGGAGTCAAAAGATTTACGTAAAGAAATTATAGAAGCGGGATATAAAGCTGTGAAGCAATTGATTAAGGTTGCTAAGGAGGATATTATCAAGCCCGACCCAATGGATGAGCTTGCAGCGGATAAGTTAAAGAACGCAGCAGCATCAAAGAAGCTTTCTATATTCGATGCTTTTGAGATATTAAAAAGAATTGACAGCGAGCAGGAAACTTTAGATATAGAATCTAAGGGCCCTAATAGAACAGATACTAAACAAGGATTTGCAGAACGAAGGTCAAAATAACTTATATCGTGTTATCCCCGATTACATACCGTCAAGGCCGCTATCGAAAAAGAATGGTAGCCGAAGTTGGTTGTATGGGTACAACGAGGAGTATGACTTTGTAAACATTTCTAAGACAGGGCAGGTAGGTGAGGTTGTTGAAATCTCAGGACTAAGAATAGGATTGCCACCTGCACCTAATGATTGCCATAAAAGGCATAATGCAAAATCACAGCAGTATTGGGAGCGTGAAGAGTTTCCAAAAGAACTGCAGAAAATAAACTCTATATTTCAATGGAATGAGATGCCGTCACCTTTTAAGGATAGATGGGTTGATTATATAGAGTCTGAGTTTGATAGAAGGGAGGAGGGGCATTGGTTCATGAATCATGGTGACCCGACCTACATAACAGGTTCACACTATATGTATCTTCAATGGACTAGTATAGATGTAGGTTATCCCGACTATCGAGAAGCTAACAGAATATTCTTTATTTTTTGGGAGGCGTCAAAGGCTGACAAGCGTTCTTTTGGTATGACATACCTTAAGATAAGACGTTCAGGATTTTCTTTTATGGGCTCCTCAGAGGCAGTTAACACAGGTACGTTAGCAAAAGACTCTAGGGTAGGAATACTATCTAAGACAGGTTCTGATGCTAAGAAAATGTTTACCGACAAAGTTGTTCCTATCAATAGTAGGCTACCTTTTTTCTTCAAGCCAATTATGGATGGTATGGATAAACCAAAGACAGAGCTTGCCTTTAGAATTCCTGCATCTAAGATTACTAAGAAAAATATGTACGACACTGAAGCTGAAGAGCTTGAGGGGTTGGATACTACTATAGATTGGAAGAATACGGATGACAACTCGTATGATGGTGAAAAGCTATTACTACTAGTACACGACGAAAGCGGTAAGTGGATTAAGCCGAATAATATCTTAAACAATTGGCGCGTAACAAAAACGTGTCTACGTTTGGGTAGTAAGATTATTGGTAAGTGCATGATGGGCTCTACGTCAAACGCACTATCTAAGGGTGGTAACAACTTTAAGAAACTTTACGAAGACTCTGATGTAAATACTAGGAATGCCAACGGACAGACTAAGAGTGGTATGTACGCACTGTTTATTCCTATGGAATGGAACATGGAAGGTTTTATTGATAGATACGGCATGCCTGTATTTAAAAAACCTAAGAAGCCTGTGTTAGGTGTTGATGGCGAGATGATAAGTAATGGAGCTGTAGATTATTGGGAGGCTGAGGTTGAGTCACTTAAAAGTGACGCTGACGCTTTAAATGAATTCTACAGACAGTTTCCTAGAACAGAGTCGCATGCTTTTAGAGATGAGAGTAAGTCCTCACTATTTAATCTTACTAAGATATACCAACAGATAGACTATAACGATTCATTGATTACAGAGCACCACGTAACTCGTGGCTCATTTCATTGGAAGGGAGGGGTAAAGGATACTGAGGTTGTATTCAGTCCCGACACTCGTGGTAGGTTCTTGGTAAGTTGGATTCCTAATAAAAATCTTCAGAACAGGTCTGTAAGCAAGAGAGGTAACAAGTACCCGGGCAATGAGCATATAGGTTCATTTGGGTGTGACTCCTATGATATATCAGGAACTGTAGGTGGTAAAGGGTCTAACGGTTCTTTGCATGGGCTTACTAAGTTTAA
>WLWF01000168.1_pt1 | contig 61980 bp, 75 predicted proteins | sample 6718331 | NCBI WGS metagenome assembly WLWF01 (sample SAMN12718692, study PRJNA515312) | sponge metagenome | isolation source: marine sponge | host: Mycale hentscheli | place: New Zealand: South Island, Marlborough, Capsize Point | collected 2003-05-01 | reverse complement strand
TATAAACCACGTTGAGACTTTCTGACTCAACACAATTAAACGTTACGGTATAATTAGCACATCCCATGTTTTATTTTTATATACTGCTATCTACTATTGGCCATTTATCATCTGGATTTTCAAACCCTAAATTTAAAAGCTCAAGTGTTATGTTAAACAAATAATAATCTGTCCAGGAAAAAAATCGTGTTCTTTCACTTGGATTTAAAGAAGCATTACTTCGGTATGGTTCAGGTATAAAAGGAATATCACTGCTTTCATCAGATAGGTCAGAATAATCTGCCACTGATAATTCTGTGTTTATTGTTATAGATGGATTGCTTGAAGCTCCTTGACCACCAACAACATATGTAGACAGACCGTTGTCTCCAACAATTTTAGAGGGCCCATAATTTGTTCGTATCCAATCAGGTATTTTATAGTTAGAGCCTTCTTTAACAGCTTTTAAATATTCATTAAATCTCAATCGCTGAGATACATCGCCCCATGTTTGAGGGGTAGATTTATATAGATTTCTACTCCTAATATCATCTTTCTGCAATCCTCCAAACACAATCAGGTTGTAAAAGTCAGGATTAGTTGAATTTAAAAAGTCTATTCTTGCCTTCAAAAGTCTAACATCAGTTTGATGAGCTCGTGTCTGATTGCTTGCAGGGTCCCAATAAGTGCCTGCATATTTATATTCTCCATTAGCAGATTCATCTTGAAAAACAATTACTACAACTTTATCAGGTCTCTCTGTTTCTGCATCACCACTTTGTTCTGAACCATAAAGGGGTGTTATTTCATTTAGTATCTCTTGTTCGTTTTCAAGATTTCCAGATGCATCAAATGTAAAGGTGGGGCCTGTTACGTCATTAAAATATTCATTTGTAACGTTTTTAGTCACTCTCTCTGAAAAACCATTAACCTTTATATCTGTTGAAGCTAACCAAGTTCTTTCATTTACCCACTCAGCTCCATCTGGAAACATATTTGTATCGCTAACATAATCTATTGAGCGCTGTTGAGAACTATAATATGGAGATGAACTGTCGCTTATCAATGGTAGGTTTTGTACAAAAACTCTTTTAAAGTAAACCTCTTCATCGTCTTCATAAAAAGGTAAAAATACATCCTTCATTTCATTTAATGCCATCTGCTGTAGAATTCTATTTGTTTGTCCCATAGAACCACTAGAATCAAAATAAAAGTATATGTACGTGTTAGGTGTTATTTCTATCGCTCTCGTTTCGACTGTGTTGGTTGCTGAACATGTTCCTCCAGAGCTTATGCTAAAAGTAAAGTTATCAATTAAATCTGAACTATTGTCGTGAGTATACTTTACAATAGCTTCTTCTTTATTTGCTGCAACAAATCCTTCTGGGGGTATAGTTGAATCATCTGTTCTTGTTACAATTCCATGTGATGGTGCAACTGTAATTGATACAGTAACAGGGTATGTTATGTTTGAAGCTTCATTAAGTAAAGGTATATTTGCAAATTCACCTTGAAATATGTTTGGGAATCTTATGGGTTCTCCAAGCTCAGGTAGGTTATCTCTATAGTTCCAAATCAAATATATAGCATCTGGGTTTTCACCTTCATCTTGTGATTCAACTGTAAATGTTATTTGGTTTGTTTCTGTTCCATCTGCAGCTGTAGTAGAAGTTACATCTTCAAAAAATGCTTTGTTTAATAAAACTTCAGGAGTAAGGTCTTGCTCTGGTCCAACATAATATCCAATAGAGTTACACGGATTGAAATCACCTGTTTGCCCTGGAGACTTAATTGATGTTACAGTAACTGCATCTCCGTTAAGAGGTATAATAGTATTAGAGCCATCAGTGAATCCTGTTACACTTGTGTCGTTACTAACACCACTGTCACTAAATACAGTACCAAGTGTAGAGTCATTTGTTGGGTCATTATTTCCTACATTGTATCTGTTTGTTATTGTTTCTCCTGACTGATTGGCATCATTAACAACAACCATGTATACTTTTCTTTCAGGTGGAAGTACTGGACAAGTGTGAGTTATACTCACTCCTGTTTGGTTTGTTTCACTTGTAATTGATACAGTGGCTATAGAAGTTGTTTCTAAGCTTTGCGTTGTTACAGGTATTTCCACTTGACCACTAACATTTGGCCCTCCAGTGTATGTTGTTCCGTTATATTCTACACTTATTGACATTGGATTAGCAGAGCTAAAATTAACAAACGCACTACCTGTGGTATTGCCAAGGTCTAGGTTGTATGTGTATGTACTAATTGAAGACAATGAAAGTGAGGTTATATCTTGGTCACATCTGTATGATGGTATTGTTCTCTCTGCACCACAAGTACTTTCAATAGCCGAAAGAACTGAACCAGATGCAAAACTATTGACTCTAACGCCATTTGTAATTGATACAGCATCTGCATATACAGTTGTTGCAGGTACATTCGGGTTTTCATTTGGCCCTACAATATTAAGAACTATTCCTAAATCATTACATATTGAAGCCAATCTTAAAAACTCATCTTTATTTACTTGATTGTGGACTGCATTATCACCTCCAGGGTTTGTGTTTGTGTATAGAATAATTTGTTTGTTTACATTGTTTCTAAATGCTCCAGCCAAATTGTGCTCAACAATTCTACTCAAAGCAATTCCCGATGGCTGGTCTTTATAGATAAGTGGAGTATTCTCTCTCACTGCATCTGTTCCTTGTTGAGTTCCGTATGTCCATAAATCTCCAACATCTGGAAAAAATATATTTGCATCTAAAGTAAGCTGAGTCTGGCTGTCTACAGAAACAACTGTAGCTGAAGTTCCATTAGCCCAGTTGAGCGGTTCGTCTGTTTGATATTTGTATATTACATCTCCAGGTCGAATACCATCAGTTACAAATGTCGCATTACCATCAATAAGTTTGTTTGTAGCTGTTGATGTACTGCTTCCTTCTAAGTGACTGCTGGCAAAATTATTTCTACCTATAGACCTTAAGTATCTATTGAAAGAATCTTTGTTTCCAGAAGAAAGTTTTTCAAAGCAAGTAATATATGGAATATATGATGAATCTGTATCAATGTATTTTTGTGCAGAAGGTAGATAATGATAATCACCCTGAACTGTATATTTTGGCCAATCACCTATTAGTTCAGGACCAACAGCATAAGGCATTCCAACTACATTAAAGTAACCATCATCAATAAGTTGAAGTTCAGTTGAGCTTATTTTAAAAGAAATATTAGAGCCATCATACGGATTTAAACCTCTAGCTTTTTGAAATACACCAACAAAATTAGCATTTGAATCAATAAGTCTGTTTTCAGCACCAACAGTAGTAGTTTCGCCATTAAATGATGGTATTAATGAATCCTCAATAGATTCATAGGTAACAAGACCTAGTCTATAATCCCCTCCAGACTGCTGCTCTATAGTACTTATAATACCACTCATATCATTTTTCAAAGTCTGAAGATGCTGTGGCATCCAAGTTTGACCTGATAGTGAGCTGTAATCTACAAGGAATAATACATCCATTCCAGCATTACATGGCTGAACATCAAGACCTGGACAGCTAATGGTTACAGTAGCCGTATCTGGATAGTTCTTTGTTTTTGAGAAACTTACGCTTCCTGTTCCACTAATAACACTATTAACAACTTGAGTGTCATCCCAAACAACTTGCATGATAGTTTCATTAATACTTTGAACGGTGTAGTCTATCTCAACTGTACCAATGAATGGGTCAAACTGAACCTCATATGTATCTTGGCTAATTAGTTCTGTTGTGAATTCATTATCTGGAGAACACTCTACTTCTTCTATTATTGGTGTTACAACATCTTGCTCATCTTCGTTTATGGTAAGAACATATTCGTTCATATATGGGTCAAAGCCACCAAGCTTGTATGACCTGAATGATTCTATAAATGTGTCTCTAAAGTAAGAGCGCATTCCCAATTCAGATATAGGGATTAGATTATCTTGTTTGTAGCTTCCTCCTATTAAGCTAAGTACAGCACCTCTTTTAGAGTCTGTAAAGAACACTTCATTTCCAAAGTGAGCAAATGTTTCAGCGTCAGATGATATACCATACTCTTCGTTTCGTGCAATCTGAGTTCCTAAAACTTCAGGAACAGATGTTACAGCACCACCCCCAATGGAATCAGATAATAAGTTTTTTCCTTGCAATACATAAGAAACTCTATCCTCTTGAAGAACAAGTAGGTCTGTTTCTCTAGCATGCAATATGCCAATCTTACCAAAAGACTTCTCTAAATCACTGTAGTTTGCAAGTGATAGGTTAAATTGGTTGAGCTTGTTTAAGTTTGTTTCTGCATTGTAAACCCCTGAGTAAGTTATAGATGCAAATCTATGCGCCTCTTTGTAGTCTTGCTCAGATACAGAAGTTGTTCTTTGCCCTATAAGCAATGGGTCTCCAGCAATAAGGTCTTCTATCTTGTAACTTTCTACACCATTTCCAAAAGTATAGCAATCGAAAAAGTCTAATGTTGAAATAGTTGGTGCTCCACCAAATTGGTTTTGCTCATTCCCCTGATGCTCACCATCTTGTATTAAGAATGTTTCTGAAGACTCAAAATATATTTCATTGTCAATAGCCACTGGTTTTGTTTCAAAAACAAAAGCTCCAGAGTCAGTCTCTGATACAGAAGAAAATTGATATGTTATTACAATTCCAGCGTCAGAAATATTACTACCAATTGCGTCTGTTCCAGTGATTTCTGCGCCACTTATAAGCCTAAGAGCTATTGCTCCAGAATTACTGTCTTTGACAAAATCAAATTGATGTTGCCCTCTATCTGGATTTGAGCCAGCTGCAGTCATTACAGTATCTGTACTGGTGTACAACGTAGTATCTTGAGATGCTGAATAACAAGGATATATTGAACCTAGATTAAAATATTCCGCAGGCTCAGATAAATTTATATTTTGAGCGTCAACCATTTCTCTAAAGTCAGCATAATCAGCTTGAGCTATAAACTCAACTCCTGTTGCTTGTAATAAACATCCAGATATAAGTCTTTGATTCCATCCAACATCATAACTTAAAATAACCTTAGTTCCAGCTGGAATGGCTACAGGAACATGTGTACCACCAACCTCTTCTGTTATTAATGTTGCCCCAAGAGCCCTTCCTCTGATGTTGCTCCCTTTACTATTCTGTTGTGTAACTAAACCATTTATCTTTCCAGTTTGTCCCAAGAAAAATAAATCTTCAGTAGCGTCGAATTCACTAATGTTAGCATTTACAGTAAAGTTAGTTGGCTTAAGCTTCATATAAACGCCAGCGGGCTGAACAACGCCCTCTGAACCTGCGTCATTAGGAATTAAAAAGTTTGCCTCTTGAGTGGATACGTCTAGTATTGTTGTTTCAACAAGTCTATCTAAAGCTCCACTTTCGTCTGATTTCACAATAAGCTTATCGCCCTCATTTACCTTTCTAGCATTTTCGCCATCTAAAAGAAAATATGCAAATGTGCTGTCCTCGAAAACGGTGATAGAATATATCGTTTCATATGTACCGTAAGTAGGTTTTATAACAGGTCTGTATGCAGTAGCCCAATATGGTGGCTGACTATTTATTTGTAGCCTAACTTGATTTTTATTTACAGAGTTTCTAGCTCTTGTATATACTCCATTATTTTGAGAAGTAAACACAGTTGACTGTCTTCCTTGTTCGTCTAGGTATACAATCCCAAGTGAATAGTTTCTGTTGCTGTGTAAACTTTCAAACCCTTCTGGGCTTGTGACATCAACAGATGCAATGTTAAAAGAAAAATACTCATAGATGTCTGGGTCTGTAGCATGAGTATACTTCATTGCGTTGCACAATATTGAAGGAGTGTTTGTTGTATATAGACTGTATTCGAATCCTTGTCCTGTTGCAGTTAGTCCACTGCCTGCTTTTGAGTACCCCCCTGGCAAAGCGGATGTAGATACGTTTGCGTTAAATAAATCTGTTAAAGTACCGCCATCATCCGCATCAGCTATTGGCTTTATGTTATTTGTTGTTCCTATAAATGCAGCAAATTCAGGAGAAAACATAAAATCATTTGCACTTGCATAATCTTGACTAAGTACAATAGATGAGCTTATATTAAATGAGTCTTGAAAATCTGTTGGAGCTGTACCTGAAGTGGTATAACTATCATGAGATATGTTAAAAGTAAACGTAACTACAGAACCTTGTGAAAGGTCATTTAAAGATAAGAAGTCCGTAAAATCAACTCTTACACCAGCGTCAGTAACTGAATATCCTGTATTGGCAGGGTCAATATCATATGCAGATGAATTAAACGTTTCTGTATCTACTGACTTTGTAAAGACTTCAGAAGAAATTAGACTAGCATCAAAATCAACTTCAACTTCCCTTCCTCCTTCAGTAACTTGCATGTTGTACCCATCAACATAGTTCCCATACATAATCCTATTGCCCATAATTGTTTGGGCTTTAGCTTTCATAGGAACATTGTCGTACAATCTAAACAACTCTTCCTGAGGTAGAACTGTATATATTTTACTATTATCAAAGTTTATATTGAACGTTGAATTGCTATCAATACTTAAACCTTCCTTATCGTAATTATCTATAACGTAAACACTGTTATCTCCACTTCTTTTAAAACAAATCTGAATTTCCTTAACCCTATCATTTCCTGTTTCAACCTCAACAACAGCATTGTTAATTCTGTTTTTCATTCCAGCATTGAACAATCCATCAAAATCCAATCGAAATCCAATAGGTGAAAACGCAGCCTCTGAAAATGGAGACAGGGCACTATACTCTCCGTCTTGATATCTCCATCTATATGAGAATGTTATAATCTTATCTTCAAGATAGTTACCTCTTCTTTCTGAGTTAAAGGTTGATATGGTAGGTGCATTCAATGGTGGTTTTACAATCACGGACAAATCCTCTTCTGTAATTGAGTCGACATCATTTAATGGCTCTCCATATGGGCGTGTTACATTTATCTTTCGTGGAGGATTTAAGTTATCTGTAAAGAACAAAAGGTTATCTACTTTATCTATACCTACAATTCTGTTTTCTTTGCTGAAGTTAAGTACAGATGTACTAATAACATGATATCTAATACCACCGCTAACACCATCTTCCCCTACAGTCCAAGATGCGATGATATCTGCAATCTCACTTGTTACAAAAAAGTATATGGTTTCGTTAGCTCCGTCTTCATAGGCTCCGATACACATAGCTCCATTACTCTCATCAAGAGGAGTTCCATTGTATTCAAGGGTTGTAATACCATCAGGTATATTTGTTAAGAGCTCATTTCCTTTTGAGTTTTCTATAGCTCCAATCTCACTATCTTCAGTAGAGCCAGCTCTAATGTTAAGTCCATCAATGTATTCACCTTGAGGTAACAAGCGTTCATCGACGCTTTTATTCATCACGCCTTTTATGAAAGTAGTCTTTGTAATCATATTACTTTATCCACTTATATTGACCCCGTAGACTCATAAGAAGTCTGCTTGGGTGTAGATTACTCATTCTTAACTTAGCATTTCGATACAAAGCTGTCTTTTCTTTTTGTGCTCTTCGAACAATATATTCCTGAACGCCTAGCTTTGTGCTCAATATCATGTACCTAATATAGGCATATATAAATTCTTCAGCAAGTTTGTTTACAACAACTTGACTGTCTTCACCCTTCTCTAATCCATCTGATATATATTCGATAATAATCTTCTGTCCCTCTACAACCTCTGAGCTAAAATTAATAACCCCTGAACGATTATCTATTCTAAAGGTAGGGTTGATGTTAGCCGTCTCTGTATTAAGGCCGTAGCGAGCTCCTATTACTCTATCAAAATACCAGTTTTCTCCATCATAATAACCTCTTTCTCCATTCATCATACCATCTCCTAGGTATAAACTCTTCTGAAGTTTATTGATTCTGTCGTAATCAAGGTCAGATAATCCTTCTAAAACCCTACCATCATTGTCAAACAATATCTTGTCGTTGTTATCTTTTAGGTATGCTTTAGAATAATTTGTTTGCATATTCTCAACAAGTGGGAATAATATGTTGTCCTTATACATTGATATGCGAACATAGTTCACATAATCACTTGGTAGTATAACTTGAAGTCTATCTGTAACTGATTGCTCAAGAACTTTTATATCTCTCATTGCATCATAGTGAAGCTCTTGAATAGCACGCTTTGCATGGAACAAAACCTTGTACCTTGGTATGTTGTTGATAATCTCGTGGTTTCCAACATACATCAACATAAAATTGTTTACAATCTCAGATAACTTTATATACTGAGACGAACCAAAGTTTTCTCCGTTGTCTTCTTCGTAATATGTGAAATCAGATATATAAGCCATCTTATTGTTCTTGTTGTTGTTCTTTTAGTTCTTCATTGTTCGCAAAAGCCACAAGGTCTTTTTCTCTTATCGAAACACCAGCGTACTGAAGTATCTTCATAATCAAAGATGGTTCATCAGAAAGTGGTAGCTCGAAATCCTGATAGTCAGATGCAGTTGCATCAAATACAGGCTCTCCAGAAGCAATGTCAATATATGTCCACTTAGGGTCTCTTGGATATCTTATGTAAGAACAAGACACAGAGTTGTTACCAATTATAGTGTCTGGATAGACTGTTATATTATTATTATCTAAAACATAAACAGGATACTCCTCTGTAGGTTTAGTTAAATTAGATACCTGCAACGCATAATATTTTGTTTGACTTACCTTTTCTATTTCATTCTTAATTTCTCCAGTATCTCTGTCTAATCTTGTTAAAGAATTTATTAAATAGTAATTAAAGTTAATTGGGTATGTATTGCTTTCCGAGCCCAAGGCGTTTGTCAAGTTCTCAACGACAGAAAAAGAATCAATTACTTCCGCTAAACCTTTTGTGATATCAGCATACCCAGTCCCTGATTGCCTTGCATTTTCTTTCCTTATCTGTGCATTGTATGCATAGAAATAATCCTCAAACAAATCAAGTTGAGCCTGCTTTGCATAGAGGTTGAAATCATTCGGTGATATGTAGCCAAAGTTATTCTTATTAGCTATGGCCAATACTGTTGTTCTTACAGAGTTTATCATCGTAAAAATTTACACAAAGATAAGCAAAAAAAGAAAGGGCTCTAAAATTAGAGCCCCTTACAATGTCTATAATTTCTGTTAGTCTTCAGAAGATTCAATCTTGTTTTCTAAAATCTTCATCACCTCAATACCATCATCTGTCTGAAAGTATGATGCCAGCATAAACACTGGGTCTTCTCCAAACGGCACTGTCATGATTTTCTTTTTGTTTGACTTTAGGTTGTAGTAAATATCTTTCTTATTATTTTTAAGAGTAACTACACCATCGTCAAATAATCTGTAACACAAATCCTGAAGCTTAAGCATTGGGTCGTTAAGAGCATCAAGAAAATCCATTGGGTAATTTTTAGCAAACAACCTAATGTCTCGTTTCATCTCTGCACTTGTCATTTTATCTACATTCTGACCAAGCAATACTCGGCACAATGTTTCTATAATTTCAAGTTCTAAATCACGAGCTTGAATCTGAGCTTCTAGTTGATGGTCTAATGTTTCTACCTCAACTGTAGCATCTTTCTCGCTGTCAACAATATCAAATATACTGCCATTACCAGGGTGGTAACTTAAAAACTCTTGCAAAACTGGATTTGTTTTAGAAACATACAAAAGACCTGTTTCAAAAATAACTGGTTCAAGAACAGCGTTACCATCTTGCTCGTCTAAAAAAGGTGTCTTTTGATTTCTTGCGTATCTAAGCTCTCTGTTGGTTTGTCCATCAAAATAAAGAAGTGGTTTTCTTCTTGAGCTTTTAGTCTGAAGCATATAGCTAAGTGGCGTTGTGCTTCGTTTTAGTCTGTAAACTTTGTCCGTAAGGACGGCTTGTTTCTTTGCCATTGTATTAAAATTTTAATTAAAGTTAAAAAAAAGGGGGAGAGAAACTCCCTCCCCCATAGATATTAGTCTTCGAATAAGAAGAAGTTGTTAGCACCAAGTACACAAATTGCACGCTCAGACAAGTAGTTAACTTGCATTGCATCAAGGTCGCTTGAAGAAGCGCCTCCAGCAGAGCCTGTAATCCATGTTTTGTACTTACGGTCTTCAGTTTCAGAAGCTCTATAACGCACGTGTAAGAATGGACGTTTAGCGTTTTTACCAAGAACTTGGTCATAAACAGTTGTAGAACCAGCTGGTACAAGAATACCATTGATAGCTCCTCCAACAACTCCACCTCGCATAGTAGCGTCATTCAAGTATTTCCAGTCAGACTTGTAGAAGTCATACCCTCTGCGGAATCCAGAGAATCCAAGGTTAAGGGCCATGTCTTCGTCATTGTCAAACAATCCATAAGAAGTACCACCAGTACCGTAAGAGTTTTGAGCAGCCAACATATCGTCGATGCTAAAGCTCAATTGACGGTCAATGAAAAGAACATTCTCTTCAATAGCACCTTCTTTATCAAGACGCTTAACAACATTGTCAAAGTCTTCAAGTGCATCTAAACTTCCGTCAGCAACGTTACCTCTGTTTTCAACTTGGTGGAATAATCCTTCAGAACCACTAAGTCCAGCAGCACTTAAACCAGCACCAACTCCTTGAAGATAATCACCAGCACCAGAAGCAGCTTGAGCTGGAACAGCCTCAACCATTGCAGTTTCAAGGTAATCTTCAAATCGTAAACGAGTTTCATGCTCAGACTTAATATACCAAAGGAATCCAGTCGCACCGTTTTCAGTAGTTACTTCAATCCAACCGATTTGAGCCATATCAGAACCAGAAACAGCATACTTCTCTTTCAAGATAATAGGCTTGTTCTCGAAGATATTGTCATCAGCATCAACTGAAATCAAATCAGAAGCATCAGTTCCTTTGTTGTACTCAGAACCATAAACAAATACAGTAAGTACATCAGAAGTATCAAACTGCTGACCAGCTGCTTCATAGTAAGCTACATCAAAAGTGTTGGCAGTTGTGCTAACAGCAGTGATGATTGCTTTATTTGAAAATGTAGAAGAAGCGGTGTTGTCTGAAAGCATTACTGTCTGTCCAACTTTCAAAGGAAGTTTTCCAGCAGCAGGAGCATCAGCGTCATTAACAGTGATAGTTGCTGTATCAGCGCTTGTAGCTGCACCAGACGCACAGTTAGTAAACTTAATGTGTAATCTTCCTTGCTCAGCCCATTTGATAAGGTCAGAGTTAGAAGGCATCTCAGCACCTACCATTCGAAGGAATGAAGATACAGAGCGGTTTCCGTAGCGCTCAAATTCCTTCTCCATCAAATCAGGAAGGTATTGCTGCGCAAATGTAAAGTCATCATTACCAAGATAGTTAGTGCTTAAAGCAACTCTCTCAGCTGATGGTTGTAGTGCCGTGCTTGTCGGCGTAATAGTAAAAGCCATGTTTTATTTTTTAAATGGTTTGTTATTTTTTATTACTCTTTATTTTGAGTCCTCTTCCACTACTATCATCCATTGCTCTAACACTGAATCCTTTGTTGTTCATATCCTTAGGTGTTTCTCTAACACCCATGTCAATGTTCTTAGCCTTTTTAGTTGCATCATCAATTGCATTCGCCTGACCTTGCTCGTAAAAAAACTTAGCAAATTTATCAGCGTTCATAGCTACAGCGATAGCTTTGTGGTATCCACTAGCGTCCGATATCATACCATTCTTATCTACAAACTTAGATATAAAATTGTTTATATCCGATTGAGTAGCCTTAAGCTCCTTTGCATCTCCAGGAAGATAGGATAAGTTTCCTTCACCAATGCTGAAATCAAAACCTTTGAAATCATTGGAGAAGACTTCATCCGTCTTCTTTTGAAAATACTCAGAGCGCTTAACAGTTTCCTCTTCAACACTCTTGGACTCTTGGATATATTTCTTGTAAACTTCGTAGTCCTTCTTTTCTTCTTCAGAAACAAGACCGCCACTTGACTCAAGCGGAGTCTTATACGTTTCCTTCAAATCATTGAAGTACTTCTTAGCTTTCGCAAGCTCTCTTTTTTTGGCTATTTGTTTCTGCTTAATTTCCTTTTCATCGTCAACATCATCATCATATGCAAACTTTTCGTTCAGCAAATAATTAATGTCTTCTTTGTCTAGGTCTTGTTCTGTAGCAGAATAATACTCAGCCAAAATCTGGTCAGCATCCATTTCATCATAATCTCTATTGATTCTCATGAAGTCCTGAATACCCCTACCAGTTTCTTTCTTGTATTTTAAGAAAGCCGATACATCCTCAGGAAGTTCTTCTGACTGAGCTCTCTCTTCAAAAAGCTCTTCGACAGAATTAATTTCCTTGTCGTACCTATTTCTAATATATGAAAGAACGTCTTCTTCTCCGAGCTCGGGAGCTGGGCCCTCTTGCTCTTCTTGTTCTACTGGTTGCTCTTGAGCATCCTCTGTAGAATTTTCGTTTACTTCCTGAACTTCTTCTTGTTCAGTTTTGTTTTCTTCTTGTTCATGTTTGTCTAGCAAATCTTGCTCTACTTCCTGAACTGATTTCTCTTTTAAGGTATCATCCAATACCTTCACTTGTATATCTGACATTTGATTAAATTTTTATGCAAAGTTAATTAAAAAAATATATTCTTATCTTGGCTCAAACTCTGCCAAGTCAAAGCCATCTAAACTGTCCTCGTTTGATTCAAAACTCATAGGAGGTAGATTGTTTTTACGCTGGTCTATTAGCTTAGATTGCTGTGTGTTTTGCTGACTAATTCTATCAGCTTTAGCCTGCTCTTTGTTATCTTCTCTTTTCTGCAAAGAACCAACCTCAATGCCTTTGAGTTGCATATTCATGTCAAACTCAAGTTGCATAAGCTGTGATTTAAGAGCAGCCTCATTCTTTAGCTTTTCAATATCAAACGCAACTTCAGCTTGCTTAAGTTCCATCTTAGAACGCTTTTCAGCTTCAATCTTAGCTAGTGCAGATTCTGCAGCCATAGCTTGTGATTGTTGGTTTACTTGCGCTTGAGCCTGTTGTTGCATCATACTTTTCTGAAGGTCGTTTTCTTCTTTCTTTTTTCTCTTTAACTTAAGAAGTTGATTGGCAACCTTCAAGTTCTTGACATCTCGAATATCAATTGCATCTTCCAGATGTATCTGGTCTCTTGACAGGGCGGTTTGTATATTCGCTTCTAACTGAGCCTTTTCTTCTTCATCTGGAGAAAGTTCAATAAATATTCCAAAGTCGTATAAATATAGGTCTTTAGTATCCTCAAGGGTAGCTACATTGTACTTACCTATCTGCATCGCAAACTCTTCTTTGAAATCAGAGTACTCTAATATGTCTGATATTCTACAAGATAAACCTTCTGCAAGTGCTTTGGTTATTTGTAAGCTAGCATCTAATACGTGTCTTGTTGCTGTATTCGAGTTTGCTGCTGCAAGTTTCTGTAACCCAACCAATGAATCTGGGTCAATCTTACTTCCATCTCTAGCCTCATTAAGTCCTGTTACATCACGCATCATGTTGAGATAGTGATTGTAACTGCCAATTAAACTAGCAATCTTTGCTTGACCAGAGTTACTTGTAAGCTGTTGGATTGGAACTCTTGCATTATTAAAATCACCGTCTTGAGTGTAGCTTCTTCCTATAACAGAACCTGTTTGGAAGTAAAGTCTTAATGCATCTTCTGGATTGTACACTCCACCGTTTCCAAGGTCAACCTCGCTGAGTCCATCGGCATCTATAAACACACCATCTGGAACTACTTTAGATATGACTTGTTGTAACTTTAAGTGTGTAATCTGAATAAGGTCAGCAAATGTAATCATTCTTCTAACCAAAGATTCAATTACACCTTTGTACATTCTTGGTGCGTTAACAAGATATGGAGAAGAAACATGCTGTGAAGCTGACTTAGGACGAACCATGTTCTTTGCCATCTCCCACTTGAGCATAATGTTTGTTCCCATAACCATCACACCCTCATACCATACCTCTATCTTCTTTTCAATTCTTTCGAATCTTCCTTCCTCCATCATCTCTTCTGGTGGATTGAATGAATCGTCTTTCTCGATTACACGCTGTCCACCATTATCAAGAAGTTTCTTTTTGTAAACAAAGCTCTTGTCGGTTTTGTAGCTGAAGTAAAGAAGTGTAGCTGTATCTCTATTGAACATAGAGTTTTCATAGAACCTAGATACATTGTAGTAATCGTACCAGCTTTGGCTGTACTTTGAAATGTTATCTAAATCTTCGTTAGTTAGAGTAGGGTCAATCTTTCTGAGTTCAGTTACTGGAACAGTTTTAATTTCACCCCAGTAGAAACAATCTCTAAAGTTATTGTCCTCAGTATAGCTGTAAACTAAGTTTGCTGGGTCTACATAATCAACCTTAACTCCAGCTCCAGGTAAAAAGCTATGCTTGACAGCTCCCATACCTATTGTGGTTAAATCATAGTTTACTCTTTTTTTAGTCTCATCGTAATGATTCTCATCAAGAACAGTATTGATTGCTTGCTCTTGAGCTATCTCAATAGATGGCTTATACTTAAGCTGCATGTGAAGAGCCAGCTCTTCATCGCTTTCTGGAATATCTTGCTGTGGTACAGCAAATGCATCTATACCAAAACTATCATTCATTTGCTCCAAGAAATCTTTTGCAACCATATCGGTTTCAATCATATCTTGATAAGCAATTCTTTTTTCAGCAGACATAGCATCTTGTGCATATGTATTGATAGAGAATAATCTATCAGACATTCCATTCACAACTATATCTACAAACTTTGGTATGATTGGTATTGGAGTCCAATCTAAATTTAAATACGATAAATCTCCGTCTACCGCTAATTCGTTTTTATATTTTCCTACAGACTGTTCCCCTCGAGCATACAATCTCAATCTGTGGAAATCATCTAATTGTCTGTAGAACTTACAGTCACCACCACCACGTCTAAACCATTCGTATTGAATAGCTTGTCCAACCTGGAGACCGAACTCCATAGAAGCCTTCTCTGAGTCGCTAACAAATTGACCTGGAAACGATGCGCTATTAACTGATATGGTTACTTCCTTCATGTTATTATTTCGCTGTAAATTCCCTTATTACTATATCTTGCAAATTTAATGTTTATTTTTGATTGTCTTTTCTGGGGTGTATATTTGGTTCTTTGGTTAGCCATAATAGATAATCCAGAGCTAATAGCTGCATCAAATTTGGTTCTGTTGTTAATATCAAACTTTGCCCAATCCTCTAATGTTCTTGTAAAATACATAGCCCCCATATCGCCTGCATCTCTATAATCACCATTAACATCTATACCTACATGCTTCTCTATGTAAGACTCAATAGCTGAGGCGTGAGCCTGCTTTACATCTTCAGATGAGTTGGGTATCCCACCAATCTCTTTCTCTGACTTAGAAAGCTTGTTAAACGCCTTATCTGGCCTATTCATTGAAAACCCTCTATATCCTCTGTTCTTCATGTGATACAAAAGTCTTGGCTTGTTGTTTTCCACAAGCACTGGCATTCCGTAAAATACACACGCCATAAGCACCTCTTCAAAAAATATCTCTGCCGTTTGAGGTCTAGCTATATACTCAAGAAAAAACTCATTGCTTGGAGCTTCATCCATATTGAACTTAGTAAGTCCATGCAAAGCTCCATTAGAACCTCTCCCTACAACTGTGCCTGATATATCATATGAGTCACAACCAAACGAACCAATGTGCTCATTACCAGGGTACTTTACTCCATTCTTAATTACCACTCTATTCTGAAGCGCTTTACTTGGTATCCATGATAGCAGGAATCTACCTCTTGGGTCTGGAGTCCATATTACTTGAGAATCCTCAACCCCATCTTTCCAATGAAAAGAACCTTTGGTTAAATACTTTTCTTTTATAATAGAATCATTGTAATCTACTTGCTGATATATCTTCGTTAGATTGAATATAGAAGACTTGGTTTCATCTCTAAATGCATGTGACTCTGTTCTTGGAAACTGTCTGTAAAACTCATTAAGTGCGTCTGGGTCATTCTTTAAACTCTCAACCTCATTGTCCCAATACTCCAAAGCTCCTTGAGGAATGTAATCACCATAAGAATCTAAGACTGGTTTTGTTGGAGTATCTAAAACTGGCATTCCATATCTATCAATAAATCCTTCCATGTTCCATTCCATAGGAATAAACAAACTGTACATTCCACTCTTTGTCTGTCCATTTGAGTTTCTTTTTGTTATATCAGAATCGTAGTACAATTTTTTAAAGTTCTCTCCACCTTTGTCCAAAGCATTTGATGTAGACCCCATCAAGCACTTGCCTATAATTCTTCTACCCAACCTAAGACAGGTTTTTGTTACACGCCAGTTATTAAGAATGTTGTCTGGTTTGTCCCACTTGCCACTTTCATCATGCACAAGAAGTAAAAGCTTTTCACCATCATAAGAGTTATCACCTGTATTCTTCCAGTCAATAGTTGTGTCTAATCCTTCGAACACAATGTCAGATACAGAGTTCATATTCTTCTTTGTAATCTTAGAAGCTGGAACACGATATGCAAGCTCAGTCTTTGGTTTGTCCATACCATCCTGTATGGGTTTGAAAAAGAATGGGTAGTTGTTTGATATAGGCACTACTTTGTCTGTAAACATTTTCTTTGCATCAGAACCTGTCTTTGAAAGTATTCCAACCCTTGCATCTTTGGCAAGCGTTCCAGTATTCACACACTCAGAAGAAGACATAAATGAAAATCCAGAACGACGTATCTTCAAATACACCATCCCAAAACTTCTTTGGTCTGCCCTACAAGCTTCCCAAAATATAAAAAACAATCTGTTTGCTTCACGAAACTCTGGGTTTCCAACATCTATTTTAGTCCACTGAAGATACATGTAGTGAGTTCCTGTTATGTATGTTGGCTTTCCATTGTTCATAAACCACAAGCCATCTTCTCTTCTGTTGAACTCTTCTTCTATATAATCAACCCACTTGTCCTTGAACTCTTGAGCAGACTCATGCCACTGGAATATACTTGGTATCCTTGAAAGCTCCTTGGGATACTCTTGAACTTCCCAGTATTGCTCAGAAGAATCTTTGTGTCGTGAAAAAACTTTGCGTGGTTTTTTGGGCAGTGCTATATTCAGTCCACTGATACAAACTACGGAATCAATAGTTCCGTTTTTGGATATAACAACCATGTCATATTTATCGTCATATCCATACTTCCAGCTCTTAGCCCTATTCTTGTTTGATATTACATTCTTAGGGACATGGCCATGAAGCTCTTTATACAAACTATTTTGACCGTCTTTCTGCAAACCCCTGTAGTTTTTGTTCTGTTTTTTCTGTAGTTTTTCCAGCTAACATATTCTTCTCATTCTCTATTCTTGTTAAGATTTCAAATGCATCGAATATAGCTAGCTTTTTTGTAGCAGCTGCATTCTTCAATCTGTCAGCAGCTAAATCTGGAGACAAATCATCTAATCCCTTTTTAATAATATCCTCCTTAGCAACCTTAATCAGCTCCTTTACAGCTGACTCTCCAGCTTTTATTATATCTTCTTTTAACTTTCTAACTTCCATCTACAACAAGAGCTATATCATTAGACTTCATCCTATAAAGAATCTCACCATCAACATCAAATTCATATTCACTCTCTGGAGTAAAACATATTCTATCTCCAACATTTACACCAGAATCCTCAAGAAATTCATTGCTGTATTTAATATAACCAATTAAATCTTCATCTGGTTTCACAAAACAAAAGTCACCTATAGTATACCAACCATCTTTGTTTTTGTACATAAAGAATTGATTGGGTTCTAGGAAAAACGTTTTGTCTTTTAAGAAACTAAATCCACTTCTTTCCTTCCCATACATGTCGTAGTAAATCTTAAATACGTTGTGGTGAACAAGAAGTGTGTCTCCCTTTTGAATAGGGCCATCGTATCCAGATGGACACTCTACAACTTTAGCGTAACGATTAGATGCTTTGTGGTCTTCTTGTGAAGTGCTTGTTATAAAATCCACACCCCCAATCTTTCTCACATTATCATAACGCCTACCACCGACAGGCTCAACGATAAAATAAAAAGGAGACTTCATTCAAAGTTGATATTGTATTCGACAGATATTGGCATGTTTTCATTGAACTCTTTCCAAAGGAATATCTCATCATTGCGTTCAATCCACACCTTTATACTATCTTTATCTTTATCGTGCTGAATTAAATGTATCGAGTGGCTATCATTAAGAATGTTTTGACCCACTATGTAATGCATAGCACCCGACTTATAGTCAGGTCCTATGGATATCTTTCTTATATCCATTTTATTTTATTTTAATTTATCCTAGCTTCCAAATCTCAACACTAGCTGAAGGTGCATCTGCAAAAGAACTAGCTGTAGTTACTGCATGCAATCCACCATCATCTGCTCCAGAGTTACCGCTGTCTCTTACTATTTGGAACTTAAGGGTTGTAGAAGCTGCTGTTATTGAGATAGGAAATGTTTCATCATGAGGAATCAAAGTATCATTGTCACGAAGCTCTATAGCTCTAACAAATCCATTTGGGGAATCATTTACTAAATTCCTCAAAAGAACATAAGCATTATTTGAAGTGTTGTCTCTTTGAAAACTTGCGTGAAAATTTACAAAATATAATCCTGTCTGATTAAAAGTAATTGTTCCAGATGCATCAACTTGAACAGCATCACTAGATGTTCCTTGAGCTGCACCAAACTCTACCTGCAGTATAGTATCTAACCCAGAAGGGTCTTGATTAGTTGTAGACGATGCACTCAATGAAGAGCTAACAGACAGGCCTGTTCCGATATATGTTTTAATATCTGAAAACAAAAATGTTTTTGTTGCACTAGAATCGTTTACATCTGTTCCAATAACAAAATCTCCATCTGCTGGAGTTACTGCTGGATAATAGGTTTGGTTACTTATCTTCGACATTTTCTTTTATTTCTCCTGTTTCTAGGTTAATTGTTACGTTATCTCCATACTTTTCAACAAGCTCAGCTTCTAATTCTTTGAACTCTGATTGAAGTGAAGATACCTTGTGTAAGGCAACATGCTTCTGTAGCTCTGCATCTGCAATCGCTTTCTTAAGAGAGTTAAACTCTACATTCATTGCATTTACCTTATCAAGCTCTTCTGTTTCTATTTTTTTCATTTGATTAAATTTTTACAAAGATATGGATTTTATTTTATCTACCCTGACCTCTGTATGGTTGCTTATATGATGATTGCTCTCTTGAGGCATTCTTAGAATGAACCCCTGGTCTCTTCTTTTTGTGAGAGACTTTAGGGCCATTAAACATCGCTCTTGCCATTCTTTTTATTTTTTTCCCATGTGCGCCCAACAAAGTACGCTCCATAGACTGTGATTAATAATGATTGAAAGATTGGAATATAATCCTTCTGTACTTGAAATCCACCTATGTTTCCATCTGTGAACGCCAGCAAGGTAAACATTGTTGTTAAAAAAACCATTACAAGAGGCCGTATATTTTTCGACAAAAAAGAATCGCTCTGCATGTCAAACTTCCAACGCTCTGTGACTTGAGACTGAGCATCGTTATCTGCTTTTTCTAAAAGCTGTTGAACCTTGTGTTTAGCAGCAAGTCTTTCTTCGTCTGTTGTTGTTACTTTGTCAATAACATCTCCAATGTCTTTGACAAGACCTCCTGTTATAAGTGAAATTAATTTCTTCATATTACTCTGTATTGTGTTTTACCATCAATCCTTTGAGCTCTCAAGCATCTTGCTCTATTTCTATCTGGAGAAACATAGGATACATGCACCCAGTCTGGGGTGTCATCATCCCCAAACTCCCATATCATTTGGTCAAAGTCTAAATGCTTTTTTATGTAGTCAAACATTTCAGCATTTGTTTTGTGACCGTAGCTATCATCAATATCAATAGCTCTACCCTGACAATGCTGGCTTGAAGAACTCCCGCCAACAGCCTTATTTAGGTCTGGAACTCTCAAAAAAGAATTTATTTTTATAGGACCTCTTGTCCATTTTCTTAATGGTTCGAAAATGTTTTCAGCTACAACCTGCATGTTTGTAAATTGATATTGGTCTGGGGTATTATCAATACCCAATCTAAGGGCGGTTACAGAACGAGTGCCCTCCTTGTAGCTAATGTGTTCGCTTATTCTTTCCATCTAGCAGCATCCGCAAAAATTACAAAAATCACACATAACTATAGTCTATCTATTACTGTCTGTATTTCGTTTATATCTATATCTAATTTAAAACTAAGGTCAGCAGACCATTGTCTTACAGGTTTATTTTTATGATAAACAACTATAAGGGGTACTGTTTGCACCTGCTTTTTAAAGTCGGGGTTTTGGTCTTCGAGCCAAGCAAATTGAATTTCACATCCAATCAATCCATTGAGGTCTATATTGTGCTGCTTATTCCATTGAGAATTCACTTGTAAAACTGTAATATAACTTTTGCTTACCTCACCTAAAGAAGATGGTGTAAAGAATAAAAACAATAAAACAATTAACCCTTTCATCTTAACTCATATAGACGCTGTTCAATGATTTCTAGTTTCTCAAAGTTTTTTTCTATCAGCTCACGATTATTCATAATCTCTGCACGAATAGCTTGGTCTTTAATGTCATACTCTTGTCTAGAGATAACAGGTTCTGGCTTCTCCATCGCTTCATTTATCTGTCCCTTAAGACTAAAATAAAACGCAGTAACCGTACTTATGCCAACAGCAAGAGATATAATAGTCTCTATTGACATGTTGAACTTTGTATCTTTAGACAGCTCTTTTGACATATCTTACTATTCTGTTTCTGAATCTTCAACATCTAAAGATGCAATGTAATTTTCGACTAACTCGTCTGTCCAAACTCCTGTAACGTAAGGTACTAAATTGCTTGGTAATTGCTCTGTAAAATATTCATTACCGTCTTCGTCTGTACCTAAAAGTCTAGGTTTTAACTGGTCTGGATTGTAGCTACTTCTATGAAAGCTGCTAGAAACTACGTTATCTACACCATCAATAGTTTCTGTAATGTCGGTGCGTTCTTTTACTTGCAACAATCCGTAGTCTCCTACAAATTCTACTTTATCTAAAACTGTTTTTTTACTTAAACTCATTTTTTTATTATTTTATTAATTATAATGCTGTGTAATATGTTATAGTGAAATTACAAGTAGTAAACGACGCTAAATAATTTCCAGTCATATTAACTGGAGCACCAGTACCTCCCTCTTTAAATATTGTAAGGTCATTATTACTACCTTGTTTTTTAATTCTAAAAGGTGAAGGGTCAAGATTCCAATTGGCATTAAAATTACCCATATCCCCTAATTGGTTAGATACAAGAGGAGCGACAAAAGGTAAACCATCTATACCTACTGTACCAGTGGAGCCAGAATATGAAAGGGTGTTAACACTTATAAATCCCCAGCAAGTTACTTGTCTACCTACTTTGACGTACGACCCAAATTGCGCAAAATAACTTATTGCAATGCCACTAGAATTAGTAAAAGTCGGCGTGAAACTTCCCTCTTCGTAGTCGTCTAATTTGTTTGCTGAACTAGTACCACCAACATAAATACCATCGCTTACCTCTATAGAACCAACAACATCAAGTTTTTGAGAAGGATTCTCCGTGCCTATGCCGACATAATTATTGCCGCCATCAATTGTAAGAACCACACCAGCGGGGCTTGATAATTGAACATCACTACCAGAAACAACTTTTATTCCTTCACCAGAATTTCCAGCAATATTAAAAGTATTTGTAATAACATCTAAATCTTCTGAGCCGGCGGTGCCATCGTAATATATACCTCTACCGGTATAGTTATTTGATATGTCACCTAGTTTAAATGAACCAAAGGTATCAAGACCAAATTGAGCATTTATATCAGTTCCAGTGTTTATTTGAAGTTTTGATTGCGGGTTATTCGTTCCAATTCCGACGTTGCCATCTATATAGTTTTTATCAATATTTTCTAAATATAACCCCCAGTTATTGGTTATAGTACTACTAGCTGGCTTTTCAACTGTTCCTTTAAAAAGATATGAATCCGTTATTGTTAAATTGTTATTTATATCTTTTACAACTCTAACACCTTCTGAAGTTGCTAAGTTTGAATCTATAACATTTTCTACATCTGCACCAATTAATAAAGGTGTTACGTTATCGTTAGTGTCATCAAGGTGAATTACAATTCTACTTCCAACTGCTTTTGTTGAAATAGTTCCATCAAAACTACTAGTTATTTCCGCCCTTGCAAATGCTCCATAAACACTACCAATAGTGTGAGTGGAGTCTTCAATACTTGTGTCTGAATAAGTTCCATACATATTGCTTACTTGTCCAGTCTGTGCTGAATTCAAAGCTTTAAAATAACCGCCAGTTATATCAGAAATGTTATCCCCTGTGCTGTTTCTAATAGATGAAGCTCTAGCGTATACACCATATATATGGTTAGCGTCGCCAGCGGTGTTATTATTAACATCAACATTAATACCTCTTAATTGGAGTTCCTGCGTTTGGTTACCGCCGCTAGCGTTGCAGTCCATGTCAACGTTTATCCCCGTTAGTGTTCTATCTACTGTAATAGCATCTGTGCCTGCTACATTCGCGTCAACGTAAAGGCCGTTAAAACTGGTATCTTGGTTGGTATTATAGTTATATTTAAGATTAAATTTAGAGTTTGAAGATACACCAGTTCCACCAAAGTCCATGTTAGCAGACCCATAATTTGTAGTTTTTGGTTTTTGTATTTTAAGATTATCACCACTATTTGCACTATTTGCTTCCCCTAAAACTATTCTTCCACTTTGGATATATAAACGAGCTATGGAATTAGAGGAATCTGCGTTTTCAAGTACAATCATTGATTTGCTAGCATTAGTGCTTTCAAATTTTGCGACTTGCGAGTCATCAGATTTTACATGCAAACTATTATCTGGCGAAGTCGTTCCGATTCCAACTTTAGTATTTAAAGGAGTAGAAGAAACAATATGTAATTCATTTGCAGAAGAATCTTGAGAAACAATTGAATCACCAAGAGTGTTTGCTGTGGCAAAAACAGGAATAGTATTTACAGTTCCATTTATAAATCCGCTTAAAAGGTCGGACGAAAGTATCTTGATGTTTTGATTGCCATCAAATCCAACTATAGTAGTTGTTGCTGTATCGCTTGTTCTGTTGGTGAACTGTGAAAACTTAATCGGCATAGTTTATTTTTTTTATGGGAACAAATATGTTTCTGTTATCATTGTGGCTTGTGGGTCTCCAGGTGGCTCTGAACCAACCTCAGCTATAATTTCTATCTCTGGGTCAGCAGTTCCAATTTCAGTAATCATCTCCAATGACTCTATAGCCCCGTGGTCGTATAGGTCATGGTCAATAAAAAGTCCTACTGAAAATGATAGTGCCATTTTACCAGAGTGCTATTAAGTTAGTTGCAGTTGTTCCTGTTGCAAATACCTTCTTAACATTTACTGGTACAAACTGTCCGTTGTTTAGGTTGTAAAAAGTAACTGTGTCTCCTCCTGAAGTTGTTACTTTAACTTGTCCTCCAACTCCTACATACAGTACACATCCACTTTGCTCACCTCTATAAATGGTATAAGCTTCTCCAGAAGTCATAATGTCTCCACTTAAGCTAAGCTGAGTGTCACTATCTACAGCTGTAACAGTTGCTGCAGTAGCGTCAGATGTATTGTAAACAATATCACCAACTTGAACTTTTGATTCGAATGTCTCTCCTGAATCTACCAGTTTGTTTGCAGTAGTTCCAGTGGTAGTCCCACTTGCTGGAACACTTGATGTGTTTGGTATGTTGGCATTATCACTTGGGTGAACTTCTAATGCACTTTGTACTTGTAATTTTTGATAAGCCATTTTATTTTTTTTATTTATGCAAAGATATTATTTTTTATCAAAAGGAAACATTCGGTTAAGAGCGTCACGTCTTTTACCACATCCGCAGTCTTTTCCAACGGCTTTAGCCGTTTTTTCCACAACGGTTTTGATTCCTGTTTTAACTGTGACATTCTCTATAACATCACCTAATCCTCTTGCTTTCATATTATAGACCTCATAGCATCAATAACATCTTGTTGCCCGTATTTTTCTTCTATTTCATCTAAATCAAGATAAGGCTTAACAAGCTCATTGTCGTGGTTTGTTAATAAAAATCTATACAAATTAGCAATAACATCATTTTCTTCTGATGTAAAGTTTTCTATAGAATAATCTTTGTCGTTTATCTTTAAAGTTTCAATTGACATAATTTTAGTATTAAGAAGTTAGATATGTTACTGTCGCACGAATTGTATCATTACCTTGAGGAGTTGTTAGCGAGCCTTGGAAAAAATAATTATTTGTGGGGAATGGAATAGCAAGAACATTACTTACTGCTGTTGATGCGTTTGTATCGTACACTAAAGGAAACAAAGCTGTTTTAGATATCCACCAAGCGGGCGCTACTTTGCAACCAGCTGTTACCACATCTCCAGTTGCATTTGTTAAATTGTTTCTTCCTATAGCGGTCAAAGAACCAGATGGTTCAATCGGACTTACTGGCGCATAAGGTAAACCAGCTATAGCTATTTGTCCACCTGTGCCTATTACTCCTACTGGAAATTGAAAAAATAAATAAAGTTGCACTGTTACAACATTTCCTATTTTACTATAAGTACTACTGTTACTCCAGAAGGTTGCTTCTGACTCTCCCGCTTCTCCGTATAAACCCGGGACGGGCGCTGTAAACCAAGTTATTGTTGGTTCCCAAGTTCCTGTTTCAGACACACTGCTTGCTATATCCTCCATGGTATACACATGTGTCTTGGAATTTAACTTCGCAGATTTTCTTTCTGTCATATCTACACTTGCAGATGTAAATATTAATTTATCTCCTGACGGTATTGTTGGCATGGTTTTATTTTTTTACAAAGATAGTTATTTAATATTTTCCTTTTCTAGTTTTGGGTGAACTTGCTTTGCTACCACCAGGCCCAGCCCATAAGTGCTTACACGCCCAGTATCTAGCGGTCATTTTATCTTTAGCAGTAGAACATTTATGTCTAGCTCTGAATGAACTTCTTGCTGCCTTAGAATAGTTATGGCCATAACCCTTAGCTCCAAAGTGGATAAGCTTTTCCTTACCACCAGAGCAAGCCTTAACCATTTTTTTCTTACCAGCTCTGTCGCTTTTAACAACGACATTGCATTTCATTTTTGCTTTGTTAGCCATATTACTTTTGCATCTTATTCATCTTAGCTTCAATGATTGTTTTTTGAAGGTCAGATGGTAGTGTTTTCTGTTCTGCACTTAAATACATATCGACAACACTATCCTTGAATCCCACGTCGCTATGTTTTACCTTATTACCTTTCATCTTTATGTGTATCTTTTAGTTACTCTTGCTGCGGGGGTGTTTGCAACAAACTGTCGGTTTTTCCCCTGTCTTTTTTTCTTGCGAGCAGTAGCAGCTCTTTCTGATTTGCTCATGCTCTTGGCCTTCTTCAGCGGAAGGCATCTGTCTGGGTTCTTCTTGTCCTTGCTTGTACCACAAGCCCCAAGGATTGAACCGTCCGTTCCAATTCTTACCCACTTCTCGTTCACCCACTTTTTTAATTCACCCATTATTTTTTTTGTTTACCATAGGTAAAGTTCTCTCCAGACACAGAAAGCTTGTCGATTACCTCTGTTTGTAGGTCTCTAAGTAGCTTTTCAAGCTTATCTTTCTCGATAACCATATGATTTACCTTGTCCTCAAGAGCTTCATTTTTAGCCTTCAATGACTCTAATTCCTCTGGATTCTTACCAATAAAGGTGTAAATCACCACAGATAAAGAACCTACCAGCATACCAACTATCACCTTGAAGATGTCGTTGTTAGTGTCTGGTATTTCTTTAAACGCTAAAAACAACAGCAAGCCCATAACCATTGCAAACACTGTTGCAGCACCTATGTAACCTCTCATCTCTTTGTTTCTAAACATTACATGTAGCTTTTCATTTTATTAACATCCTTGTCTTTGAAAGCAATACTATCATTGACAGGTTTGATTTTCTGTAAAAACTCTTCATTATAAGCATGACCTGTTGGACCTACTTTGATTTTGGTTTTCTTTTTCTTAATTTTCTTGAGATACTTTTGGTTTAGCATTATTTCTTTCTTTTAGATGCTTTCGCATAGTTAGGGTCTTTGCAATACTTACTTGCAGCGAGATTAGCGTAGGCACTTGGATATCTATCAAAGGTTCTTTTGGCCCACGCAATCCCAGCTGAACAAATCTTGTTGCCTTTCTTTTTTGTTCTACCTGCCATTACTTTTTCTTGTCTTATTTTTTTGTCTTATTTTTTTGCGATAAGCTTTCATAGCTTCTCTTTTTTCTTTGCCTTTTTTCCAAGAACCTGCAGCAAATCTATCTGCTCTTCGTTTACTTCTAAATTCATAAACCTCACCTGCCGCTAGTGCTTGGTTAAAAGTTTGAGGTTTTTCTTTTTCATCATTTTTAAAAGTTATAGTAGGAGCAGCATAATGTTTATCATTATTTTCACCACCTGTATATGTTGCCATTTTTACAGTAGCATTTCTTCCCGACTTGTTTCTTTCAAGATTTCTTAAATGCTTTTTTCTATTTTTTTTAATAGTGCCAGGCATAACTATTTCTTTTTATTTTTAGCACCTTTGGCGTAGTTAGGGTCTTTACAATACTTACTTGCAGCGAGATTAGCGTAAGCCGAGGGATACCTATCAAAAGTCCTCTTAGCCCAGGCTATGCCTGCGGGGCAAATCTTATTGCTTTTCTTTTTACGAGCCATTTTATCTGTATGACTTTTTAGTTTTCTCTTTCTTTTTAGCAGCCGTTTTCTTTTTAGGCTTCATGTATTTTATCTTTCCTCCTAGTGGCATAACTTATATTTTTTTGGTTTCAGCAAAGATATAAATTTTATAACTTTGTTTTTCGAATGAAATACACTGTAATAAAAAGAAAGAGACATGATAGGGTGCAACCAAAGCACGACTATCTAAAGTACTTCAGAGTTGTCAGACATTGGATACGCATGAAGTACGAGATTGGACTCCCTGAACTTGAGATGCTTCTTTTCCTTCACGGAGAGGGTCTGTTCAAGAAGTCAGACTTCGATGAGTTCCAGAAACTAATCTCATGGGATACCGATAGATTCGACAGAATGCTTCGAGACAAATGGATAATCGTCTGGCGCAAGCGAACAGGCAACGAAGCTACTTTGTACGAAATTTCCTACAGAGGTAAGAGAATGATTACACACATGTACAAAATTCTAAATGGTGAGGAGGTAATCTCAGAGGACTCTAAGCGTAATCCTATGTTCAAAAAAAATGCCCCATATAAAGACAAACTCTACAGGGGCATGATTAGAAGAATGAACGAAGCTATAAAACAATCACGACATCCTTCAGCTGAATAACAGTCACTGGGTCTCCAGCGAGTACAACATCATAGGCGCTTCTCTTGTCGTAATATATCACATCATCGGCTTTTACTTGGGTAACTAAATCACCCACCGTCTTAATCTTTCCTTTTGCGTATCGCATCTGGCTCACATCTTCTCCTGATAGTATGAGGCCAGAATCAGTTCTGACCTCTTCTTCTATCTTGTCGATTACAATAAAGTTGTTGATTGCTCTCATTGTCTTTTAAGTGTTACTATTGCGTTTGTTGATAGGATTGTTGTAGCTACAGAAACTGCGTTGCGTAGTGCATTCTTTGTAACCTTAGCTGGGTCAATAATTCCCATCTTAAACATATCCCCATACTTCTCTGCTTTTACATCATACCCATAGTTCCAGTCAGCTATCTGAATGTCGTTGTAGTAAATATCATTTAAATACTTACCAGCGTTATTTAGTATCTGTGCTGCTGGAGATTTGAGAGCAGATGTGAATATTGCGTGAGCAATTTTTTTCGATTTTTCAGAATCATCACATTCTAAAATGCTAGCTGACTTGTAAAGAGATACTCCTCCACCAGGCACAATCCCTTCTTCAAGAGCGGAGCGTACAGCACAAACAGCATCATCCACTCTATCGTAAAGCTCTTTCTGCTCCACGTCAGAGTTTCCTCCAACATAAATAATGCCGATGCCTCCTGTAAGGCTTGCTATTCTTTCCTTGAGAAAGTCCTTGTCTGCTTTTCTTTTTGCGTTGTTGTGTTGATGCCAGAGTTCCTCAACTCTTTTGTCAATATCCTCATTGTTGCCTTTGCCTCTTATGATGATGGTATCATCACGGCTAACGATTACTTTCTCAGCAAACCCAAGGTCGTCCATAGAAATCAAACCTAAATCATCTCCTGTGCTTTCTGAAAAGTATTTTGCTCCAACGGCTAGCGCTATGTCGTTCATAAGCTCGTGGCTTTTGTATCCGAACTGCGGAGGAATGATGTGACAAATCTTAAGACCATTGCGAACTACGTTTGCAGCTAAGGTGTTAATTACATTCTGCGAACAGTTCCCAATAATCAAAAGCTTTTTGTTTTCATTGATTACTGGCTTGAGTATTCTTTCGATACTCACTACGTTTGCAATCTCTTGGTCAGCACAAAGTATATGCACATCCTCTAGTACACACTCATCACGCTTGTGGTCGTTGACAAACAAATGTGTTGTGTATCCTCTGTCAATGCGTATACCTTCTGTAACCTCTGAAAAGGTTTCAGATGTCTGTGACTTTTCAACTGTAACAATACCGTTCTCACCTACCTTCTTGTAAGCATCAGCGATTAGCTTACCAGTCTTTGTATCATTGTTTGCAGAAACCGTAGCCACATCATCTAGCCTGCGTCCGCTAACCTTCTTGGACTTCTTTTCAATAAACTTTACTACCTCATCAGACATATCGTTAATCTCACGGATTACTTCTGTGACACTAACGTCCCCTGAAGATAGATGTTCCATACCCGCTTTGATGATAGCTTCTGTAAGAACAATGGCTGTGGTTGTACCATCACCTGCACTAACCGCTGTTCTATCTGCTGCATCCTTCATAATGCGTACAGCTAGATTCTCAACAGGGTCTTCAAGTGCTATTGCCTTGGCTACTGTAACACCGTCCTTTGTAATAGTGACTCCCTTAGTATGGTTTTGTGATTCTATAAGTACTGTGTTTCCTCGTGGACCGAGTGTACTCTTAACTGCTTCTGAAATCTTTTCGATTCCATTTAGTAACTTGTCACGACCTTCCTGGTCGAACACAAGTTCTTTTGGTGTATAACTTAATTCATTCATTCAATTAGATTTTCTACAAATATACCAATAACAATACCAAAAAACAAAGCATGTTAATATGACAGTTTTATTCTTCTCTATACTACTATAGTATAATACTACTATATACTATTATTTTTAAATCTCTATAATAGAAAGTAAAATCAACATATTAACATAAAAGACTAGTAATCAATAAGTTACAAGAAAAATGTTTACATAAATTCAGCATTCTCATGTTGATAATTAACATTCTGGTTAGTAACTAATATGTAATCCTACAAAGAATAGGTATAAGTTTAGTTCCCTATAGTCGTGTTTCTTGTCTCTTGGGAAGTATGACCAACCTATTAATGGTCCGTGTTTAACTCTGTTAGATACGATTAGTGTAATGTCTGTGTTCATATAGCTAATGTAATCAATACCTCTGAACAAATTGTGTTAGATATGTGGAAGTTGAGGGTTATACATACATATTACGCATCACATCGCAAAAGTAAAACTGCTTTTTTTCTTCAGGGGGGGTGCATCTTTGAGCCATGCCCTACGGATTTTTTGCCGTTTCTAACTGCCTGACTATCAGATAGTTACATTCTTATTGCAGTATCTTATCATATCGCATAACCTCTGTAAATGCCTGAGTATCAGCGACTTATATCTTCTCTGTTGTAGCTTTTCAGATACAGAGAGAGAGAGCGTAACACCCTGAGCATCAACAAGTTACACTTATATTTTAGGGGGGAATACGACATATCATAACTACTTGATTATCAATAAGTTACAAACTGAATTTAGTTGTGCAATCGAAGGAAACAATACCAAAACAGAAACCTCAAATTATCATATTCTCAATAAATACCCCAAAAACGCCTATTTTATTGCGAAATTCTCATGAGAATAATGCAACGAAATCCCCATTTTATTAAATTATTCATAACAAAAACATTGTTTTACTGAGATGTCTATAAAAATGCTATTAATATCAGATTATTTTCATGTTTTGTGCCAACCCCATAACTACCTGAAAACCAGCCACTTACAGCCATATCAGAAACCTAACTTGCTCATTATCAGCATTTTGTAGTGTCAATTATACAAAGTAGTTTAGCACATCGTTCATTGACATACTGAAGTACACCAACAGACCCCGACCTCGTGGGTCGTGTTGAGGTATTTCAGGTTTGAATTATCGAAGTACAACAGAGTACGAAGTAGCAACGGAGGTTATCCCTGTCTTTACAGGTTAAACGATAACATTCTATCAAGTTATTCAACGAGCAAAAAGTACGAAGTTTAGATATCCCCCTCCAATACGGGGGTAATAGATTGGGAACTCGAAGTAGTGAAAGCGAAACGAAGAAGATAGCCAACCATAGGCAACGTATCAGGGCATCGTGTAAAGTGCAACGACAAGTTTGAAAACCTGCGTGAATTGGGGTAAAAGCCAACGAATATCGAGTGCCTAATCAACAGATTAGGTTATGGGAAAAACAAGTACAAATAATGCTATGCGTTACGAGAGAGCGTATCTGGAAAAGCATGAAAGATGAAAACCGACTAACCTCAACAGAGTCAAATCTGTTGGGGTAACTAATTTTTAAACACTTATTATTAATCTTTAATTTTTTTATTATGAAAACTCAAAATGTAACTAAAGCAATCAGTAACGCAACGAAGAAGGCAAGAGCAAAGAAAATCAGCAAAGCCATTGAGTTGCAACGCAAATTGAAATCAGCACACGAAAAAGAAATTCGTGGACTCAATTCACTTGTGAACTATGTAACTGCAAAAGGTAAATTCAGCGAATTTACAGAAGGCAAGAAGGCAATGGAAAACTTCATTGCATACGTCAACGACAGAGATAACGTAGAGATAAAAATAACTGATATAACAGTCAAAAACGTAGTCGCTAATTTGACCGACAGAGAGCTAAACAAGAAAGACGGAACGAAGAAAACTATCTTCTCAACGTACCATACCAAACTTGCCGTTTCTCGAATGGGCAAAGGACTAAGAAAGCAAATAATTTCAGAGAAAGTCAAAGCTAAATTAGCCAAAGCATAAACCACAATCACCCCTATCAGCGTAGTGAATATCTGGTAGGGGAACTAACTTTTAATTACATAAATCATGAAATACAATAGAAACGACGAAGAATTGGCACATATGCCAAGCAAAGTCAAGACTGCATTTTTGAAACTGCAAAGTTTAGATGCACCAGTAAACGTGTGGCATCAGAACAACCCGAAATACATGGACTATCGTGGCTACTTTTGGCTAAGTGGAGAAGAAGGCAAAGATGAATGGCTCGATTACTACTCCAACTTTTGGGGTAGTGATGAACTGAACGACATACTCAATAAGGCAGGACTATATTGGGAATGGGAGAACACTGCATGGGGTAATGTATATGACTTGTAAAATTAAATCACATAAATCATGAAGCGTACACGAATAAAGTACAAAGTAAATGCAGGAGAATTAGGACAATTCTTGAAGCAGAAACACGAGGACACGAAGAAAAAGTGGGGAAAACTCGTGCGACATACTCTTATTGAAAGGGGACTTGAGGTTACAAGCGACAACTTCAAAAAGGTAAGTGCCGAACTGAACAAGGCACAAAAGTTTAAGATATTGGAACGTAAATTAGGAATGATATGAATGTAGAAGAAGAGTGCGTAAGCGTACCACCACAACTACTAAAAGACCTTTTCGTTCAGTTAGAGTCACATCAAAAATTATTGGAATTATCTGAAGAGTTATTGCAATTATCTGAAGTATTACTTAATAATGGCAACTATTTTCATGAATATAATGTTTGGTCAGATTATCATGACAAATATATACATGAAGATGAAGCGTATTTTGATGAAGAATACCATGATTGGAAACTTATAGAATAAATAAATTATGACACGAAATGATTTTTATTGGATATGCAATGAGCATAACATATTGCCAAGCATAGCTTTGGAAGATAGCATGGTGCAGAAAATCTTGAAACAAGACCAAGAGAAACCAAGCGTAACAAATGAAATACTATTATCAACATACTTAAAAGAGAACTTATGAGTAGATATTGTAGACCAAGCTACAAGCAAAGCTGTACATAAATCTTGGAGGAGAAAGTAAAACTTTAAATAAATAAATTATGAAAGTAAAAATTCAACAACGAAGTGTTTACCACAAATTTGCACAGGTAGAGATAGACGTGCCTGATAACTTAAATTCAGCACAATTAATAGAATATATTTGGAATAACGAAGACTTGTATATAGATAAGATAGATGATGCGATGAGTAAAGCAACATACGAGTATGGTTTTGGCACAGATGATGATTCTAATTCACATAATAATTCTTATATGAATGAAGATGATTCAGAGTGCGAATTGAGATTTGATTGTGATGAATTAGAGATAGGAGGGCATTTATAATGGAAAATAAATAGATATGACTATATACGAGATAAAAGAAAGGACTGCAGAGACAAGTCCAAATTACTTTAGTAGAGATACTTTGAAATTCTTTGGGCAAACCATGAAGAGTTTTAGAATAAGCAAACTAAACGAACACGAGTATCTTATATCAGCACCAAGTTATTGGGGTGGGAAGCTAATGGGATATAGTGAGCGTGTATTTGATAGTAGAGATAACACTTTAAATAGCACAACATTATGATGATATCAGAACTACAATGGGGTAAAGACATTGAGGCTTATGATGCTTTGCCTATACCAAACTCCGATGGATATATGTCTATCTATGATGAGCAGATTCTACATAGATACATATCTACATACGGAGATATGGAAGTGAAAGTACGAGAAGGAAATGTATGGTTTAAATTCGACATACCTGAGATAGTAGAGGGCAGGGAGTTGGCTATAAACAGAAAATCAAAAACAATAGATAGGTGGAGAAATGGAGAATAGTATATGTATAAGATGGTCAGTTGATGACATCAAATACCTCGGGTACGAGTGTACAGACGAGGAAGGAATGGCTGTATTAGAAGCCATGAAGGACGACCATGACGCAAATTATGGTATAAGTTGGGCGACATTAGACAACTGGTGTCATGCTTTCAACTTAAAGTTTACAGGATAATGTGCATTTAATTTGCATATTATGTTTATTATTTGTAAATTTGTAAAACTAAATTAAATTAAATCATGGAGACGATTGAAGAAAAATTAGTTACTACATACCCAAACGACAAGGAGCACGAGAAAGACGATTGTGTTTGGGCTGACTACTTAGATGCGTACATTCTAAAGGAAGATGCATATCAGTGCGAGGAAAGTGGAAGCTGGTATCACGAAGACGATGTGTATGACCACATGACATGGTGCGAATATGACGGCGTGCATGTTGAGCATGAGTATGCTTGGAGATGTGAGGCAACAGGCGAATATTTTTATCACACCGACTACAAAGGCGAGCTGTATGATGGCGGGTATATCCACACCGAAGACCCTGATGAGTACAATTATGTGGAGCGTGGTCGAGCAGAAGGGTATTGGTTGCATTCAGAAGATACTAGAGGGTGCTATGATATAGATGGATATGTGCACGAGAATGACGCAACTTACTGTGAAGCAGATGGAGAGTACTACTATGATGAAGATGAGATGCCAAGTGGACAAGATGATGAGCATATCTGTTCGTATCATGATTCGCCTGAAGCAGAGTTTGTTTTGAATTCATACTCACATAAAATGAGGATTGGATTTGAGATAGAGAAGACTGGATTCACAAACTTCGATGGGCTTTTGGCAAACGATATAGGAAATTATGTAGGTTCTCATGACCTGTTCAAAGGCTACGAGACCGATAGTTCTTGTGGAGTTGAAGCAATCACAAACATACTACCACTGGATAGCCCAAGAAGTGAAGGCAGAAACGAAGTGTTTGAATACTTTGATGAGGCAAAGTCTATCATCAATTCAGCATGGAACAGAAAGTGTGGTGGGCATATCTGTATATCTGTGCGGGGAATGAGTGGGTATGATATACTCAACAAAGTCAGAGGTAACATGGCTATACTATACTCAATGTACAGGTACAGACTAAACAAGGAGCATTGTAGTGGAAACAAAAAGCTTGTGCGTGAACACAATACAAAGTATTCTCCAGTCAATGTCAAAGACTTTGGCATTGAGATACGAATACCAAGTGTTGTAAAGAACGTAAGACAGCTAAAGCTACGCTATGATTTGATGTACAAAATCATGCATCACAGCATACGAACAAGGCAATCATACGACAAGCTACTTGAGAAGATTGACTACATACTTATGCGTATGTACAAAGACAGAGAGAAAGTTGATTACATAAAGCGTTTGTCTTACGACTTCAGAAAGTATCTACTTAATGATGAAACGCCATCAACTATATATGAATTTTTAGAACGAGAAGAAGATTAAATTATGTGTGTAATTATTGTAAAACAAGACAACGATAAAGTAATCAAGCAAGACACCTTGATTGCTTCAGCATCTAAGAACCCTCATGGATTGGGTGTTCTTTGGCTAGACAAGTGGAACATTGAATACTTTGAAAGCACAGAATACGAGGTGCTACTTACAAAGAGACCATTCATTGCCCACTTCAGATACGCAACGGTTGGTAAAGTGTCAACAGAAAACTGCCACCCGTTCAACATCAACAAGAATGAGATTCTATTTCAGAACGGAACTATCTACAATCTTGGAGATGCAGACACGACAGACACAGAAGCTATGGCTCGGATACTCAAGGACATACCCAAGAAACACTGGAGAGATGTGCTTGAGATGAATGATTGTAGGTTTGTGACAGCAGACCTGAAGAACAAAACATTCGAGCTGTACAACGAGCAGGATTGGGTACAGCGTAATGGAATATATTACAGCAAGAAGAATGTGCTTGACCTTGTGCCTGTTGCAGTGTATGGTACACTAAAGAAAGACTACTCAAACTACTCAAGATACCTTCGCACCTCAGCTTATGTGGGCAGGGGTTACACCAAAGACAAGTACCCACTTGTTATTCAGGGACTGCCCTATCTACTAAACAAGAAGGGTGTTGGTAAAAATGTAGAGGTTGATGTATTTCTAGTTGACCAGTACACACTATCGCAACTTGATATTCTTGAGGGACACCCCAACTGGTACAAGCGAGAGAAGATTAAGATTGAAATGGAGAACGAGAACTTCATGACTGCATGGATATACTTCAACGACACTGAAGACACTGGAGTATACCACGAGTCATACAATCAGAACATACTACCAAGCTACGACAGATTCAATACTTGGAACGCATGGGAAGATGATGACTTTGATGATGACTTCGGAACAGCTACATACGAGCCGAAGGTTACAGAGGAAAGGTGTTCTTGTGGGGACACACTTCACGAAGACCCATACTATCAAGACGCTAGGTATTGCATGAGTTGTGAGGACTATATATATGATAAGAATGTTGTTCTCGAATAGACAAAAGTACAGGATTGAACTGTACTACGGAGGTGAAAAATCAAACAAGGTTATATTCACCAGTGACTACCACGAAGCAAAACGCCTTGTGGAATCAGCCGAGCATGGACTGATAACAAATTTAATAACAAATGAAATTTTAGAATGATGTATAATTTTAAGGACTTATTTTTCGACATGATAGCTTTGTTCCTATTAATCATGAGCATATTAGGAATAGGAAAGCTAGCACATGTGTTAGTAACAGAAGGTGTAGAGAATGCAACCTTCGGAATCTTTGAGGTACTATGACACACAAGGTTCTATCTACAGGAGTACACTGCATTCTTGACAGCGATGGAAGGGTGCATGTGTACACTGAAAATGAATACTATCATCAAGAGTGGTGGTTAAAAATTAAATATAAATATAAATTATGATAAGTAATTGTTGTAGTGCACCACCATCATACTTCAGTGATGAGTTATGTGGTGCTTGCCTAGAGTGGGCAGAGTTTGAAGATGAAGATAATTTAAATTAAATAGATATGCCAAATCATGTATATAATTCTATCTCGGTTGAAGAAGAGTATGCCGAGAAGCTAGCAGAGATTGCTAAGGTAGGGCTATGTAAATACTACAAGCCAATGCCTGACGACTTGCAGGGGACAACCAGTCCTCAGCGTATTCCTGAGACAATATCTCAGCAACAACACGACATCCTCATGGAGAAGTATGGTTGTACCGATTGGTACGAGTGGGCTAATCGTGAGTGGGGTACAAAGTGGGGTGCTTATGATAACAATTCCGAGGACCGACTTTATACTTTCACAACAGCGTGGTCTCCTCCTAACGATGAGATACTGTCGATGTTAATCGAGGACATACCAAGCTTCACTTTCTTTTGGGAAGAAGAACAAGGGTATGGTATGGAGTTCGAAGTAGAGGACGGAGAGGTGACAAATGTTTTCGAGTGGGACATTGCACCGTGGGAAATGGTTGAAGGCGATGATGATATTATGTTATTAGCTGAAGACTACGAAAATTATATGGGTAAATTCAAGAAAGGATATTACCAACATTATGACCTAGAGGGTGGCTACCTTGGGGCTACACTAGAAGAAGCCAAAGACAATTTAATTTCATTTAATAATAAGTAATTATGAGTAATTTAAAAACAACGAGAGGAAAACTCTCACAAGAGCAACGTGATTTTTTAATCAACAACAGCGAAATGCCAGTGGCTAAACTGCAAACTCAGTTTCGCAAGAAGTTTAATCGTAAGATTTCAGTCAACAACTTGACAAACTTCTATCGAAGAAACATGGAGAACAACACTCCGTTATTCTTTGATACAAACACAGAGTATTCTTTTGGAGCAGACCGAGTTAGTTTGCGTAATTCAAATGGAGAAGATGTGATGATAGACATTGCCTTGTTTACAGATGAGTTTGTTAAGAACCTAGCTGATGCTAAGAAATTCCAACTTGAAAATGAGTTTGAAAACAAGCTCAGATTTTGGGGTAACATAGCAAGATGGTAGTTTAATATATAAAAAAGTTATGAACATTTTTTGTTTGTTTGACAAACAATTTATATATTAGCAACGTAGATATGCCCCCCTAGAGAAGTAATAAGGTTAGTAATAGTTTCGTGTTTTCATAATTATAGGGGGGTTATATCTTTTTAAATCAAATAAAATGGGAAGAATGAAAGAAGTTTTTGAACGAGAAAGAGAGATGACTGAACATCTCAAGGTCGACATGTTCAGCTACCAAGAGATGAAACATTATTTTAAATCAGTAGCTAACTACTACGCAGGGAAATCTATAAGAGATGATAAAGCGTAACATATTCGACAAGTACTTCAAGGAAGTATCGGAAGCCTACGGTATTGATATACTATCAGATACCAGGGAGCGTGAATACACAGACGCTAGGTTTGTATTGTACTATTTGTGCCGAGAAAATAACATGAGGCTCAAGCAGATACAAGAATACCTAAGCGACTTAGGATTCAGTGTAAGCCATACCAACATTGTGTATGGTCACTCACACGTCTCATCACTTATGGGTAGAGATGAAGAGGTTAAGCATCTTGTAGATTCTATACAGAATGTATAATCCAATAGACTTATGGTATGATGCCGACATGTCCAACCGTGGTGTAAGAATGCAACACGATGATTGTGATTCAATAATATACATGGGCATCAAGATAGAGAAGAAGGACAACGATGTTCGTCTAATCAATACCAAAAAGGGTGGCAACTTCTACAAGGAAGTTACTGATGAGCAATACGATATGTTTTTTGAGAATGGTTTTTTAATAGGAGTATACAATGTAGTGAAAGCCAATACGGAAAGGTCACTTAATATTGTAACTGAAACCATTAACGAAGAACTTACAGGAACTCGAAACGAAAAAAAGTATGAGTACCTGAAGACAAAGAGAATGAATCTAATGAATAAGTTAACTGATATAATTAAATTAATTGAAAATGAAAACAATAAACATAAAAGGTAAGGATTACGTTACAGTAAACGAAAGACTTATACACTTCAGAACCAACAAGAAGTATGAAGACTGGCAGATACATGAAGATGTAATCTCTGTTGACTCAGAGGGTGGTATCTTCAAGGTAACAATATGCGACAGCACTGGAGTTGTAAGAGCCCAGGCTCATGCTCAAGAGGACAGAAACTCAAGCTACATAAACAAGACTAGCTTCTTGGAGAATGGGTTTACCTCTGCGCTTGGTCGTGCACTTGGTTATCTAGGCATCGGTATTGACGCATCAATCGCTTCAGCAGATGAGGTTGGTATGGCAGTAAAGAAGCAAGAACTTCCTGAAAAGATTTCCTTGAAGGTAGATGATGACAACTGGTCGAAGGTTGTTTCGTATGCACAAGCCAACAAATCTCAAGGCAGTACGAAAATACTTAAGGCACTTCGGACTAAGTACACCATAACTAAGGCAGTAGAGAAGAAGATTAACGATGTCTTTGCATAAAGATATAGAGCTTCTTAGAGAAGACGAAAACTACTACGGAGAATTGGGTAGGAAATACCTATCCAACTCTGATGTAGGAACTCTCCTTAACAATCCAAAGAACTTTGGAAAGAGAGGAGAGGAGACTAAGGCTATGATTGAAGGTAGATACTTTCACACAGCCATGCTTGAGCCACAAAAGCTATCTAGCTTTGAGTTCATTGATGCCTCTAGTAGAAATACTAAAGCGTACAAAGAACTTGGTAAGATGGTGTTGCTCAAAAAAGAGAAGGAGTGGTTGGACCAGCTTATCGACACGATGAAATCTAATCTAAACTTTTACGAACTGATTTACATGGATGGAAACACCTATGAAGAACCAGGGATAAAAGATATAGGTGGAGTTCTTTGGAAAGGTAAAGCTGACATTGTGTCTAAAGAATTTATATTGGACATAAAAACCACAAGTTCAATCTCTGATTTCAGGAGGTCTTGTTACAAGTATAACTATGATTCTCAGGCTTTTATATATAAGTGTATATTTGGAAAGCCAATGATGTTCTTAGTTATTGACAAGTTGACAATGAATATGGGTATGTTTGAAGCTTCAGATGAGTTTGTACAAAGTGGCAAACAGAAAGTTGAAAAGGCTTTGAATGTATACAACATGTTCTTTGTTCCTGAAAGTCAAGAGGACATATCTAATTATTTTACATATGAAATTCTTTAAAACTATCTTGGGACAAAAAGAAAAGAGCAATAGCTTTTGGATTCAAGTTCCAAAATCCGTAGATTCGCGAGAAGACTACGATAATTTTATGGTCGAGACTCTCGACTTTATAAGTAGTAATGTTAACATTAAATCTAATATCAATAAATATGTCTAAAGAAAAAATCTTTGCAGACGGTTTTAACTTCAAGAGAAGAGAGAACGCACCCGAGTGGGTAGTAGGAAACATCAGTGTCAAAGTAGAAGATGCTGTTAACTTTCTAAACAAACATTCTAAGAATGGTTGGGTTAATCTCAACGTGAACAATGCCAAATCAGGCAAGACTTATATTGAGCTCGATACTTTTGAGCCAAATAAGAAGACAAGTAACTCAGAAACAAAGAACAATCAGGTCCCTGAGGACCTGCCTTTGTCCTTCTAGTTCTCCATGAGAGAGAGGGGGCGTAACTGCTCCCTCTTTTTTTATATTTACTATGTTGATTTTTATTCTCCCTATTTATATATATAGATTACTACTTATATAGTTTTTTATTTACTATATCTAAGGAAAAAAATTAACATATTAACATAGAATACTGATTATCAGTTAGTTAACTAAATTAAATCAACATTAGAATGGACAATAGTAACATGGTAACTATATTCAGGAACATAAAAGAGACATCCACTCCCTTCTATAGGTCGGTGGACTTTATCCTGGATAGAATAAAAACAGGTTCGTCTAAGGAACTTGTAAAGGAGATAAGGTCTCAGAGAGATAAGGAGTTTAGGAATAGATTAAAACAAAACTTACCTGCAGTTTGCTTCTCGGGTATGTTTACAAAGCGTTCAGATGATTCAATCACTGAGCATAGTGGGATGATATGTCTTGACTTTGATGGGTACAAGACAAAGAAGGATATGATTGAAGAGAAGGAAAGGATTTCCAAAAACAAATACACAATGTCTGTGTTTGTATCACCATCAGGTCTTGGTCTCAAGGTACTTGTCAAGATTCCACAAGAACCTGAGAACCACAAAGCATACTTCAAGGCACTAGAGAACCACTACAGTTCTGAATACTTTGATACCACATCAAAGAACATATCAAGGGTTTGTTATGAGTCTTATGACCCACTGATATATGTAAACAAGAACTCAACTACATGGGACAAGGTTGAAGAGCATGAGTATAGGCCAGTGGACAAGTATTCTTCAAGGCCTACAATACCAATCACTGATGAGAATAAGATTGTAGATATACTGATGCGTTGGTGGGAAAAGAAATACGGAATTGTTGAGGGCGAAAGAAACAACAACGTGTATGTGTTGGCTGCAGCTTTCAACGATTATGGTATCAACAAGTCTCTTGCTCTGTACATCATGGGTAGGTTTGCATCAAAAAGTTTTCCTGAGTCAGAGATTAAACAGACAATCGACTCTGCATACTCACAGACTCAGAACTTTGGTTCTAAGTATTATGAGGATGAGGATAAGGTAACTTCAATCAGACAAAAAATAAAGAGGGGTGTATCTAAAAAGGAAATTAAACAACAACTTGCAGACCACAACATTGAAGACTTTGTTGCCGACTCTGTTATTAATCATATAGAGAACGAGTCAAGTAGAAAGTTCTGGACAAAGAGTGACAGAGGGGTAATCAGTATAGTGCACATACTTCTGAAAGAGTTTCTTGAGGACAATGGATTTTACAAGTACTCACCTGAGGGTAGCAAGAACTTTATATTTGTTCGTGTAACTAACAACCTAATAGACCACACTTCAGAGGAAGAGATTAAAGACTTTGTGCTTGGGTATCTAATGGAGATAGATGACCTTTCAGTATACAACTTCTTTGCAGACAAGACAAGATACTTCAAGGAAGACTTCCTGTCTATGCTAGCACCTGTTGATGTATACTTTATAGAAGACGATAGGTCCACCTCATATTTGTATTACAAGAACTGCGCTGTCAAAGTAACAAAAGATTCTGTAGAGGTAATTGATTACGTTGACTTAGATGGATTTGTTTGGAAAGACCAGGTAATTGATAGGGACTTCGACATATGTGAAGCTACAGAGTGTGACTTCAAAACATTTGTATCTAACATAGCGGGGGCAGAGTCAACAAGAGTGCAGTCAATGGAGAGTACAATAGGATATCTCTTACACGGACACAAAAACTTATCTTACTGTCCTGCAGTAATTCTAAACGACGAGGTCATTACGGACAACCCTGAGGGTGGAACTGGTAAAGGTATCTTTGTCAATGCCATATCACAAATGAAGAAGCTTGTTGTGATTGATGGGAAGTCGTTTAACTTCGAGCGTTCATTCGCATATCAGCTTGTATCTGCAGACACGCAGACGCTTTGCTTTGATGATGTGAAGAAACACTTTGACTTTGAAAGATTGTTCTCTGTTGTAACAGAGGGTCTTACGCTTGAGAAGAAAAACAAAGACGCAATCAAGATACCATTCAGCAAATCTCCAAAGATAGTGATTACAACTAACTATGCTATCAAGGGTAAAGGTAACTCCTTCGAGCGTAGGAAGTGGGAGCTTGAGCTGAAGCAACACTACAACAAAGACTACACCCCACTGCAAGAGTTTGGTAAGCTACTGTTCTCTGATTGGGGAGAAGAAGAGTGGTGCAGGTTTGATAACTACATGGTAAAGAACTTGCAGATGTATCTAGATAAAGGTCTAGTAATGAGTTCGTTTGTGAATCTTAAAATCAGAAGGCTGTCGGCAGAAACATCGCATGACTTTATCGAATGGTGTGGACTTATTGATGGTAATCCTGTGACAGACAAGCTTGTAATGAACAAGCAGATATACATGAACGAACTGTACAATGACTTCATAGCAGACAACCCTGACTATGCACCCAAAGCCAAGATGACTATATCGAGGACTAGGTTTTACAAGTGGGTTATCTCTTATGCTATATTCAGAACAGACCACGAGCCACTTCAAGGTAGAGACATGCAGGGCAAGTGGATTAAAATAGTAAATCAAGATGGGAAGAAGAAAGAAGAGCAACCCAAAGTTGCAGACGAAGAGTTTTTATTCTGATTTGAAGTGGTGTATTGACAATGACTGGCAAGTATATGTAGTCCCTATTAAAGGTAAGATGTGCAGGATTGCTATAAGAAAGGGAGGAATCACTACTGAAGGTAAGGATTATAAATACATCAACGGAGTAAGACACACAAGCCAAGAGGTGCTTGGACAATTAGAATATGATGACCAAAAACAAGCGCAGTATGCGATGCCAAAAGTATACGAACAACTAAGACAGAGATATGGAGATGAGAGATGAATTTTTTGAGAACAATATTCACTTTGCAATGCTCAACTCTTATGATGTGATTGTCAATGGTATAGAGGTAGAAGATATCATGGGAACTAGCATGCCTTTTATAGCACACAATCCGTTTGGAGATATCAAGGAGTCAGACGTACAGGGTATGATTGATTACTTTGAGGAACAAGAAGAGTATGAGAGGTGTATAAAACTAAAAGAAATACTAAATGGAATTTAGAGAATATCAGAAGGACATAATACAGAAAGGACTTGGCGTTATAAAGAAGTCAAGGTTTCTGTACTTATCCATGGAGGTTAGGACTGGAAAGACCCTGACTGCTATGGGTATAGCTAACTCTCTTCCAGTTAAGAACATGCTGTTCATAACAAAGAAGAAAGCGATAAGTAGCATACAATACGATTATGATATGCTTGAGCCTGGTTACGAGTTGCAGGTTATAAACTACGAAAGTCTACACAAGATAGATACAAAGGGAGTTGACATTGTGGTTTGTGATGAGGCCCATTCAATGGGTGCTTTTCCAAAGCCAAGCAAGAGAGCGAAGATGGTTCGTGAGATAATGTCAAAGCGAAATCCATATGTAATACTTCTATCTGGAACTCCGACCCCTGAATCATACAGTCAGATGTATCATCAGGTGTATGGTATACCAACAAATCCGTTTGCAGAATATAAAAACTTCTATCGTTTTGCAGATGATTATGTTAGAGTTTACTCAAGAAGAATCAATGGGTTTATGACTAATGATTATTCAAGGGCAAAGGAAACTGTTCTTGACCAAATGAAACCATATACGATAGCATACTCACAAAGGGAAGCAGGTTTCAAGTCAAGTATACAAGAGGAAGTTATGAGGGTTCGTATGAATCCAATCACATACTCTATGTGTAACAGACTCAAAAAGAATCTTGTGGTAGAAGGAGACACTGAGGTTATACTTGCAGACACAAGTGTAAAGCTAATGCAAAAGCTACACCAAATGTATTCAGGTACAGTAAAGTTTGAAAGTGGAAACTCAATGGTGTTTGACAACAGCAAAGCTGAGTTTATAAAGGATACATTTAGTGGTAAGAAGATTGGTATATTTTACAAGTTCAAACAGGAGCTGAACGCAATCAAGAATGTCTTTGGAGATGGAATATGCACTGAGCTTGACGATTTTAACTCAACTGATAAATCCATAGCACTTCAGATTGTTAGTGGCAGAGAGGGCATCTCTTTGAGAAATGCAGATTATATTGTATATTATAACATAGACTTCTCGGCAACAAGCTATTGGCAGAGCCGCGATAGGATGACAACCAAGGACAGAATGAACAACAAAGTGTACTGGATATTCTCTGAGAATGGAATAGAAGATAAGATTTACAGGGCAGTTTGTAAGAAGAAAGATTATACAATAACACATTTTAAAAAGGATTTACTAAGTTTGTAGTATGACCGAACAGCAAGTACAGTCTAAAAAAATTAAGGAACTAGAAGCTCAGGGTTACTACGTTATCAAGCTAATTAAAACAAACAAGAATGGAATACCTGACCTTGTTGCAGTCAAGAAAGATGAAGTTTTATTTGTTGAAGTTAAAGCAAAGAACGGAGTCTTATCTAAGCTTCAAGAGTACAGAATAAAAGAACTAGATGGATATGGAATTAAAACAGAAGTATATAGCGGTTGATACATTTGACTTTGATGTCTCGTTTATCGACAAGCTTTCTGACACCTTTAGTACTGTAGATACTATTAGGGTTACACAGAAGATAGATAGGTTGGCAGGTAAAGACCTTGTGGCCAACGAAACATACACCTTCGGTGGATTGCTGAAGGGACGAGGGAAGGAAGATAGATTCTTTTCCGTTCACATCATCACGCATGATGGTGGAGAAATATCCCTTGTGGATGTAAATGAAATAGAAGTAAACGAATATTTAGAACTTATAAATCATGACCAATATTTTGAACATATCAAATACAACTCTTAGAAACATAATCAACAAGAAGCTTAAGATAAACATACAGGATAAAAAGAGAGATAGAAATTATGCTGAGGGTAGATTTATATATTCTTACATATGCTCCAACTATCTTGGAATGAGACAGGTGGAGATTGCTAGAACCATGAAAAGAAACCACGCAACTATTATCCATGGCGTTAAAAGAACAGTGGAGCTTTATGAAATAGACAGACAGTTCAAGAAAAAGTATGATGACATCATGTCTATCGCTAAGAAGATGAACACCATGTCTACACTAGAAACGAAAGAGGAGAGTGAAAGAAGACAGGACCTTGAGATATCTCACGTGGAACTTAGTAATCTAAGAAAGGAAGTGAAAGAGCTAAAGAAAATGAATGCAAATCTAGAAGATAGGCTTTATAAAGTAAGTGAAATGGCTGCCTTGTTTTCTGATTTTGATATAAAGGAACACCACGTAGAACCTATTAGAGAAAAGATAGACTTGTATTTTAAATCTCTTGAGTGGAAGGGCTCGGGATATGATGGCACAATATATAATTCACACGAAGGATTGTCTAACATACATTAAATATAAATAAAATGAAGTACGGATACGAAGACATAGATAAGATTGTTGAGTTCAAATCTTGGGCTACACGTAAGAAACTTGATGAGCTGTTTAGAATCGACAGCTGGATGTACACAAACCTAGGAACTGACTCAACTAAAACAGAAAAAGAAGCCGTAAGAAAGAAGTCAAGAGCCATTTACAGGGCCATAAACAAAATCAATCCTACAATAGGAAAGAACTTTCTTTATCATATGGATAAATAATTCTTTGTTTTTTGAGAAAAAATAAATAGTTTTGTTAAAAATGTAAGAATGCATAAAGCAGGATTCAATACCGTTAAGTATATAAACATGCTCATGGACACAGTCTATGATGATGTAACCGAGCTTTATGAATCGCTGATTGATGGCGAATATGAGTCTGCAAACAACACAATAGACAGACTAATACAACTTCTAAAAGAAACAAAAGACATTCACCAAGATGAAACCGACAGACTTTAGGCCAAGATTAAGTGGCAACAAAAAAATTGCCTACGATAATCTTACTAGAAAAGAAAGAAGGATACTTGTTATAGGAGATATACACGCTCCGTTTGAATTAGATGGTTACTTAGATTTTTGTCAAGAGACTTATGCTAAGTTTAACTGCAATCAAGTTATATTTATTGGAGATATAATTGACAACCACTACTCATCATACCACGAGACAGACCCTAATGGTATGGGTGGAGGAGAAGAGCTTAGCTATGCTATATCAGATGTAGAGAGGTGGGCTGATGCATTTCCTGTTGCAGATGTCTGTATTGGAAACCACGACAGAATGATAATGCGTAAGGCATTTACCTCAGCTATACCAAAGGAGTGGATTAAAGATTATAATGAAGTCCTTGGAACTAATTGGAACTGGGGAGAAAGATTTGTGTATGATGATGTTCAGTACGTTCACGGAGAAGGAGGGACAGCTAGAACTAGAGCAAAGAATGATATGATGTCAACCGTTCAGGGCCACATACACACGCAGGCTTATAGTGAGTGGATGGTTGGAAGAAACTTCAGAGTGTTTGGTATGCAAGTAGGCTGCGGTATTGATGCTAACGCATATGCTTCAGCCTATGCTAAACATTTTAAGAAACAAGCTATAGGATGTGGCGTTGTTTTAGGTGGACACACAGCTATAAATTGTTTAATGAAATTATAATGTGGACAACAGACGCAACTTACGATATTAAAAATCCAGAGGAGAGAAAGAAAACTCCTGTATTTTCTGGAGTACTTATGTATTTCCCTGATGCAATCAGAGAGATTGCTAGATGTAGCTTAGCTGGTAACGAGCAACACAATCCAGATAAGCCACTTCATTGGGACAGAACTAAGTCAGGCGATGAGCTTGATGCATTGACACGACACCTTATGGAGGCTGGTACAACAGACTCAGATGGTGTTAGACACTCCACAAAGGTTGCGTGGAGAGCACTAGCTAATCTTCAAAAAGAAATAGAAGATGATAGACAAGAATAACTTTCTTTGTATTGACGACGAGTTTTCATATTCAAGATGCGTATATCAATGCAATGAATGTAAAGAGATTGAGGAAAATGAAGTTAAAAAAACAAGAGATAATTGAAGCCATAAACAGAGAGAAGCTTTCTGAAGAGCCAAACTTTGATACCATAAGAATGCTTCAGCAAATGTTAGATGATATAGACAATGAGTCTGATTAGGAACTCAAGCCAAGTGAAACAAGCCATAGACTTTAGTGGTGTTCAGAATGGAAAGATACATCCATCAGATATTGATGCTGCCTTTGAGTTTGATAATGAAGCGTTAATACTTATCGAAGTAAAGAGAATTGGTAATGATATACCAACTGGACAAAGGCTTCTACTTGAAAGGATATGTGACTCATGGCACACTGACAAAGCCATCGTTCTAAAGGTAACACATAGCTATCCATATGACGACAGAGACATACCTCTTGCTGAGTGTATGGTTGAGAGATGCTACTACAAAGGGGAATGGATAGACAGGAAAGGACCTCTGGTGTCTGCCCTTAATTCTATAGGTAAGAAGTGGGATATAAAAAAGCTAAATATATGAAAAAGAATGTTGAGCTTCTTATAGCTATGATTTTAAGTGGGTGTTTTTTCTATTTAATTTCAAGTTGGTTTGGAAATTAGAAATCAAAGTATTATCTTTGACTCGATTTAATTATTAAAAAAGTCAGCTAGGGAGACTATAAAATTCTTTTCTGATGAGACCTAGACGAAAACTAGTCCAATAAGAGCCTGAAGAACAGTAGGGCTCTTTTTATTTTACAGGAGTTTCTTCTAGTCCAGACTCCTTAATGCTGGAGGGCTTGATTGCAGTTTGCCGAAGAATATCATTTCCACTTGATGCTTTCAATTCTTTTTTAGACCTTCTAATTTCATTATAAAGCTCAGGGTTTAAGTCTTTTAAAACGCTCATCTTTATTTTCTTAGGCTTGCTTTTTTTCTTTTCTTCTTCAGTCATCTTCTTAGATTTCTTTACAATTACATTTGCTATGTAATCAAACTCAGGTGTTAGAACACCTGCATTGTGCAAGGTTTTAACTACGAGTGCCAATCTCAAATTATCTATAGCTTCATCAGTAAGTTTCTTTTCTGTTTCTCTTCCAAAGAATTCTCTTTTTATTGTGCCTCTATCTATAATCGTAGCAATTTGAATTAACTCTGTTGCTTTTGCAGCAGGTATACCAATCGTACCTAAAGACCTGAGTATATCTTCTTTATCTCCAACAAATAATTTTTCTTCTTGCTCTAAGAATAAATTTAAAAATCTAATTAACGTATCATCCAAAGCGGGAACAGGGGATATGATGTCGGTAGCTATGTTTCTAAGCCTTCCCTTAATTGAATTAAGCTCACGCTTGTACGCCTCTTCATCATCTTCATCATATGCAATTAAACCTAAAGCTAATGCTGCTAAAAACGAACTTAATATAAATCCTATTCCCTGAAAAGTTACAGATTCAGCTGGTAATGCGGAGAGAGACCTTCCTGCAGACAACCTGTCTTGAGACGATGCAGTTCTGGACAGTATTGTCCTTAAATCATTGAACGCCCTAGTCTTTTGATTCATTTGAAATGATGCAAATGGAAATAAAATCTTTCTAATCATCTGCGCTCCTGGATTTTTTGATGAAAACAATTCACCTTGAATGTCTGCATCAGATATATTTTGTTGTCTATCAACTTCAAACTGAGCTTTTGCAGCTGGGTCTCCTTCAATCTTGTGAGTAGACCAATCTATTCCAGAGATGTCCACTCCTTTTTTTGATAGCTCTTGAATGTAGTAAGCCAAGAAAGATGCTCTTGCAGTGAACCTATCTGGTGCAACAAGAAATAATTTCAAGCTTGCTTCACCAAGGTTCACTATACCTCTTCCAAGTTTCTTTCCAACAAGCTTAAGAATATTTTCAGCATCAGCTGCCTTTCTTAATCTGGAATCCAATGTAATGGTAGACTGAGAAGATAAACCTCTATTTGCTATTGGTTTTCCAGAATTATTAATAGCATTTTGCACATCTCTATTTGTCATAAGTGAAATGGCTAGAGCAGTATTTTCAGGTCCTGCATTTATAAGTGTGTTTACAAATGGAGTCAACTGTTTTATAAATTGAAAAGGACCACCAAGCACCCTGGCATATCCTAATTTTGATACTTGATTTATGCTGTTAACAATCCCTGAATAACTGTCATTGTATGGTTTCGACACATTTCTTTTTGCATCAACAATAAGATTTACCTTATCTTTTACAAGTTCTCTTACATCTTTTGATGGCACTATTTTTTTGAAAGCATCTGAGTTTAAGAAACCTATTATCCTTTGCGTGGTTTCTGCTGTATTAATATCTATAAGAGCCCTCTTGTATGCAGAAAAGTTATTCGAATCAAAGCTAAGGTCAACAACTCTACCCTTTGGTAATTGTGTTGGCCGTATCGTTGGCTTTAATACTCCTGTTTTTTCATCATAAACTCTCTTTCTTGTGTCGTAGTAAGCTGGAGCTCCTAACTCTTCAATGTCTTCTACCTTTTCAGTTTTACCAAAAGTATCAGTGGTGTAGTTTAAATCTCTACCTAACACACTATTGTAAACATTCAGAGAAACATCTGAGAGGTCCTCGTATATTTCAGACCACATGTCTTGTACAAACTCAACAGCTTGCAAGTTTGTTTTATTCATTTTTTCTCTTACTTCCTGAACTGAATTTGAGTCCTTAAGTATCTTGTCATATGCTACTTGGTATTCTTGAGACTTCTTAACTTCAACCTCGTTACCTTCACTAAGTCTTTTTATTGATTGCTCTATTAATTTTTTTCTTCTATCAAACTCAACCTGAGCATCCTTATCTACGCTTCTCATCATGAATGCACCCAGTCCCCTTTCAGTAATGTTCTCTATATTGTTGAATGGCTTGCCATTTGGTTTTGTCTTGTTGAATTTTTTTATGAAATCATCTATCTTTTTGTTTGTTTCTGTTTCAGCAGAGGCTGCTCCATCCACATACGCTCTTGTTCCTATCTGCTTATCAAATTCCCTGGCTTGAGATGGGCTTGTAAATATGTACTGATAAAAGTTTGGTAAAGAAGAAATCCATGTGTTCCATAATCTACCCAAAGACTTAACATTCCTTGCCTTAAATCCTTTATTTGCAAGTAGTTGAGCTGCATCTTCACCAGAGTCTCTTCCGATTACCACATCCATGCCTGCGGTAGATAGATTGGTTAAAAAGTTTACAAGCGAGTCTATCGCTTTTAGTGCCTCAGAATTATTTAGCTTGTCTATATCTATTCTTAAGAATCTATTTACTCTTGACTTAGCTTCATCAGAAACTTCTACTACGTCTCCTGTGAATGGGTCTACACCCTTTTTGAGCATAGACTTAGCAACAGTAGAGTACCTATCAAAAGCATTGTTAATCGCTCTTCGTATAAGCTCTTGTCGTTTATTTGCTTTACCATCCATCTGCTCCTGCGTGGTATCTTCAGCGTAAAGAATATCTCTCATCTCTGAAACTGAAAACTCATCTGCATTTAGCCCAGTAACATCCTCAAAGTTTTGTTTGAATAGTTCGTTTTCAATTTCAATCTCTCTTTCTAAAGAACTGGATGTGTATTGATTTATTTCATCGACATTAAATGTGGGCTTGACTGCAATACCAGTCCCCTTAACACGGCTTGGTCTTAGACCATCTAAAACTTTCTTGGCGTTTTCAAGATATAGGTCTATGTCCTCAACTGTGTTCGGGTTTATAAGTGCAAAGTTCTTTGCGCTCTCAGCTGCAATAGCATCAACCTTTTCTCCTTTGGCAGCTTTCTTTATTTTCTTTCTAATAGACTGAGCATCAGATAACTTCTTATCATTCTCTGCATCAATCATTATTTTTTCAGCGTACGCAAGTGCATTGTTAACTGACTTTGGATTGTCTAAGTTTATCTTGGATATTCTATTTATTATTGAAGATGCTTGCTTGGATGTAATAGAGCCGTCACGAACAAAGCCTCTTATCTTGTCGGCTATTGCCTTACGCTTTTGAGATTGATTTTGTTTGGATTCTCTTGCAGCTCTCGCTTCTAATCTAATTTGGTCTTTAAGCGCAGCGGCTTCATTTACTGTCACCTTTTTTCTTTTAGGTGGTGGTACTACCTTAGCTGCTTTGCGTCTCGCAGAAGCCATCTCTTTGCGTTCTGAGGCTATCTCATCGTCTGTTTTACTAAATTCCTCTGGGAGCAGTCCAATCTTTTGGTCTGCAAAACGCATTAGTTCATAGGCCTCTTCTACTTTTTTAGCTGCCTCATCAAACTTTCCTTCTTTTCTGAGTGCACGAGCTTCATCTCTAAGTTTAAATGCTTCATCATTTACACCAGAGAAATTAACCCAAGAGTTTTGACCCCTTGTTTCTGTAGTCATTGCACGTCTAGCTTTTGGAGAATACATTCTTGAGTGTACATTCCAAGCATTCTCTTCACCTATAGGACCAAAACCATTACCCATTTTAGCGTGACCAAAGAAGTCGTGTACAAATCTAAATATATCATTAGCAAGAAGTGGCACGCCATTCTTGTCTTTGAACTCAGTTGGAGCGAGTAATGGATTAGACGCTCTGTCTGCATCTGTTACACCCCCCTCTCCAAATCCTGATTCGGTAGAGAATATTTTGAGGTTTTTGTTGTTGCGTAAATCCTCAATCATTTCTTGCGAGCTTTGATATGGCTCAGCATTGTTAACCTCAAGTGTGTATCCAGCTTCAATAATTGCATTATACTGCTCGATAGTTTCATCTATCATAGCTTGATAAGCTTCTTTTACCTCTGGATTTTCTGGGTCAGATTCTAACGCTTCAAAGGCCTGTGCAATTCTTCTTGCTCTGGGCTCATCAAGTTTTGTTATTCTCTCTGCTTCTTGGAAATCAATTCCTGTTCTTTCGCTAATTCTATTAGCAATTGTTGTCGCCTCTTCGAGGGGCTCATTAAATAGTCGGCTTCCTGCGGGCGTTTCGATTGTTGGTTTTGCATCATCTTTTATTTTAGTTTCTACTTTTTCTTCGACTCCAAGCTGTACACTTTTAGATTGTGATTCATTTAGAATATATACCTTTATAGGTTTTTTATCTCTTATAGCTCTTTCAACTCTATGGTGTCCGTCAATTAATAGTAAACCTTTTTCAGTTGTAGCTATTATAACTGGCTTTGTTATATCGGCATCTTGTATACCCTTCTCTGTTTTTAATACAAAATTATATCTAAGTTTTGGTAACGTATCTAATGGGATATCTCTTAACTCCACATCTTCTTCTGAAATTATTGAGTCGGCCTTATCAATATCATATTGAGTTGTTCCAAACGTAAACACTTGCTCATCAGCTGTTGTAGTTATTCCAAGTCTATCGTTAATTTCTTTAGATGTATCAGCAGACTCTTGATATAGTTTATTTTCAATACGCCAATCAATCTGTTCATCTAAACTAAGACCCTCTGGCATTGTATCTTCTATCGCTTGTATAGACTGCATATAAGATTCGTCTAGTAATGATTCCATTACGTCTGCCTTTGTTTCTTCATCAGCTTTGTTATAAGCTTCCCTTTGTTCTTTAGTTAATAAATTTAATAGCTTTATCCTTTCTTCTTCGACCTCTTCTTCAGGAGTGACCCGTACTTCTTCTTCCACTTCTTGTATAGCTGGGGTTGGTTCAGTAATAGATATATCTCCTGCTTCTTGCTTTTGAACGGCATCTTTTGGTATTTTAGGTGTTAGTATTTCAATTACTTTATCGTATATAGCTTTATCAGTTACTTGACTTGGTTTCAATTCTTTGTTGAGAATATTTTCAGCTTGGTTTTTTAGCTCTAATCTTTCAGCTGTTGGAAGCTGGTCGTAGATTACGCTTATAGATATTTCTTCTTTTAGCTTCTCTATTTTCTTATCAATAGCTGGATGAAACACACTGTCTGTACTTTCTTTTTCATTTTCCAAAGAACGAAGCTCAGATAGTTTAGGAAGTATTGACTCAGCTGTTTCGGGTGTAGTGGTTTCAGGCACAGAACCTATTGATGTTCTATAAGACTCCATCATACTGACAAGGTCATCAGCTTGTGATTGAGTCATAGTGCCATTTGCAACCATACCATTAGCTACATCTACACTCTTATCGTACTCATTGGTAAGTAAGCCTAAGGCATTCATCTTGTCGGAACTATTTTTAGTTCCAAAATCAAACATGCTTTTTTGACGTTTATTTGACTGAGCCATAGAGCCTATCGTTCCAGCTAAACCTCCAGCTAAGAATGATAATATTGTGGTCTGTGCCACGTCAGACATAGTGATAGTGTCTCTTAATATTTTTTGTCCAGCTGCTTCGTTTATACCTTTGTTTATTTTATATACATTTCCAAACTCTTGAACGTTTTCTTGAACAGCTTCTCTCATTCCAGTTATTCCGAAAATCTTTCCACTCTTAGCCATTCCAGACATTACATCTGCAAAGTCTTTTTTAGAGCCTGTCTTGACAAATTTTTTCATTGCTTCTGCAATTGTTGTCTTAGCTTTTTGACCAAGCAATCCATCAATAGCCCTTCCTTGTGTTGCAATAGGAGCTGTTATACCATACCAAATACCTGTTTGTTGTGCAGCTATATTAGCTAATTCTTTCGCTTTTGAATCTGTAAGACCAGCTTCTTTTGCAGCAACATATGTGTCTGTATACCCACGTCCATATCCAATCTGTGATTGAGCAATAACACTGTTGACAATGGTTTTCCTTACAGGAAGAGTTGGTACTTTAGATAATGTGTTATATATCTTTTCTCCACCTTTCCCCATTTTACCAAGCTTCATTGCTTTAGCAAACTTACCTGGACCAACTATTGTCGCTGCAGTGTAACCAACCTGTAGCAAAAGGTCTGTAAGTACAGCTGAAAACTCTATCATACCACCGACAAGACTCACGTCTACTGTGGTTTCCTCTGTCTTTTTTGATTCAGCTAGAATATTTTTATAATCGTTTTCGTCAAGCAAACTTGTAACTATCAGCTTTTGGTCTGTATTGTATACCTGTCCGTTTTCATCTACAACGTATTCTTGGTTATTGTAATTTACTTTTTTCCCCTCAGCCTTTGAGTATGAGTATGTTGGTGGCGCAAACACGCTTTCTTGAAACGCCTCATCTCCAACAGCTTCAGCTACACTTTTAAGATAATCACTACCTGTTACGTCACCAAGAAATCCATATATAGATGAGTCTATTGTTTCTACAAAATCATCAATAGTTCTTCCAACTTTTCTAAATGAAAACAAACCCTGTCCTAAATCGCCATCTTTATATCTTTGATAATCTTCTTGCGCTTCAGCTTGTTGCTCCCTTAATCTTTCATCGTAAACTTTGAACTCATTTTTTACATAGTTTCTGTATGAGTCTCCATTTATTCCTAAGTTTACTTTTTCATTTGCAGCTGGTCGTACAAGTTTTCCTGCATTATCTCTTTGCTGCTCAAGAGATTGTCTTTCTTTCTTTCTTGTTACTAAACTTTCAAAGTAATCGTCAAGAGCTGCGTTTCTGTCAAGGTCATATTGTAGAGGTCTGTCAACACCTCTCTCTGCTGCAAGAAGTCTAAACCTATCCTCATAAAATCCTTTAGAATATTTATCTTGCAAATCAGATTTTCTTCCTGTTTGCTCCATAAAACCTTCGAATGCCCCAGGGTCTATCCCCATAGCTCTAAGCTTTTCTACACCAAAATGGGTTTCTATAAAGCTGCCATCATCTGTATTAAACTGATTGTAGTACTCATCATCTGTTTCAAAATCATATCCCTTGTCTTTTATTTCTAAAGATAGTTGTTGAGGTGATTTGTATTTTTGCTCTGCATAATCTTCAGGAACTCTTTGACGAGCAGCATCATAGTTTACTTCAAACTGAGACAATGCCTGGTTAAGTAACTCAGCTTCTTGTTCTGGGGTTTGTTCAGGTGGCATCATGCCACGCTCTAACTGAGCTTGCCTTACTCTTTTTATTTCTTCTGCAACTCTTTCAGCTTCAAGTCTTTTAAGCTGTTCTTTCTTTAACTCCTCATATTGCTGTTGTGCAATTTCAAGCTCCTGATTGTACTCAGCTGCTTCTTCATCGGTTGCAATGGTCTCTTGAATTAGTTGTGGATTGTAGTACTTAGCCTCAAAGTCTTGTGCTTGACCACTATACAAACCATCTCTACTAACAACATTAAAAACTTTAGACCTATAATCTTGATTTTCAAATTTCTTCACAAACTGAGTAAATGATTTACTATAGTAACCATCCCTCTTTAATACAGCGTAAAGTTTTTCTAATTCATCCATTTTAAAAGATTAATTATTAGTCAAGCTCCCTTGAATCCTCAACTTCGTCTGAAGGCTTAGTCTTAGATAATGAAGAAGTTAAATCAGTCCAAAGTTTTCTAAGCGTTTTCTGAGTACCAGCTTGGTTAGCAAGATTAACAGTTACACTTGTGTTACCAATAGTAAACTCAGCTTGCTCTCCGTTACCTAATATATTTACCTGTGGAGTTACTCCAACCTTTCTTGCAAACTCATTTGATATTGCAGATGTAATTGTGTTGGCTCTATTCCTTAAATTTTGTTTGTATTTACTTGATTCTCCAGTTATTCCACCAACCAAACCACTTATACCACTCGGCTCTGTTGGCATCTCATTCTCCTCAAAAACCTCATCAATAGCCTCAGATGCGCTAGGTTGTATTTCTCCAGCAATCGCAGTCTTATCATCAAATCCTGTTACTGAAGGCTCTGGTAAATCACCGAACCCAGCTCCTATTTGTCTTGGAGAATATTTAGCTTCAATATCTTCTATGGTTGATATAGTTATTCCTGATATATTCATTAGCTCCTTACCAATCTCAAGGTTTGTTTTTTCAAAATACACTGGATTACCACTAGCATCTGTAAGCAAGTTTCCTTCAGAATCTTTTTGCTGTATTAGGTTTCCGTTTCTATCTCGTTTATAGAAATCAATTGATTCGTATTCTTTTTTATTTTTATCAAACACCCTAATCTTTGCCTCTTCAGGATTTGCAGAAGCCTCTTCTCTACTTGGAGAAACCACGTTAGATATTTTACTATCTGGTCTATTTATTATAGAAGTCAATGAAGCTCTATCTCCAGCTGCTGCATCTACATAAAGTTTAAATGTAGCGTCATCTTGTTTCGATGATATACCTGTTGCTACTTTAGCTCTTGACTCTGCTGTTTCTGTAACACCTCTATCTACTCTAACGTCAAATGCGTTTCCAACAGTTTCTTCAGCGAGCTTTTTTTGTTTTTCTGTAAGCTGTGGCTGAATGATTGAGTTGCCATCATATCCAAGTAGAATATAATCCTCTCTGTTTCCATCCTCTGGTATCTCTGATATGTCAGACACTAGGGTATATTCTTTGCTTGAGCTGTCAAAAAGAATACTGGCCATTGCTCTATCGTTAGAAGCTATAGACTTTATGGTGTCAGCTCTAAATTTTTGAAAGTTGTCTCTAACTGTAGGGTCTGATATTTTTCTTCCAGTGGTAGTGCCAATAAATTCATACTTAGCAATCTCTGGCGTAAACTCATCCAGCCTTGATTGAATATCTACTCTTTTGACTCTTGAGTTTTCTCTGTTGTTTATTGTAAGAACATCACGCAAGCTTCCAGGTGCTGGCACACCATTCTCTCCTGCCTTGGCGTGGTATACCCTTAGATTTACAGGGTCTGTATAAAACATGCTGTTTTGAATATCTAAAAGACTACCATGATTTTGTGCCATGTAAAGGGTTATTGCTGAATCTTCTGGGGGTTTCCCATTAATAGACTCTTGTCCTTTTCGAATAGACTCATACTCTGCATTCCACGTCGCAAGATTCTTTTTTATCTCTGCAGTTCCGTCTTGTAGATTTTGATATGACTTCTTGTAATCGTTATACGATAAGTTACCAGACTTAAGTTGTTTGTTGAGTTCAAAGATTGCCGTCTTAGAGTTGTCAGCAAAATCATAGAATATATTATTTGCAGTTTGACTTCTACCAGCCTGATAGTTACCGAGTTTATTTATGGTCTCTCTGGTAGCATCCTCAAGTTCTTTTCTTTTTGTCTGCTTCTCTTTCCTGTTAGCTTCTAATGTTGCATTCAAATCTTTTGCTGCAGAAGCCCAATCAACGTAGCCTTTATCAATAGCTTTATAACCTATGTAACTTGTAGACATATATATTTTATTTTATCTTGGCTTATTGCCATAAGTTAACCCAAGTAAACCCATCCTTTCACGCTCCGATTGACCGCCCATTGATGGGGTGTTAAAGAAGCTTGATGATAAATCAACTTGAGGTAATGTTGTTTCGCCAAATATATTTTGTTGAGTTCTGTTAAGCATTGAATCTGTAGAGGATTCGAACAGATTTGAATCACTATTGTTTCTATTTCTGCCTCCAAACAATCCACTGAATAAACCACCTCCATATAATGAGTCTGGGTCATCTGGATTAAATTTAGTTAGACCTCCTAAAAAGTCCATACCTAAATTCAAAGCAGAAGACTTAAGTGCAGATGCAGCTTTTCTTGCTTCAGCAGAAGCAACTTGTGCTCCTTCAGCTTGCATCAGCTGTATCTCTGCAGTTGCTCTTTCAGCTGCAGATTCTTGTTGTTCAGCAAACTTCTCTATATTAAATAAAGATTCTTCTTGAGCTGCTTGTAATCCTTGAAACGCTTCAACTCCAGCTGCTTGTATCTTTGGTATTTGTGCAACGCCACGAGGGCCAGCCTCTCTAGCTGCCTCAGTTGCTTGTCTTGTTTGTTGTTCTATTTGTCTTGACAACATTTCGTATTGCTTTGTGGGCAATGTTATGTCAACAACACCAGATTTTTCGATTGCTTTTAATGCGCTTTGAGTAGCTATATCAGCCTCTCTTTGTGCTTTTGCAGCTATGCTTCTTTGCTTTGCAGCGTCTTGAAGATTTAAAGCAGTGCCCACAAAAGAAGTAATAAGTGATATTGACATGTTTATACTATTTTTGCAAAGATAATAAAATTAAGGGAAGCTCCTGAAAATACTTGAGCCAACCGAAAATAATTCAACAGGAGATGTAGAGTTGTTTTTCAACTCAAACTCCATATAATAACCTCTAACACCGTAAGATTCAGCCGTGCTGTTCTTAGCGTAGAGTATAAAATCACTATCAGACGGAACGCTTCCATCATAATCAGGTGATGGTTCAGTGTCTATTGTGATTGTGAAGCCTGTTTTTGATGTTATCAATCCTAACTTTTTCAAACTTCCATTGTCGTTTTTGTACAGCGTATCGTTAATACTCATCATACCTGGCATTTCCATTGTAGTCGGGAAGGTAAGCACGACAGCTCTTGTGTTGGATGATTCAACAGATGTTACCGTTCCTATACCACCTACATTTCTAAGGTTAGCATCAACAGTCTCTGTGTTGGCTCGTATAAATGCGTGGTATCTACCTTCTTTATTGTCAAAGAATCCAGAGTTTACATTCCCCGTAGAAAGGTTTGTGGATATACTTGCACTCCATGATGCGTCACCCTCAAGCTCAATAGTTTTAAAAAGCTTAACCGTAGTTGGTTCTAAGTTGAATGAGCTTTTTATAGAGCTTGAAAATTGTTTTCCATAGAAATTGTTTCTAAATTCATTTGTATTGTGTCTGTACAAACTACCATTCTTAAATGTATAAAAATAATTATTCATACCTATCATGCAATCTGGTATAAATGAGTAGAATGAAGGCCATCCTTTTGCTCCTGAGCTATATGTTAATGTTTGACTTGCCATGTTAATCTAAATCTTTACCATTGTGAGAATATGATGCTCCAGCACCACCACCATTTGTTGAGCCAGGCGAAACTTGAATCTGAGCCGTTAGTTTTATTGGGTATGTACCAGGTGGCACTGTAAGAGACGACGTGCTGTCTACTGGTTGAGTTCCAGTTGTTGCGACTGAAACCGTACCAATTCCAGTTATCTCAAGTGTTCCCGTCGCTATATTGTTGTCGTAATTTTGATTGTAGGCTTGAGCAAAAAACACAACATCTTGATTGGAAACGGTAAGAGTGCCTTTAACACTATTACTTGAAGTTCCTGAACTATTCCTAAACACAGCTATTGTTCTAAAAGATAAATCTGTAGTCACACTTCCAGTCAATGGTATTTCCACGCATGCCTCAACTGCTTGAACAACTCCATTTCCATCTATTTTTACTGCATACCACGCTGCGCTTTCTGAGTTAGCATACTTTAAAGGAATCCATTTATTGTTACCATTGTATTCAGTCCCAGGTGTAAGTGCTGTTGTTGTATAGAATACGTCCCCAAAAATAGGGATAATTGTTGGGCGCTCAGCTCTATATATTGTCAGTGTAGTATCTTTATTTCCACAAGCATCACTTATCTTGTCATACTGAGTAGTATTTCCAACAAACGTATCGTAAAGAACAGGTCCTGGACCACAACCATCACACTTGGTTCTTGTAAGTAATGTTTTTACAGACGATACAGTATCAAGCTCTCTATAAAATCCTCCTTCGCTAGCTCCATCGTTATAGAAACCATCTGCAGATTCGGTAATAAGACTTGCGTTGTCGTAAATCATTGTTGCCTGAATAAGATTTGGCCCATCCAAATAGTAAGTTCCAGAAACACCTGAGCAACAAGCTGTTGATGCAGATGATGCGTCGTAATCTAATGTAACTTGCTGCGAGTATCTTAAATCCCAAACAAGGTACAAGTAATCATCATCACTTGGGTTTGTGTATTCGAATGTAGCTTGATGCAATCCATTTACTGGTGACGATATAGGTGATGCTGTGTTGAGTAAAGGCAGCAATGTATCAATATCGCTTGATGTATATTCAGTGTTAGATACTAAATATTTAAATAAATGTTTCTGTGTGTTAAATGAGAAGCTATCATCAACTATACCAAAGGTAACAATAGCGCCCTCCGCTGGTATAGAATTCTCTGACTCCACTCCTGTTTCTTTTCTAAAGAATGGATTTCCATCAGAGCTCATGATTATTTCTCTAACAAACTCAGGGCTTGTGTAATCTGAATTAGTCCATCTTTGACGTATAGTGGCTGCTAATCCTTCAGTCAATACAGGGTTTGCGCTACTGTAAAAAGGAGCGTTGAGTACAATATAAACCACGTTGAGACTTTCTGACTCAACACAATTAAACGTCACTGTATAATTAGCACATCCCATACTTATCCTATTACTGGCCAGTTCCCTGGATTTTCAAAGTTCAAATTTAAAAGTTGTTCTGTTATCTTAAATAGATAATAATACTCATAAGAGCTAAAGTGAGTTAATCCACCAGGATTTAATGTCCCGTCACTTCTGTATGGCTCAGGTATAGCTGGCAAATCAACTTGCTCAGCTCCAGCGAAAACTGCACTCTTTGTTTCTCTGCTTATTGTTATAGGCGCATTAGAACTAGCTCCGTGACCTCCAACAATATATGTAGAAAGACCTTCATCTCCCTGATAAATATTATCAGATGCGTTATATGAACCCGAATTTACATAATCAGAAGGCTCATAATCAGGACCCTCTTGTAAAGCTTTTAAATATTCATTAAACACTATTCGTCCACTAAAAAGCGAGCTGGCAATATGTCGCTTAAAATCATTATTTCTCAAATCTTGTATTTCGCGTTGGTCATATTGATTTAAAGTTCCAAAGACAATTAATTTATAAAAATTAGGATTAGAAGCATTCAGAGAATCTATTCTTTGCTTTAAAAGTCTAATGTCTGTTCTGTGACCAAGCCTTGGTTCTTTAAACGGAGTCCAATCACTTCTACTAGCATATCTGTAATTCATTTGATGCGTGCCGCTTTGGGATGACTCATCTTGCAAAATAATAAATATAACACTATCAGGTTTTTCTGTTTCTGCATCGCCACTTTCTGCTGACCCGTGAAGGGGTGTATGTTTATTTAAAATTTCATCCCCTTCAAAAAGTCTTAAATTGCTAGTGCCAGGTTCGTATTCCAAATTCAAACCAGGACCAACATCCCACATATATTGGCCGTTTTGAATTTTATCCCCAAATGAATTAACAGCAATATCTGATGCAGCAAGCCAAGTTCTTTCACTCATCCAAAACTCATCATGTGAACCAACATAATCATAAGACCTTGCCTGTGAGTCAATAGATTCTTGTGATGGTGGAGGTGTTGTCTGGGTAGTTACCAGTGGTAAATTATGAACAAAAACTCTTTTGAAATACAACTCTTCGTCGTCATTATAGAAAGGTAAGAACGAACTCTTCATTTCTTCTAAAGCCATATTTCGTAAAACTTCATTAGTGCCCCCAAGAGAACCGCTTTCATCAAAGTAAAAGTATATGTAAGTATTTTCTGTTATCTCTATTGCGTTAGTTATGACTGTATTAGTTGCTGAACATGTTCCCCCAGAACTTATGCTAAAAGTAAACCCGTCTTGTAAATCAGCACCTGGCCCTCCTTGATTATATGTTACGATAGCTTCTTCTTTGTTTGCAGCAACAAAACCTTCTGAAGGTATGGGGTCCCCATTTGTTTTTGTTACAGTATTACTTGTGTCCGATGGGGGAACTGTAATCGACACAGTGACAGGATAAGTTACATTTGATGCGTTTTCCAGTAAAGGAACATTTACACTTGTGCTTTGATTGATGCCCGTCATTGAGATTTGCTCTCCCAGATTGGGCAGATTGTCTCTATAGTTCCAAATTAAATATATAGCATCTGGGTTTTCGCCTTCATCTTGTGATTCAACTGGAAATGTTATTTCGTTTGTTTCTGTTCCATCTGCAGCTGTAGTAGAAGTTACATCTTCAAAAGTTGCTTTGTTTAATAAAACTTCAGGAGTAAGGTCTTGTTCTGGTCCAACATAATATCCAATAGAGTTACACGGATTGAAATCACCTGTTTGCCCTGGAGACTTAATTGATGTTACAGTAACTGTATCTCCGTTAACAGGTATAATGTTATTAGAACCATCAGTGAATCCTGTTACACTTGTGTCGTTACTAACACCACTATCACTAAATACAGTACCAAGTGTAGAGTTATTTGTTGGGTCATTAGTTCCTACGTTGTATCTGTTTGTTATTGTTTCTCCTGACTGATTAGCATCATTAACAACAACCATGTATACTTTTCTCTCA
>WLWF01000167.1_pt1 | contig 61992 bp, 88 predicted proteins | sample 6718331 | NCBI WGS metagenome assembly WLWF01 (sample SAMN12718692, study PRJNA515312) | sponge metagenome | isolation source: marine sponge | host: Mycale hentscheli | place: New Zealand: South Island, Marlborough, Capsize Point | collected 2003-05-01 | reverse complement strand
ATCGATACGCTTACACGTACTCTCGATTTATTAGTTGATACGCAACGTAAAACACAGGAGTTTATGCAAGAACAGCTTAATGTGAATACTGTGTTGATACAACGTATTAAAAAACTCGAGGTCGAAGCTAACGTAGTCAAAACAGAAGAACCTGTTGCGATTAACGATATCTTCGATACGATGATCAACCGTTTCAAAAAAGAAGGCGAAGATGCCGCGAAAAGCTAAACCCAAGTTTGATTTAAATCCTGTAGAACGAGCTGTTGCGACGATCGCTATAGCTTTAGAGCCTTATATTGCCGATCAAACGTCTGAAGAATATTTAGCACGTATTGATCGTAATAGAGTCGAACGGGGTATAGCATTATTATTTGATACATTAGAAGCCGATGACGTTATCGATTATGACAAAATAACCGATGCTATGTTAGAAGGTTTCGATTATAAGGAGGACTTATGACACAACATAAGGCAGTCGTTGAGCAACAACGCGAAAAACTTGCACAAGAAGAAGATAATAACAAACTACATTCGTATTATTATCAAAAAAGTCCAACAACTCATTACCGTCAGCTTAAATATAAAAGCGGTCGAATGGTAACAACAGACTTGAGTGGCAAAGATGAATGATAGATTATTTATAATTTTTAGTTGGAGTTTGATATTAGCTTTTTGCCTTCTTTTTTGGTCTACTGTAATAGGATGGGTAATATGAGTAACTTTAATATGATGGGTGCTGTAGGTTATAGAATCTCACATACGGACGAATCACAAGATTATCCGATTGCTACCATTAAAATAGCATTTAAGATGCCTGAAGGCGAAAACGGTCGAATCGAGATGTTTCATGTTCATGAAGCTCTACGCAGGATGATCGATAAAAAACAAATATCTTTCGATTTAAGTCTACCACCTACCGAACCACCTAAAACTTGGAGTAATAATGAAAGTAATTGATGATATCGTTGATTGGGCGGAAGTACGTGGATTAATTTACGGACAAGATATACAACCTGAAAAACAGATGTTGAAACTTGTAGAAGAAGTCGGTGAGACCGCTCGAGCACTCGCCTACGATGATGCACCTGGATTAAAAGACGGGATAGGGGATTGTATTGTTTGTTTGATCGTTTTAGCTGAACAAAAAGGTTTAACGCTCGAGGAGTGCATGCAAGCCGCCTATGATGAGATATCTGGTCGTACAGGTCGATTGGAAAACGGTCTATGGAAAAAACAAGAAGACCTCTAGGTTTCTTGCCTTCCAGTACTGCTTTATTTCGCGGTACTCTTAGGCATACTTGTAATAGTTGTTAAATGGTTTAACGACACTAACTAAGAAAGGAGAAAGATATGGATATTGAAAAAATCCAAAAACAGGTGGCTGATCTTAAAACTAATGTCAGTTTATTAGAACAGTCTTATGCAAACGACTTCAACTCAGACTTGATCAGATCATTACATGAGATTACCGATGTCTTAGATGGCTTACAACCTCGAATGATCGATCCTGCTGATTTAGCGAAAGGAGCAGAGCAACATGTTCTGAACGTATTATCAGAGTTAACTGCTCGTGTTGACGGTATAGAAGGTCGTGAGTGGACTGAAGATTTTATCGAAGAAACAGTTGAGACTGCTATTCGTAATACAGACTTCGATGCTGATATCGATGTGTACGTAAAATGATTAGCGGATTACTTATAGACCCGTTCGAGAAAAGTGTTACAGAGGTAGAGTTGTCGGAAAACTCTACCTTTGCCGACGCTAAAAAGCATATGCAACTTGATGGACCCCTCGACGTTGTTACATTAAGTGACGATACGATGGTCATTGTTGATGATGAAGGTTTATTAAAAAACAATAATCGATATTTCAAACTATCAGAGTTCCATCAGCCATTAGCAGGTCGTGCCATAGTTGTTGGTTATGATGATGAAGGTGCGACTATTAGTGGTAGTTATAATGCTGATACGATCGAGTGGATGCCCGAGGATCATGTCGAAGAACCTTTTATGCAATTTATACCGATCCCCGATGAGAAGGAGATGCACTGATGGGATTAGATTGTTATGTTGTACACGGTAATGACCGTGAAAAAGATTTTACGCACGAAGACGAACCACGTATAAAAGATATTAATTTATGTGGTGGGATGTGTAGTGGTTTTGGTGCCGACGGATCGTTTCGAGGTAAATGGTACGAGCCTTTAGTAGATGAATTAATGCAAGAAGATTGTATTTGGCATATCGAAGGCGAAGACGCTCATATTACAGCTCAAGAGTTAAAAGAACAAGCTCAAGCTCTTGCTGATCTACTTCACTCGATCGAATCAGACGCTAAAGAAGAAGAACGCACTTTAGAACACGATACGATTATTTATCAAACACAACACGGATCACCGTATGAATATAATTATCAAGAAGTCAAAGACCTTGAATTGTTATTACGCTGTGCGAGTGAGCGTGGTGCGGTAATGCTGTGTTGGTGGTAGTGCAAGGCTGCTTGTATTCGCTATGCTCGGCTTTATACTATTTATATAGCTGGTAAATAGGTTATCAGTGATTAACTAAGAAAGGAGAATGAGATGAGAATATTAACTAAAGAAGAGATCTATGCCTATAACCAAGGCATTAGAGACGCGAAAGCAGGATTACCTTGTGACGCATCGTCAACACGAGTAACCGCGAACTACTTCGGAAAGTTCGTCAACGATTACTACTCAGGCTACACAGTAGCAGAGTCAACGATCAAGTTGCAAACTAAATATCCTGATTACGATACGAGCGTAGAAGAAGTAGAGCCTAGTGATTGCTTGATGTCAGAAGACGCTTATTACGAATCAGCGTTAGCATGACAGTACAAGAACTAATTGATCACCTTCAAACGATTAACGATAAAAGTTTAGAGGTTAGAGTTTTAGAAAATAATCCAAGTGATCCAGAAAACAATACGACTAACTATTGGTTAGATGGTATTTCCGTAGCCGACAAAGAACAGAGTGGTTACGAGTTAAGTGGTGAAGTTGTTTTAGTAGGTAATGAATAACATGACCGACTGTACTCTATGTGACGAGCCAATTAGCCAAGGACGAAGAAGCCTTGGCTATATGACTTGTTTAGGTTGTGGTGAAGCCGCAGCCAATGAGTTAACGGAACAGCGTAAAAAACAGATTGCTCCAGTTTATAACAAAGGAGCTTATCAATATATAACTGAAAACGATTTAGAGACTATTGGGAGGTAGTTATGCTTATTATTACAATAGAAATACAAGACGGTGAACGACATTATAGTGAGTGGGATAATTTAGATGGTTATACTTATGAAGATTACGAGAGCGGAAAAATCACTGATCGTATGTTACTTTCAGATTTCTTTCATGTCGAGTTAGAAGATAGCGATCGAGATTATCCTGATCAAGAACGGTACTGGATTCATGGTGAGATGATCGTGTACATTGGAAAGGTTAACTCTATTACAGAAGAACATTTAGAAATAGTAAGGAGGTATGTATGAACGATCCAGATAAAATGAGGTTGTTTTTCTTGATGGTCTTTGTGTTGTTAATTATGACATCGTACGTGGTTTTGTTTTAATTAAGCTCAACTCCCTTGAGCTTGACCCTCGGTCAACGGTTCGTTGATCGGGGGTTTTTTATGCCTATTAATCTATGTGTATTGTTATTCTGAAAATTAAAAAAGTTTTTGAAAAAAGTTTTGCAAAAGTACTAATATCTCTAATAAACTAATAGATTCGTTCTACAAGTCTCTTGGTTAAGAGGTTCTTTGGTTTTACAAAACTAATAGATTTCTATTACTCTATTAGAAACTATGGTAAGATTACCTAGAGGGCACAGGAAAACTATTTATTTGTTAATAAAACTAATATGATTGTAATAACTTTATGCAAAGCTCGGAGCTAAGATGAAACAGTTGACATATACATCATTGATGCCAACAGAAGACGGTAAAGGATTCGTTGACGAAAACGGTAAGATTTGGCAGCCACTCAACTCTAAACAAAAGAAATTTTGTAAGGAGTACTTCAAAGGACAAACCGCGACTGAAGCAGCAGTAAAAGCAGGATATACGAAGGATCGCAAGGGTGCGAAGACACAAGGCAGTGTATTACTAAATCATAACCCAGTTGTAAAGAATTACTTGATCGACTTGGAAATCGCGGCTTCGGAAAGAGACGCAGTTTCCCTAGAGAATCACCTCTCTACCCTCCACGATCTACGGGAGGAGGCAAAAGACCAAGGTCAAATATCCGCTGCCATCACAGCCGAGGTTCATCGGGGCAAGGCAGGTGGACTTTATATCGATCGACGCGAGATACTTACCGCGAAAATCGATTTGATGTCCAAGGACGATATACTCGATCGACTTGAGAACCTGATCAAGAAAAGAACTTTGGATGCAAAAGTTGTTGAAGGCGAACTAGCCACGGACTGAGTCGCACGAATCGCGGATCGACTCTATCGGTCTACTCTACACTCTACTCTACTTGCTCTACTCTATCCACTGACCACTGTCCCCTGACCCATTCCCATACACTGATAGCCACTCGTGCGAATCGCCCAGGATTGTGTAACATTCGGGCGAATCATAGGGTTTTGATGGCAAAATCTTTTTTATTCTTTTATTCTTTTATTGCTTTACAAGTAAAGGGGTTTAAGGCATGATGACTGTATCAATTAAGTAAAGGGGTTCTTTTTTGATACTTAACTAATATTACCCCTAAAGGAAAATGATTATGAAAAAATCAACTACTGAAAACGCTACATCAAAAGTAGCATCTGTTAACCCATTTAAGCCTACAGGCAAAAGTGGTGGTGGAGTTGCTCAGACTATGACTCTGACTCTTACTGAGAATGCTCAGCAAGATATGGTTGTTGCCCCTAGACAAGTCCAGCTTGTTCTGGCTTACTTGCACGAGCAAGGTGGCTCAGCTACTGTTAAGCAGATTGATGACTTCTCTGTCACTGCTGACGGTGACATTGCATGGTGTAATGCATCAGGCGATGCTTATGAGCAGACCCCGAGCAAGATCCTCAGAACCTACATCAGCAAGATGCGAGGTGCAGATGACTGGGGCAAACATGGTGTGAAAGTCTTAGTCAGCTAAGACCACACCACCCACCAAAGCCCACTCTTCTGTGGGCTTTTTTATGCCTGCGATTCAATGATCACTCGTGCGAATCGCTCACTCTCCACTGACCCCTGACCCAGTCTTACCCCTGACCATAGCTATCGACCCTATCCCATTCCCACCTCAGATTGCAACACAAGACCCCCATACCCCCTTTTTCGTGCGAGTCGCGGGTCCCACCCGCCCTCCCTTGGTGTTGCGTCCTTGATTGCAAGTAGTTTTCAAATAAGTCCCTAGTGAAAAAATTTTGCGAAAAAATTTTTTACGATTATACTTTTGGAATGGGTTTTAAACTTAGCTTGGTTCTCGGAGGTCTATTGGCGGCATCTTTGGCGGGTTCGTGGTTCTTATTAGACCAGATATCCACGCTCAAAGGTAATCAGATAATCCTAGAAACAAAAATATCCGAGCAAAACGAATCCATCAAACAATACCTAGCAAAACAAGAACAGCTGTCCGCGAGTCTTGGTACGTTAGAAGCCGAAAAACAAAACGCACTTCGTGAAGTAAATAAATTAAGAAATACATTTGCTAAGCACGATCTAGATAACCTTGCACTAAACAAACCTAAACTTGTTGAGAAGATGGTTAACCGTGGTACTAAACGAGTTATAGATAACCTTGTAGAGTTGACCACGGTCAGCGAGGAGGAGCCGAGTGGATGAAGAAGGACCGATTGAAAAAATTTAGTATTATTGCGATGTTCGCGGTCAGTGGTTGTTCGTTATTACCTACAGCTAAACCGATAGACGTTAATACGATCGCATTACAAGCACCGATGTACCACCCACCGTTACCTATGGAAATCCAAGCGACCGAGGTAACATTTGAAGTGTTAACTCCAGAGATCATGGAAGAATACCTACAACTCGTTAAAGACGGTAAAGCTCCTGCGGTTGCATACTATGCATTAACTACACAACAATACGAAAACCTTTCGATGAATATGGCAGAGATCACACGCTACACAAAGAACATTTTAGCGATTGTAGAGTATTATAGGGAATACGATGAGTAAAGGAAGTAAACGTAGACCAGAAAAAGGTAATCAATACCAAGATAACTGGGAAAAAATATTCGGGAAGAAAGATGCCAAAAACAGTACCAAAGTTCAAAGAACCGCTAATATTCGGGTATTACATACACGCTAGACCTGAACTAGGCGAGATCAAATGGCAATGGGCTGATCAACGTAAACAGTTTTGGGAAGATTGGATTCCTAAAGATAAAGATCTAATTATTCATACCAAACTATCCGCGGACCACGAACAGTTGTTCAGGGATGCGTTTTGGGAGGATATGGAAGATGAAATACGGAATACGAAAGATAGTCTAAATTTCAGGGCTAGGCAGCGACGGGCTAAGAAAAAAGCTACCGCGAACCAAGGATCCCACCCTTCACCCTAACTACTTTACTTATTCGTAAAACACAACGTTTTACATTTTATTGGTAGTTAGCTTATACTTCGATGATGGCTACTCCTGAATCCATCGCAGCACCCATAGAAAACCAAGGTTTGATGGATAGATACCTTGATTATATTCAAGGCGATCCGATAGCTCAACAAGTTTCAGGCGGTGATCCGCTGAAAAAAGCCCTTCGTGGTATATCTGAATTTATTCCTGGAATCTCAACAGCACTAGCTGAACGTCGTGGCGATAAATTCGGTGAAGCTTTATCGTATTTAGATTACCTCGGTCCATCAGGTGGTGGAGCGAAACTAGCGGGAATGGGTTTTTTAGAAATGATGAACCCGCTTATTGCTAAATTTGATAAACAACTCAAAAAATTAAAATTTGATTACGACAGGGAAATGCGTAACGCACAAAGCGGTGATGGGTCTGCGGCTTATGAGGCAGCAGATAAAATCAAAAAGAAAATGGACGCTGTTGAAAGAAAACGGAGTGCGGCTATCGTAAAAGAACAAGCTAAAGCACCTACGGTTAAAACTCCTAAACAAGAGGAACTAGATCTTAGTGCTAAAGAAGGTATTGAGTCTTTACTAAATAAAGAATTATTAGTACATAGCAGTCCGAAAACAGGTATTAAAAGTTTACAACTTGACCCATCAGGATCTTCTCCTGGAGGTGTTTACCTTAACAGAAGTTTTTCTGATCCTAGAATTTTTGATTATGCTGAAGGCTTGGTGTCGCAAGGAAGTCCTAAAGGTGCTGCTTATTTAACTAGACCTAGATTTTCTAAAACATTAGACGCAGAAAATATTGATCAAAATACTTTAAGCAGGATAGACGAACTTATTGCGGAGTTTCAGCCTAAAGGAGCTCCTACACCTGAGAACACTAATACTCAATATATATTACAAGGTTTATCAAGAAATAAAGCTAATGAGAATATGTATTTCCCACATGGTTTTTCAGACGAACTTAATACAACTATTGCTGATCTCGGTTTTGATTCTTTACGTTATCCAACTAGAAAAGGTTTTGGAAAACTCGGTGAATCAGATACAGTGATTTCACTATCTCCCGAAGAAACTTTAGATATAATTGAAGAAATACCTTTTGAAGATATCTATAAAAGGATGTACGAATTACGAAAGTATAACGAATGACCTCTAACGCAGATAAGTTAGCAGCTTTACGGGAAATAGATGTTTCTCATTTATCTAAAGCAGAAGCTAAAGAATTTACGATTCTTTTAGAAGAACTAGAAAAACGTGAATTTCAAGAAAAAGCCACAAGCACCTTTATGGATTTTGTTAAATCTATATGGGCTGAGTTTATTAACGGTGATCACCACGTTAAGATGGCAAAAGCTTTTGATGATATCGCTACAGGTAAACTTAAACGTTTAATTATTAATATGCCGCCTAGACATACAAAATCTGAGTTTGCATCACATTTGTTTCCTGCGTACCTGTTAGGTAAAAATCCTAAATTAAAAATTATAGAAGCAACCCATACCGCTGACCTTGCGGTTAACTTCGGACGTAAAGTTAGGGATTTAATTGACGGAGAAGAATACGCGGCTTTATTTCCTGAAACAGAACTAAAAGCAGATAGTCGTTCTGCAGGTAAATGGTTAACGAATAAAGGCGGTGAATATTACGCAGCAGGTATTGGTGGTGCATTAGCGGGAAGGGGTGCGGATTTATTTATTATTGACGATCCACATTCGGAACAAGACGCTATGTCAGATAAAGCCATGGAAGAAGCTTACGAATGGTTTATGGCAGGTCCACGACAAAGGTTACAACCTGGAGGTGCAATCGTTATTGTGATGACTCGTTGGAATAAAAAAGATCTCACAGGACGGTTAGTTAAGAAAATGGCACAAGATCCTGGAGCAGATCAATGGGAAGTCATTGAGTTCCCTGCAATATTACCAAGCGGCAAACCTTTATGGGATAATTTTTGGAAACTAGAAGAACTAGAAAGTATAAAAGCATCGGTTAGTCCAGGAAAATGGGCGGCTCAATATATGCAACGACCTACAGGGGAAGGTATTTCGATTATACCTAAAGATTGGTTTATGATCTGGGACGAAGAAAAGCCACCTAAATGCGATTATTTGATACAAAGTTTTGATACTGCGTTTTTAAAATCAGAAAGAGCTGACTATACGGCTATAACTACATGGGGTGTGTTTTATCCTGAAGGTAAAATAGGTGAAGAACATTATCATGGTGACGAAGCTCATTTAATTTTGATTGATTGTATAAAAGAACGTTACGATTTTCCTGAATTAAAAGCTGAAGCGTTACGTTTGTATGAATATTGGCAACCTGATACAATTATTATTGAAGCAAAAGCTAGTGGTTTACCATTAGTACAAGAATTACGTAGAATCGGTATTCCTGTAAATACTTTTTCTCCTGGAAAAGGGCAAGATAAAATAGCTAGGCTAAATTCTGTGTCTCCTATTTTTCAAGATGGACGTGTTTGGATTCCAGATAACCGTTGGGGCGAAGAACTTATGGATGAAGTTTCTGATTTCCCGAACGGTGAGAACGATGACTTAGTAGATGCGACGACTTTAGCGTTAGCTAGGTTTAGGGAAGGCGGGTTTTTAACACTTTCGAGTGATTATTTTGAAGAGGAAGAACCTTATCAAGGCGAAAGGGTTTATTATTGAGGAAAATCATACTATGATGTATTACCATGGCTATTGAAAAACAACCAATTCCTATGCGTTCTGGTTCCGAAGACCCAATCGAACTAGAATTAGTACAGCAACCCGACGAAGAAACTGAGCTTTTTGTTCAGCCTGACGGTTCTATTGTACGTGGCAGTGATATGGAAGAAGAAACACCATCTAAGTTTGGCGAAAACTTAGCAGAAATTTTAGACGACCGTGAATTAAACACGATAGCCGCAGAATTAGTTTCATCTTACGAAGAAGATTTAGAATCTAGAGACGACTGGTTTCAAACTTATAGTGAAGGTTTAGAATTATTAGGTATAAATTCAGATTCTAGATCACAACCTTTTGCTGGAGCTTCAGGAGTACACCATCCGATCCTTGCTGAAGCAGTAACACAGTTCCAAGCCCAAGCTTATAAAGAAATGTTACCCGCAGGTGGACCTGTAGATACAGAAGTTTTAGGAATTACCGATAATGCTAAGATGGAAAAAGCAAATCGTGTAAAAAACTTCATGAATTACCAAATTACGTACAAAATGGAAGAATATGACCCAGAAATGGATCAACTACTCTTTTATTTGCCGCTTTCAGGCTCATCTTTCAAAAAAGTTTACTACGATCCTGCGTTAGGACGTGCTGTTGCACGTTTTGTTAAGTCAGAACACCTTGTTGTGCCTTATTACGCAGTAGATTTACTTACCGCACCAAGAATTACCCACGTAATTCATATGAACGAGAACGAATTACGTAAATTACAAATTTCTGGGTTTTATAAAGACACCGATATGATGTCTCCGACCAGTAATCCTGATTTAACCGAAGTAGATGATAAAATTGACGAACTTCAAGGCTTAACTAGAACCGTTAGCGACGAAGAATTTACGTTATTAGAAATGCACGTGAATTTAGACCTTGAAGGCTTCGAAGACGTAGACGCTAACGGTGAAGAAACTGGATTAGCGTTACCTTATATCGTTACTATTTGTAAAGATAATAATAAAGTACTAGCGATTAGACCTAACTACGATCAAAACGATCCGATGCGTAAAAAGATTGAATATTTTACTCATTATAAATTTCTTCCAGGATTAGGTTTTTATGGTTTTGGTTTAATTCATATGATGGGTGGATTAACTAAATCAGTTACTTCAATTTTACGACAGTTGATTGATGCAGGTACGCTTTCTAATTTACCCGCAGGATTTAAATCACGAGGATTAAATATTCAGCGTCATGACGATCCGTTACAACCTGGAGAGTGGCGTGATGTCGATGCTCCTGGAGGTCGACTACAAGACGCGTTTTTACCACTACCTTATAAGGAACCAAGTGGTACATTAACCACCTTACTAGGTGCTTTAGTTGATTCAGGTAAAAGATTTGCAGCAACAGTAGAAGATCCAACAGGCGACGGTAATTCCGAAGCTCCTGTAGGTACAACCGTAGCATTAATGGAAAAAGGACAACGAGTTATGTCCGCAATCCATAAAAGATTACATTACGCACAAAGATGCGAGTTTAAAATACTAAAAAGGGTATTCGGTGAGTTTTTACCGCCTGAATACCCTTATCAAGTACAAGGTGCTTCCGAAAACGTATTTAAACAGGATTTTGACGGTTCCGTAGACGTTATACCTGTTTCTGACCCTAATATCTTTAGTATGACGCAAAGAATTACGTTAGCTCAGACACAATTACAAATGGCACAAGCCGCACCTGAATTACATGATTTACGTGAGTCATATAAGAAAATGTATATCGCATTAAACATAAAAGATATCGATGCACTACTTCCACCTGAACAAGAAGTACCTGCACGTGACCCTATTAGTGAACAACAAGCAGTTTTAACAGGAACACCTATTAGAGCTTACGAGTTTCAAAACCACGAAGCTTATATAGCAGCCCACAGTGCGTTTATGCAAAATCCGATGGTGCAACAAAATCCAGTAGCTTCACAAGCAATCGGTGCAAATATACAAGAACACCAAGCGATGTTATATAAATTACAAATAGAACAAGCGATGGGTCAACCGTTACCAGAAATACAAGCAGGACAAATGCCGCCTGAAATGATGAATGAGATTGCATTAATGGCACAAGCAGCAACACAACAAGTTACAGGTCAAGCACAAGCGATGGCAGCAGCAATGCAAACACCAGATCCACAAAGACAGATGTTCGAACAACAACTACAACTTGAAAGAGAACAGTTGATGCAAAAAGAAGGCGACGATCAAAGAGACGCACAACTAGCCGCAATGAAAGCTGAACTAGATGCACAAATTAAACGTGAGAAGATCGAAGCTGATTTACGTGTACAAGATACTAAAGCCGCAATAGAATTGCAAGAACTAGAGCAAAGAGCTAAAGTTGATGCAGAAAAGAACTATACGGAATTAGTTAAAACAGTTCGAGAAACTCGAAAACAAAACGGAGAATAAAATGAAAAATGTGTATTTAATATTAATAGGCTTATTTGCAACTTCATGTGCAACAGTAGGTTCTGTTATTGAAGGTGGTAAAGAAATTGCTATGACGACAATAGATTCAACAGTAAAAACTGCTGGCTCTATTTCAGGATCAGCATTAAAAGATGTCAGTGGCGTTGTTAATACAGTAGCTGAAACTTACGAAGGCGTAATTGATACAGTTGTTGAAAATATTGATGAGCAAACTGATGAACTTCAAGATCAACCCGAGGAATCAAAATAATGAGAGATTATTACGATAACGATAAATATCCTTCACCATCACCTAAGAAAACGAAGGCGTCTCCTAGTTTTCCTAGTGTAGAAGACACAACAAAAACACAAGCTGTTCAAGCAGGTGAATGCTTAGACAAACCTGAAGAAGCTAAAGTAAAAGCGGCTTATGGACAGACAAAAGGACTTCTTTGGTATCGTTCTATTAAATAATTAATGGACTATATCTTAGCGACGGAGCATTTGCTTCGTAAATATCGTGAGAGGAAAGAAGCTCTCACGCAAACGTTGGCTTCTGGAAGTGTTGAAGATTTTGAGCAATACCAAAGGATAGTCGGTGAAATAGCAGGTTTGAGTTTCTGTGAACAGGAAATTCAAACTTTACATTCTAATATGGAGGATGCAAATGACTAGTAAAGTCGAAACAACAACTGTTCCAGATAGGGTTGATAATTTCGGTAGTAATGGTATGGCTAAAGCAGAATTAGCTTCAGAGCCAACAATTACTCCTGATAATGTAGACTCTCATGCAAGTTCGTTACCCCGTCCAACTGGGTATCGAATTTTAATATTACCTTTTAGCCCCAAAGCGGTAACTAAAGGTGGAATACATATAGCAAAACAAACGGTCGATAAGGAAAGGTTAGCGACTGTTGTAGGGTACGTAGTTTCTCTAGGACCTGACGCTTATAGTGATCCACATAAGTTTCCAGAAGGAGCTTGGTGTAAAGAAGGTGATTGGGTTATCTTCGGTCGATATGCGGGAGCTCGTTTTCAAATAGAAGGTGGCGATATGCGTCTTTTAAACGATGATGAAATCTTAGCTTGTATTGATGACCCAGAAGCAATTTTATCATAACAAACTTGAGGAGGACTCATGCAAAATAACGAAGCCGAAAAAATAGAATTAGAACTTCCCGAAGGGGAAGTTGATATACGGGAAGCGGATGTAGACGATTCGATTAAAGACGAAGTAGTCGAAGAAGAAGCTCCTGTAGAAGAAGTAAAAGATGAATTAGATGCGATTTCTGATTCAGTGCAAAAGCGTATCGATAAGTTGACTTATAAGATGCGAGAAGCTGAAAGACAGCGAGATGAAGCTGTTAATTACGCTCAAAGTGTTAATCAAACAGCGACTAGTTTAAAAGAAAAATTAAAAAATTCTGATACTTCGCTTTTCAAAGAGTACGATAACAGGGTACAATCTGAAATTGAAGGAGCAAAAAGACTTTTAAAAGATGCACAAGAAGCAGGGGATAGTGAAGCAGTGGTTGAAGCAACTACGGTTCTTTCTCGTGCTACCGCTGAAGCAGAAAATCTTAAAAGACTACAAGCTCAACAACAAGTTAGGGAAAAAGCAAAACCAGAGGAAGTTCCTGTGGAGGCGTATCAACCCACCCTACAGCCAGAACAAGCTCCTGGACCAGATCCTAAAGCTGAAGCATGGGCTGAAAAGAACGTATGGTTTGGAGATGACCAAGCAATGACATTTGCAGCCTTTGGAATACACAAAGAATTAGTAGAAGAAGGTGTTGATCCGACTTCTGATAATTATTATTCTGAAGTTGATAAACGTATGGCTGAAAATTTTCCACACAAGTTTTCTAACGAGCAATCTGCCCCCGTGCAACAGGTTGCTGCTTCTAGCCGAGGGGCTAGTGGTAAAAAATCATCACGCAAAATTAAGTTGACACCTAGTCAAGTAGCAATAGCTAAAAGACTAAATGTGCCGCTAGAAGAATATGCTAGACATATTGAAGGAGTATAAAATGACCGAAGAAAATAAAACAGAAGTCAATACTGATCGTAACTCACGATCTGCAGAGACACGAGCCTCTCAAACTCGCAGAAAGCCTTGGGCTCCCCCGTCTATGTTAGACGCACCCGAAGCTCCTCCTGGATATCAATTTAGGTGGATTCGTGAAGCTACTCGAGGAATCGATGATAAATCTAATATGTCTAAACGTATTAGAGAGGGATATGAACCTGTGAGAGCAGAAGACTATCCTGATTTCGAAGCTCCTACTATTGAAAACGGTAGCAACACTGGAGTAATTGGAGTCGGAGGATTAATACTTGCTAAAGTTCCAGTCGAAACCGCATCAGAACGTAATGCTTATTTTAAAGATCAAGCAGATACAGCGATGCAAGGTGTAGATCAAAACTTTATGCGAGAAAGTGATGCTAGAATGCCTATTAAGGATAGCGATATCCAAAGGACTTCTAAAGTCGCCTTCGGTAGTAAGCCTACCGATGCAAAGTAATTAATAATAACAATGTATATAGACAAAGGAGAAAACAATGGCTAATACAAATAAACCAGATGGTTTTACTCCCGCATATCATATGTACGGAGGTGTTATTCGTCCTGCCAAAATGAGAATCGCAAGTGCAACTAACGCATCAATCTTTTCAGGTGATGTTGTTAATTTATCTAGTGGTTATGTCATCCAAGGCACAGCGACAGGCACACCCGTAGGTGTATTTTACGGAGTATACTATACAGCTACTGACGGCACCCCGACTTTCTCGAAAGTTTGGACTGCTGACACAGCTACCCAAGGCGGAGCAGATGCAGAAGCTCTCGTTTATAACGATCCTGGGATTGTTTACGAGGCTCAATTTACAGCTGGAACACCAGCAGTAAGTTTTATCGGCTCTAAATATACTCTTTCTACGACTGCAGGTTCAACATTGAACGGTAGATCAAAGGAAGGGGCAACCGCAACAACCTCAAGTGGTGTAGCGTTATGTGTAGGATTCGCCTCGCAACCAAGCAACGAAATCGGTGCTTATGCGAGAGGGTTATTCACATTCCCTACTAACACTTTTGCTGTTTAATTCTAAGGAGATAAATAATGGCGATTAACAGAGCACAACTAGTCAAAGAACTAGTTCCTGGACTCCATGCTCTCTTTGGATTAGAGTATGAGAGATATAATAACGAACACGAAGACATCTTCGATACTGAGAACTCCGAAAGGGCTTTTGAGGAAGAAGTAATGTTAAGTGGATTTGGTGAAGCACCGACTAAAGGAGAAGGAGCCGCAGTCATTTATGACACAGCTCAAGAATCCTGGACATCTCGTTTCACGCATGAAACTATCGCACTAGCGTTTGCGTTAACAGAAGAAGCAATCGAAGATAACCTCTACGACACACTTTCTTCACGTTACACAAGAGCACTAGCACGTTCGATGCAACAAACTAAGCAAGTTAAAGCAGCTAATGTTTTAAACAATGCTTTTAGTTCATCTTACGTTGGCGGTGATGGAAAAGAGCTTTGTGCTACAGACCATCCAACTGTTGCGAACGTTGATTTAAGTAATGAGCTGTCTACAGCTGCTGACCTTAATGAAACTTCTCTAGAGCAATCATTGATTGATATCGCTGGATTTAAGGATGAAAGAAACCTTAAAGTGAATGCACAAGCAAGGAAATTAATTATTCCACCTGCTTTGCAATTCGTAGCGGATAGATTGATGGAAACTCCAGGAAGAGTTGGTACTTCAGATAACGATATTAATGCAATTAGAAATATGGGAATGGTCTCAGAAGGCTACGTTGTAAATCATTATCTAACAGATACTGACGCTTTCTTCATCAAAACTGATGTTCCTAACGGGTTAAAACACTTTGTTAGAACTCCTGTATCTACTAGTATGGAAGGCGACTTCGAAACTGGTAACGTAAGATACAAGGCGAGAGAACGTTACAGCTTTGGTTGGAGTGACTGGAGAGGTATCTTCGGTTCACCAGGAGCCTAATTCATTAACGTGAATTCATTAAAGGGGAACTTCGGTTCCCCTTTTCTTTTTGTAGGCATTCATATACAATCAAAAGACTAGGATTTATTAACTTGTTCTACAGACTGACCTAGCAGACAAGCCGAGACAGTAGAACTTATTTCCACGGAGGAAATTATGGCAAAATCAACCTTTTCGGGTCCTGTACAATCATTGGCAGGATTTATATCAGCAGGTAACGCTAACGTTGTTAGTTTAACTGCAGACACATCCCTGACAGTGGCTTCCCACGCAGGAAAAATAATAACCTGTAACGACGCAGACGGTAAGTTTACTTTACCTACTATCGTAGCTACTGCTCCAGGAAGAGACGATGATCCTAATCAAACAAATAATTTAGGTGCATCATTCTTTTTCGTAGTAGAGACTGCTGCAACTGATATGGACATCCTAACAGATGGTACAGATAAGTTTGTAGGTGGACTTTATACTGGTGTAACAAACGCAACAGGTAAAACTTTTATTTCTGGTGCATCTAACGATGTTATCACTATGAATGGTTCTACTAAAGGTGGACTTGCAGGTAGTATCGTTAAAGTTACTGCTATGGCAAGTGCTAAATATGCAGTAGAGGGAATTATTTTAGGGTCAGGAACTTTAGTTACACCATTTGCTGACGCTTAATCTTAATATAGGAGATTAATATGAGTTCATCAGATGTAAAAGCGACCGTAGCTTTAGCTGCAACAGGACAATTACAAGGTTTTATTGGTTCTGGTGCGGGTACCGCTACTAATTTAGGTCCAATAAGAATTCAGTCTGTTCAAGCACAAGCAAGTGCCGCAGACGGTTCTATAAAAATCTATGACGGAACGAGTGCAAGTGGAACTAAGTTACTTATTGAATTTAAGTTCGGTTCAGCAGCAAATGAGTCTTTTGACCATTATTTGCCTAATGACGGAGTAAAATTTAATACGGGGGCTTATGTTGTGTTGGCTAACTGCGACTTTTTTGTAGCATACTACAACTAACATGGCAACCTCGGGAACTCGTGCATTTAGTTTAGATGTAGCGACCGCAATCGAAGAGGCGTACGAACTTGCAGGATTAGAAGCTCGTACGTCTTATGATGCTGTTACAGCACGTCGTTCTATGAATATAATGTTTGCCGATTGGTCAAACAGAGGTATTCAAATGTGGGAAGTAACTAAAGTAGAGTTAACTCTTACAGAAGGCACGAACGAGTATACTTTAAATTCTTACGATATTGATGTTTTAGACGCTTACGTAGAAAGAACAGTAAGCGGTATAGTAACAGATTACCCCTTAGATAGAATAGATCGAAATGAGTACGTAGGTATACCAAATAAAGCGACTAAAGCACGTTCTACAGAATTTTGGTTAGAACGTAAAAAGTCTCCTGTTATTCATCTTTATCCAACGCCCGAGAACTCAACGGACAAACTCATTTACTATGTCTGGCGTACGATAGAGGATGCTGCGGCTTCTACTAATGATGTGGATATACCTACACGGTTTATGCCTTGTTTAGTATCGGGATTAGCTTATTATCTATGTATAAAGAAAAATGTTCAAAAACTTCCTGTTATACAAGACTTGTATGAAAGAGATTTAGCTAATGCTTTACGTTATGACGAAGACCGCTCCAATATTAGATTAGTTCCTAAACAAGAGTATATCTAATGGCTTACGCTTCAGGAAAATATGCTTACTTTATCTGCGATACTTGCGGGTTTAGATACCCATATAAAGAAGCACGAGGCACTTGGGAAAACAATAGAGTTTGTCATGAGTGTTACGAACCGAAACATCCACAACTAGACCCACCAAGTATAGGAGCAGACGCAGAACTGCTTTGGAGACCCAGACCTGATGTTCCTTTACCTCAAGCAGGGTTAGGTGTTGTTACTACAATAGATCCTTCAACAGCAGTTATAAATAGTACAACAAGTCCTAGTGGAACTAGAACAATGACTGTTACAGATGATCCTATTGGTAGTGTGTTTGAAGGTGAGTTCGGAACAGGTGAAATAGGTACTTTAGAAGCAGGTGGAGACTAATGGCAGGATTTACATACGCAACATTAAAAACAGCAATACAAGATTATTTAGATAATACAGAAACTACTTTTGTTAATAATTTAGATACTTTTATACAAACAACCGAAGAAAGAATTTTAAAAGGAGTACAACTTCCTGTTTTTCGTAAAAACGTTACGGGAGCAGCATCACAAGGAAATACTTATTTAGCAACTCCTACAGATTTTTTATCTCCTTTTAGTTTAGCTTTAATTGATAGTTCAAGTAATTATAGTTATTTATTATTTAAACACGTTTCTTGGATTAGAGATTATACACCTTCAGCAGCTACCCAAGGAGATCCTTTGTTTTATGCTCTGTTTGATGAAAATACATTTATTTTAGCTCCCGCTCCTTCGACTAATTTTACTTTTGAATTACACTACAACTATAGACCCGCATCATTAACCACTGTTGGAAACGATAATCAAAGTTGGCTTTCTGATAACGCCCCTAATGCTATGTTGTATGGTGCTTTAGTAGAAGGTGCAGTATTTATGAAAGAAGCTCCTGAAACTATCCTGTTATACGAACAAAAATTTCAAGAAGCTTTAGCCTTACTTAAAGTTCTTGGAGAGTATAAAGACGTTAGAGATGAAGCTCGAAACGATCAGCTTAAAATACAACCACAAGCATGAAAGAACTAGAGGGTAAAAATGTTGCAATAGTTGCCATGGGGCAAAGCCAAATAGATTTTCATCTTTCGCAAACCCATAGTGTAGAGTTTGATGAGGTCTGGGCAATTAATGCAATGATTGGAGTTTTACCGAATATTGATAAAGCTTTTATTTTAGATCCTATGAGTCGATTTCTGGATACAGAAGATGCGGGGACTATGACTCAAATGATGAGAAAAAAGTTACCTAAATGTAATTTTCCTATCTACACCTGTGAACTAGATGATAGAGTTCCTGCTGCTGTTGAGTACCCTATAGAATTAGTTGTACATGATTTAGGATGTTCTTATTTTAATAATACCATTCCTTACGCCATAGCTTTTGCTTTATGGAGCAAGGTCGGTAAAATTTCTTTATTTGGAATCGATTTTACATATAGAAATAATATGCATTTTGCAGAAGCAGGTAGATCATGTACGGAGTTTTGGTTATCTAAATGTATTGACGCAGGAATACAGATAGAAGTGGCTCCTAGATCAACTTTGTTAGATATGGATATTCCTTTACACGAGAAACTATACGGTTATCATAGACTTGACGATCCTAAAATTGTTTATCAAGACGGTAAAGATATGAGTGTTTGTAAATTATCTGAAGTAGAAATGGAACCGAAAAATAAACCTGTAGGGATTATTAATAGACATGATTTAAAAGAATTAAATCCTGTAGAACCGAAAGAGTATTAATATGTTTTCTTTAAAATCAGATTTAGAAGTAGGTAATTTAGGCGTAACCACCACAGACAACAGAGGACTTAGTGTTGATGAAGTTTCTGAAATGGCGGTTAATAAAATAATTTCTGTGAGCGATACAGCTCCTGCACCCATAAGGGCACAAGCTCATGCATTTAGAGATGCATGTAAAAACATAGTTATGTATTATATGCAAGAGGCGATTAAAAACCATATGTGTACAATAGGTAATCAATTAGAACAGCAAGGTCATAAAGACTTAGCTAATATTATCAGGAGACTATAATGGCAATAACACAAGCAATGTGTACAAGCTTTAAAAAAGAGCTTCTTGAAGCAAAACATAATTTTTTAGCTTCAGGTGGGAATTCTTTTAAATTAGCTTTATACACAAGTTCAGCAACAATGACTGCGGCTACTACCGCTTACAGCACAAACCAAGAAGCATCGGGAACGAATTACACTGCAGGTGGAGCAGCATTAACCAATATTAATCCAACATCATCAGGAACAACAGCTTTTACTGATTTTGCAGATTTAACTTTTGGTACTGCTACTATTACCGCTAGGGGATGTATGATTTATAATGATACAGCTTCAGGCGATCCAGCAGTTGCTGTGTTTGATTTCGGTGGAGATAAAACATCTACAGCAGGTAGTTTTACTATAACATTTCCAACAGCCGACGCATCGAACGCGATTATTAGAATAGCGTAATAACGAATGGCTGGTTGGGGTCGTTCTACTTGGGGATCTGGTCCTTGGGGTGAACCTGCAGTAGTTAATGTATCTGTAGCTCTTACGGGCGTTGCGGGTACTTCAGCATTAGGAACAGAAACAGTTTCTTGTGCGGCTAATGTTGCTGAAACAGGTCTTGCCGCTACAGGTTCTATAAATTCTGTTGTTGCAACAGGTTCTGCAATCGTAGCAGAAACAGGTGTTGCAGGCACAACAGCTTTAGGTTCAGAAACTGCTACAGGTTCAGCAAATATTGCAGTTACTGGATTAACAGCAACTTCTGCACTAGGTTCCGAAACAGTTACAGGAGAAGCTAATCTCTCCATTACTGGATTAACAGCAACTTCTGCACTAGGTTCCGAAACAGTTACTTGTGATGCAAACGTAGCGGAAACGGGAGTAACTGCGACAAGCGGATTAGGGAATGTAATAGCTGCTGGTTTTGCAATAACAGGAGTTTCTGGAACTGCTTCTACAATAGGTCTCGGTGATGAGACCGTTACTTGTGATGCAAATGTTTATCCTACAACTGTAGTAGGAACTACAGCTTTAGGAACTGTAGGATTAGTAACAAATAATATTATTTCATTATCAGGTCTTGGTGCAACGTCGGCACTAGGTACTTTAGAAATAAAAGCTGACGCAATAGTTTATGTAACATCGGTCGTTGGAACAGGTGAAATTTCTACCATCACAGTTTGGGGGGATGTAGTTCCTGGAGTCACGACTGATTGGGAAAACATTACAACAGTCACGACTGATTGGGAAAACATTACAACAGTCACGACCAACTGGCAAGAAGTTGCTTAACATTTTGATAAAAACCATATACAATCAAGAAAGTACGGAGATATAAACCATGGCAAGTACATACGTAAACAACCTAAGACTTAATGAGATGGCTACTGGAGACGGTAGTGGAACTTGGGGAACAACAACGAACACTAACCTCGAGCTTATCGGGGAGGCTTTAGGCTACGGTACTGAAGCTATTACCACCAACGCAGATACCCACACAACGACAGTAGCAGACGGAAGTTCGGATGCGGGTCGAGCAATGTATTTAAAATACACAGGCACATTAGATTCAGCTTGTACAATCACTATTGGTCCAAACACTATGAAACGAGTTCAGTTTATTGAAAACGGAACTAGTGGTTCGCAAAATATTATTATTTCTCAAGGCTCTGGAGCTAATATAACTATTGAACCTGGAGATACCAAAGTAGTTTACCTAGACGGAGCAGGAAGTGGAGCGGCAGTTGTTGACGCTTTTGCTAGTTTAAGTGTCGGTGCTTTAACAGGTGCATCACTAGACATCTCAGGCGATATAGACGTAGACGGAACTACTAACCTAGATGTAGTAGACGTAGACGGAGCTGTAAACTTTGCAGCAGACGTAACCTTTGCAACTGGTGCAGATATTATTACTGCTTCAGCAGGAACAGACAATGTTCGCATAGGTTTAGATGCAGGTGACTCAATAGCATCAGGTGGAATTCGCAATATTGTAATAGGAAGAAATGCAGGTACTGCGATTACGACTGCTGATTCTAATGTTGCTATAGGTTGGGAAGCTCTTAAAACTGAAGATGCACATGGAAATAACACAGCCATTGGAGCATCCGCTTTAGCTGCTCAAAACGCAGGAGTAGATGGATACAATGTTGCTATTGGTTATAACGCAGGTGCAGGAGTAACCACAGGGATTAAAAATGCCATAGTCGGTGGTCTTGCAGGTGTTAATTTTACAGATGCTCATAAAAACGCAGTACTGGGTTATCAAGCTCTTACAACTGATACAAAAGGCAATAGAAGTGTTGCTATTGGTTTTGAAGCTTTAAAAACTCAAAATTTTACAAGTAACACAGATAGTCATAACACTGCTGTAGGAAACAGAACAGGTGCTTTACTTACCACAGGTATTCAAAACACCCTTATCGGTAGTCAAGCAGGTGATGCAATTACTACAGGAATAAGAAACACTGCTGTTGGTTATAATGCAGGAAGTGCTATCACCACAGGTGATTTTAACACTGCGGTAGGAAGAACTGCATTAGAAAACACCACAACAGCAGATGCAAATACTGCGGTAGGTGTTGCTGCACTTGCACAAAATACAACAGGAACTAACAATTCTGCTTTAGGTTATTTAGCTTTAAATCTAAACACTACTGGCGGTCAAAACGTGGCAGTTGGGGATAATGCTTTAGGCGCTAATACGACAGCTTCATACAACACTGCTCTTGGTACGGACACTTTAAAAGCCAATACAACAGGCGGTAACAATGTTGCTACAGGTGGTTTTGCACTAACAGCTAATACCACAGGTGCTTCCAATGTTGCTATGGGATATCAAGCATTAAAATCCAATACTACTGCTTCTAATAATACTGCTATTGGTGACCAAGCGTTAGAACTAAACACCACAGGAGCTAATAACGTAGCCGTAGGAACTTTAGCACTAGATGCTAACACCACTGCATCTTCTAACACAGCCGTTGGTTATGCTTCTTTAGGAGTCAACACCACAGGAACTAGAAATACTGCGGTAGGTGCTGCTACATTAGATGCTAACACTACAGCTGACGATAACACAGCTTTCGGTTTCAATGCTATTTCCGCTAACACCACAGGTACAAGAAATACAGCAGTAGGAGCTTACTCACTAGATGCAAATACCACTGGTGATTTTAATACTAGCGTTGGGTATAAATCTTTAACCGCCGCAACAACTGCAACACATAACACAGCAGTCGGAGATTTTGCTTTAGCAGATAATACTACAGGCACAGACAACACAGCAGTAGGTCAAGGAGCATTAGAAAACAATACAACAGCATCTAACAACACTGCAGTTGGTAAAGGTGTTCTGACTGCTAACACCACAGGCGCACAAAATAATGCTTTTGGCAAAAACGCCATGAGAGACAATACAACAGGTGCAGATAATGTCGCTATGGGTGAAAATGCTTTATTATCTAATACCACAGCAAGTAACAACACAGCATTAGGCTCAAATGCTTTACAACAAAACACCACGGGGACTTCAAATACAGCAGTTGGTTCAACATCATTAGATGCTAACACTACAGGTGCTCGTAACACAGCACTTGGTGGTAATGCAATGTCATCAAACACCACAGGTGATGATAACACAGCAGTAGGTGTAAATGCTTTAGACACCAACACGACTGGTGGCAACAACGTAGCTGTGGGTAAAAATGCTTTAGACGATAACACCACAGGAGGTAACAACACAGCAGTAGGAATAAGTGCATTAGCCAACAACACCACAGCAAACAACAACACAGCAATAGGAGGTTCTTCTCTTATAGCAAACACCACTGGAGCTGATAATGTAGCAGTAGGTCAAGGAGCATTACAAGCTAATACTACAGCAGCCAATAATACTTCGGTTGGTAGAGATTCTTTGTCATCAAACACCACAGGTGCTCAAAACAATGCTTTTGGCAAAAACTCCATGAGAGACAATACAACAGGTTCAGATAATGTCGCTATGGGTGAAAATGCTTTATTATCTAACACCACAGCAAGTAACAACACAGCATTAGGCTCAAATGCTTTACAACAAAACACCACAGGCACAAGAAATACAGCAGTTGGTTATGCTGCTTTAGATGCTGTTACTACAACAAATGACCATACAGCAGTTGGATATAATGCACTTACAGCCTGTACTTCTGGCGATGCTAATACAGCAGTTGGTACTTCATCGGCAGATGCGGTAACCTCTGGAGCTAACAACACCGCAATGGGTAATCTTGCACTATCAGCAGCCACCACCGTAGACGACAACACTGCTATTGGTTCGGGTGCTATGCGATACTCTACAGGAGCAAGCAACACAGCAGTTGGAAAAAGTGCTTTAGGTGCATCAAGCAATTCTGGTGATAATAATACTATAGTAGGTGCTGGTGCAGGAATAAGTCTTACCTCAGCAAGTAATAATACTTGTATAGGAAAAGGAGCAGGTAACAACCAAATAACAGGCGGTCAAAATGTATTTGTAGGTGAAAACGCTAGAGGTAGTGCTGTAGATACAAATGCCTCTATTGCAATTGGCTATAATGTTGTTGGAGTCGGTAACTTCTATGTAACTTTAGGATCTGGAGCAGGTTCAGACAGAATCTATAATCAATTTGATACTAACGCATCTTGGACTAGAGTATCTGATTTAAGATATAAAGAAGAAATATCTAACAACACTGATTGTGGTTTATCTTTTATAAATGATTTAAGACCAGTTACTTATAAATTTAAACCAAAAGCAAATATTGATAATACATTACCCGATTACGATGCTTCTAAAACATCAAGAAACACAGAGAAAAAAATGTATGGTCTTATTGCTCAAGAAGTTAAACAGGCAATGGATGATAATAATATTACAGACTTTGCAGGTTGGGATGAAACAGCAGAGGGTATACAAGGTATTTCACAAGAAATGTTTATTCATCCTTTAATTAAAGCAGTTCAAGAGCTAACGGCATTAAACGCTGCTTTAACAACAAGAATAGAAGCCTTAGAAGGCTAACAACAATAGGAGAAAAAAAATGGCAACAGTAACAGAAGTATTAACGGCAGGAACTGATAGCGTAAACTTAATTGACGGTGTAAAAGCTGGAAGTTGGAGCGCAGAAGGAATGACACAATCTGAAATAAATGAAATGGTCCAAAGGAACGTAGACCATTTAGAACTTATTTTAGAATATGCACCTGTTGATAGTGATGATGATACACCTGATGTAAAAGGAGCAGCAGATAGTAAAAAGACTACTCACGTTGCAGCTATTGCTACTGGTAAAAAATACATAACTGATAACAGTTAAAGGTACTAAATAATGTCAGAAAATAAAGAAGTAAAGACAAAAGAAGTCGAATTAACAGAACGACAAGAATACTTAAAAACTCAACTAAATGATCTTCAAAATAAAGAAAATAGTTTAATGTTTCAATTAGATCAAATAAAAGCTTGTCAACAAGTTTTTAATCAAGCATTTATAGAAGAGTCAAAAGAAGTTTCTGAAAAACTTTCAGAAGAGTGATTTATACTATTTTGCAACTAAGTATTGCAATATTTTGTGTTGTAAGTATCGCTGTTTTATTAATGGATGATAACCATCCACTTTAAAGGGAGAAAAATATGTTAGATATTATATTAAACATAATTCAATTAGCACCTTGGATTATTTCAGGAGCATCATTAATTTGTGCGTTAACCCCCACACCGAAAGACGATCAAATGATTGGTAAAGTCTATAAATTAATCGATTGGTGTGCTATTAATGTAGGAAAAGCAAAAGAAAAATAACCCATGACCACTACAAAAGAAGCATTAATTAAATTAGAGGCACATGAAAGAGAATGTGCTATTCGTTACGAATACATAGAAAAACGTCTTGACGAAGGCTCTGCTAAGTTTAAAAGACTAGAGCTTATTCTATGGGGGTTGTATGGTTTGATTGCTGCTTCTTTAGGTGTAGATAAACTATTGTAGGAAAGTCAGATGCCTTTACAAAAGTTCCTTTTTAAACCTGGAATCAACAAAGAAGGAACAGCTTATTCAAATGAAGGCGGTTGGTTTGATTCTAATTTAGTTCGTTTTAGAAAAGGGTTTCCTGAAAAAATCGGTGGATGGTCTAAAACAACTGCTAATTATTTTCAGTCTACAGGTAGAGCACTCCATGCTTGGGTAGCTTTAGACGGAACGAAACTTTTAGGCTTAGGAACAACGTGGAAATATTATATTTTAGATGGAGATAGTTTTTCAGACATCACTCCAATCCGCTCAACTGATTTAAACGTTACAACTTTTTCCGCTACTGATGGTAGTGCGGTTATTACAGCGACAGACACAGCCCACGGTGCGGTAGTTAATGATTTTGTAACTATTAGTAGTGCTGTATCTTTAGGTGGTAATATTACCGCTACTGTTTTAAATCAAGAACATCAAATAACTTCTGTTCCATCGGCTAACACCTATACGTTTACCGCCTCGGCTACAGCAAATTCTAGTGATACTGGAAATGGTGGAAGTTCTACCGATGCTGCTTATCAAATAAACACTGGTTTGGATGTTTATGTTCAATCAACAGGTTGGGGGGCAGGACTTTGGGGAGCTGGAACTTTTGGGTCAACTACAACACTTAGTTTTACTAATCAATTAAGATTATGGTCACATGATAATTTTGGTGAAGATTTAATAATAAACCCGAGAGCAGGTTCTGTTTATTACTGGGATAAAACAAACGGAACAGAAACTCGAGCAGTGGCTCTTTCAGATTTAGCAGGTGCAAATGTTCCTCCTACTTTAGCTTTACAAGTAATGGTTTCTGATATTGACCGACACGTGATTTGTTTTGGTGCTGATCCTTTAAATACTGGAGGAACAGCTAGAACAGGAGCTATCGATCCTATGTTTGTTGCTTGGAGTGACCAAGAAAACGCTGCTCAATGGGAGCCTTTAGCTACAAACACAGCAGGATCTTTTAGGTTATCAGCAGGATCGTCTATCGTAGGAGCTATACGTGCTAAACAAGAAATTCTAATTTGGACGGACACTTCCTTATACTCCATGACTTTTATAGGTCAGCCTTTTACTTTTAGTTTAAATTTAGTTAATGAGGGAGTGGGATTAGTTAGCCCTAACGCTATGGTTAATACTCCTAAAGGAATTTTTTGGATGGATAAAAAAGGTTTTTATACTTATACAGGAGCCACCCAAGATATTCCTTGTAGTGTACAAGCTTATGTTTTTAGTGATTTAAATGAAAGTCAAAGTTATCAGATTTTTGGTTTTGTAAATAAAGCTTTCGATGAGGTTGGGTGGTTTTATTGTAGTAGTGATTCTACTGTTCTTAATAAATATGTAGTCTTTAATTATGGCGAACAAGTCTGGACAATAGGAACTTTAACTAGAACGTGTTGGATAGACGAAGGGATTTTTAATACTCCTAAAGCAACGAGTTCTTCTTCAGATGTAGGTTATCTTTACGACCACGAAACTGGTAATGATAATGATGGCTCTCCTATGACGAATGTATTTATCGAATCCAGTGATTTTGATATTGATCCAGGAGGAGAAGATTTTCAATTCATTAGTAGAATTATTCCTGATATACAGTTTACGGGAAGTGGTTCAACTGGAAGTGGAGGACAAAGCGTTAATGTTGTTTTAAAACGTAGAAATTTTCCAGGAGAAAGTTTAACAACAGCAGTAACTAGTGTTTGTGATTCAGCAACAACTAAAATCGATACGAGAGTTAGAGGCAGACAAGCTGTTTTACGTATAGAATCAGATGATGATGGAGTACCAGGAAGTACAGAAGGCGTAGGTTTTAGAGTAGGAGCTATGCGATTAAACTTTAGACCCGACGGTAGACGGTAATGGGTAAATTATTAGAAACTAAATTACCTATTTCTATTGGTGAAGTTTCTTCCGATACTTTCAATCGTTTAGTAAGGGTTTTAGAATTAAGTTTAAACAGGGTTGACGTAAATTCCACACTAGCAGTAAACGAAACTCAACGTAATGAAAATAAGTTTAACAATGGTGATATTATATGGAATCTTTCTACTAACCAATTACAGTTGTGGACTGGTGAACAATGGGTAGATTTATATTCTGGCAACGAAAAAGGAATTCAAGCAGTAGGACAGATAGGCAATATAACTGTAGCTACTGGTGGAGCTACTTTAATAGAACTAGGAATAAATTAAATATGGATATTAATAAATTAAGAGAAGAGTTGGAGTTTGATGAAGGGTGTGTATACGAAATTTATAATGATCATTTGGGTTATCCCACTTTTGGTATTGGTCACCTTGTACTTGAAAGCGATCCCGAACACGGAGAACCAGTTGGAACCACAGTTTGTAAGGAAAGAGTTGTTGCTTGTTTCGAAAACGATATAGCAAATGTTTTTCAAGACTTAGATAGGAACTTACCTTGGTGGAGAAAACAATCAGGTGATTTACAAAGAGTATTAGCTAATATGTCTTTTAACTTAGGTATTACAAGATTATTAAAATTTCAAAAATTTTTAGGAGCTTTAGAATCGAAAGATTATCAAACAGCGGCTAAAGAAATGATGAACAGTAGATGGGCTACGCAAGTAGGTCCTCGAGCTGATCGATTAAAACAAAGAGTATTAAAAGGAGACTGATATGAAAAAAGCAAAAGGTTATAAACGCGGAGGAGCTATTAAATCTTCTAAATATAAGAAGAAAGGCGGCTCTAAAAAACGTATGATGAAAAGCTCTAAAAAGAGAAGTAGCAAGAAGAAGTAAGTGCCTTCTCTAATAAGTAACATCCCACATTTTAAATGTTGGGTGCGAAGGGAGTTCACCGCGAATCATACAAAATATCATGGAGAGTTTCTTCATGCAATAGCTTTTGCTGTTAATACAATACCTGATAGGTCTTTATCGTTTCAAGTAGTTTTTACAGGCTGTGAAACTGAATATGAAGATTGGGATGAAGGTAATATTCACGGTGGAGCTATGTGGGCTAGAATGCCTATACAAGGTTTAATTGCCGATATACCTGTTGAAGAATGGGCAGAACCTATGGAAGATCATATTGCTCAACCATGGGATTGTGAAGCAAGAGATCATTCTGTAATAGTTATGGATAGAGTTAGTTCTAGTCCGTGGCTTTGCAAAATCGATGGAAAGTTTTATACTGGTAAATATATGTTCACTGTGGACTATACAGGAAACGCCATTGCGGATTGTCCTGCACAACATAAACAATCTCATGTATTATATATTACAGAAGATTGCAAATGGAAAGGTAACTTAGTTGCTTTACCTAACAACAGGGTAAGAGCTACAAGTCCTGCTTTATGGGTGACAGGTGAAGGAGCCCCCGATTTTATTCCTTCACAACATCTTCATTCAGCGGAAGGACATGAAAGCTATTTAGACCCTGCAATAACTTTTAATAATTTATACGAGGATTAGTAATGGCTAATAGAAAAAAGACCCATAAGACTAAAGACGGTAGAACAGCTAAAAAAGGTTTATATTACAATATAAACAAAAAACGTAAAGAAGGCAGAAAAATGCGAAAGAAAGGTGCTAAAGGTGCTCCGACTGCAGCAGCCTTTAAACGTTCCGCTAAGACCGCTAAGAAGCCTAAAAAGAAAAAGTAATGGCTAAGCCTAAGAAACGCAAAGAAAAGTCTATACGACGTACTACGAAAGGTAAGGGAGCTAACTTTCGATCTACTAAGTCTGGTGCGGGTATGACTAAAAAAGGCGTAGCGGCTTATCGACGTAAAAATCCTGGATCAAAACTAAAAACAGCTGTTACAGGTAAAGTTAAAAAAGGTAGTAAAGCAGCAAAAAGACGTAAATCATTCTGTGCTAGATCAAAAGGTTGGAAAGGTGAACGAGGCAAAGCGGCTAGAAGAAGGTGGAAATGTTAAATGTATGAGTACAACTGCACAGTTACTAGGGTGGTTGATGGCGACACTATTGATGTTATCCTTGATCTTGGGTTTTCTATTCTTCACAAGTGTCGTGTACGCCTTTATGGGATTGATACGCCTGAATCAAGAACCAGAGATAAAGACGAAAAAGCCAGAGGTAAACTTGCGGCTAAATTTTTAGAAGATTCAATTAACAATGGTAAAGTAGTTGTTTTACAATCTAAATTAAAAGATTCTAAAGGTAAATATGGTCGTGTTTTAGGAGCTGTTATTGTAGACGGTGTTGATATTAACGAAAAAATGGTATTAAACTTTCTTGCAGTTAGGTATCATGGTCAAAGCAAAGATGATATTGAAGCAGAGCATATGGAAAACAGACGTAAATTAATAGAGTTAGGAGATTTTGTTCCAGTAAACGTGGAGAAGTAATATGCAAAACGACGGTAGATTTGGTGGAGATATGGATCGTAATGAAGTTGAGATGGATCTCAACAAATTTATGGCGATGATTCAAGAAATATCTGAACTTAAAGATAAAATTAGAGATCTTGAAGCTGATGAAAGAGTAAACCCACATCAAAAGTGGATTCATTTAGCCAAAGCAGTAGACTCTTGGCGTATATTCCCTAGAGCTTTTTTAACTGTTTATATTGTATTGCTGTATAAATGTACTATTTGGTTTATGGATCTTCCAGAACCTTCGTTCGAACAATCAGGTCTTATATCGATTGTTGTAGGTGCAGGTGCAGCATGGTTTGGTTTATATGCAGGAACAACAGGAAGCAGTAAACAGTTTAAAGGCGAAGATTAATGAACAAAGAAAGAACATATTCTTGGATTTTTCTTATGACAGCAATATTTGCTGTTACTTTATTTTCTGTTGTTGTAAACGCTCAGTCTAGCCAACAATCTGGAACAGCTTGTGTTAACGGTTCTCAATACTGTGAAAATAATAGTTTAGATACTACCAACACAACGACAACGACTAACACCAATACTAACACAAACACCAATACCAATACCAACACTAATACCAACACAAATACGAACAATAACACTAACGTCAATACTAATACAACAAATACGACTGCATCAAATACCAACGTAAATACGAACACGAACAACAACACCAACAACAATGTAAACACTTCAACAGCGACTTCGACATCGAATAATACCAATACGAACAATAACGTTAATACTTCGACTTCTAATTCAACTGTTAATTCAACGGTGAATCAAAACGTTAATAATACAAATAATTCAACATCGACATCGAATAATACGAATACTAACACTAACGTAAATCAATCGACTTCAGATTCGAACGTTACAACAGATAACCGAAACGTAAACGAAAACAACTCAAGATCCGATAATACTAATCGAAACATAAACGAATCTAACAGTACGCAAACTATTAACCAAAACGTAAAAAGTGAAGCCCCTCCCGCTTCTGCGATAGCTCCTAGTATTATGTCTTACTCACAAGACCTCTGTACGACAGGGGTCTCAGGAGCTTTTCAAGGACAGGTGTTTGGTTTATCTGGTGGTAAAACTATTGTTGATGAAAACTGTGAGAGGTTAAAATTATCTAAATATCTTTACGATATGGGAATGAAAGTAGCATCGGTTGCATTACTCTGCCAAGACGAAAGAGTATTTAAAGCTATGTCGATGGCAGGTACGCCTTGTCCGTATAACGGTAAAATTGGTAAAGAAGCTACCGTGGCGTGGGAACAAAACCCACAAAAAAGACCTGATAAAGAAGACGCTTTAAAAGAATATATTGCACAATGTACTCACGAATCTAATCCTAAAAGAGAAAAAATAAACAGAGATGTTGTTGGTGCGGTTAAAACAATTTATACAAGAAAAACTAAAACAGCTAAACAATGCAAAAAAGAGTTTTATTCTACGCGTTAGGGTATTTTTTAAGTTTTAATGTATTAGGGCAATATACATACGAAGCTAACCAAGACCTTTACGACCTTAATGCTAATGCTAATAACTTTAATGGTGAGTTAGCTTACGAGGTGTCTGATGATGGAATTAGTCCTGCGATTGATCTTTCTTTTAATTTTACTTTTTATGGCTCTACGTTTAGCCAAGCCAGAATGGCAACGAATGGATGTCTCCATTTTGGTAATAGTGGGAGCTATTGTAATGACTATACTCCTGACCCTATTAACGGACAGCACACCTATACCATATACCCTTTCTGGACTGATCTCATAAGAGACAGTGACTCTCGTATAAAATCTTGGGGAGATTCTAGCAAGATGATCTTCGGGTGGTATAACCTTAGAGAGTACAACAGAGCGTCTGATAATAGTTTTGAGATAATACTTTGGAATAATAACTCTTTCGATTTACGTTATCGTGAGTTAGATATTGTTAACCATGATGTTCTTATAGGCGAAGTAGGTGCAAACAAAGAAAATTCATACACTTATTACTACCATGATGAATGTAATACAGGATCAACCAATAGTTCTAGTTGCGTAAACACTAATTGGAATAATATAACAATGAATACAACATTAGAGAACGGTGGTTCTTTATATGGTTCAGGTAGTGGTAATGGAATTGATTGTAGCGATCCGTTAAACGATAGTAGTTGTTCAGGTTATGCAGATGCTTATCTCACACAACAATGTAATATTACGCAGTTGTATAGTGAATTTTGTCCTAGTTATTGGGATGCTTATGATGATCAACAATGTGCAGACGACCCACAGTATGCACCGTTTTGCCAAGGCTATAGACAAGAAGAATCCGTAGCTTTCTTTGACGATACTAACGTAGACTATGGTTTTGTAGATGAGCAAGAACAGTTTGCTACTGGTGCTTTTACCGATAATCAACATGACGATAACTTAGGTTTTGAAGATCCCGTAGAAGTTATAGAAATATACGAAGAAGAAATGTTTCCGCCTTTTGCGGAGTTCGGGGATAATCCTAATGATTATTTCGAAGATCCTTTTGTAGAAGACTTTGTTATCTTTTATGAACCAGAACCTTTACCTTTTATCGATACTTTTAGTCCTCATCATGACGAACCTTTCCATCAAGACGAAGTTTTATTAGATGAGTTTATATTTCAAGAAACGTTTTTAGTAGACGATTATAGCGAACCTGAAACATTTATTGAATTTAATAACGTAGAAGAACTCGAGGAGTGGTTTGAAGAAGAAACTAATGAACGCTTTGAAGAACGAATTGAAGAAGAACTTGCTGATCTTGATGAACCAGAAGAAGAATTTATTGAGGAAATTTTCGAAGAAGAAGTCGTAGAAGAAGTATTCGAAGCGATTGAAGAACGTATAGCAGAAGCTGAGATAGAAGAAGAAAGGATCGAAAGAGAAGAAGTCGTAGAGGAATTCGAAGAAGTATTTGAAGAAGAGTTTCAAACTGCAGAAAGGGAAGAAGCTACAGGTAAAAGTTCTATTAGCAGAGATATAGCTTTACGAGTTGTTTCTTCTACGATAGCTACAGCTACACAAAGTGTAAGTGGAACAACCGCAGGTAATAGTATTCATGCTACAGGTAATAGTGCGGCTTCTGGTAACGCTGTAAGTAATAGTTCTACAGGAGCTTCGTCAGGTAACGCAGGGATAAGTACGAGTAGTTCTCCGAGTATGTCAGACCAGTTTGCTTCCGCTACGGTACAAACAAATCAAATATTAGACATGAGTTCTATGTCTGTTTCTAGTTCTTCTACTAGTGATTCTATGAATTCAACAGAGGTTAATACTTCAGTTGTTGTAGCTAACGTAAATACTAATACGGTACAAGATCAAATAGATACTTCAATTAGTTCTATGGATACATCTTCTGATACAGATACTACGGTAGAAGATTTAATCGCACAAAACTTACAAACAGCACAAGAAGAAGTAGAAGCTCAACAAGAAGAAACAGGAGAGTATGGTTCAGAAGATACAATTATTGCATATATGGGTTTTGTTCCTGGATTTAATACTTATGAGAAGATTTTAATGGTAGATCAAGATCAATGGTATACGTCTAGAACCATCTATACTGAGACGATGCCTGATAATATAAACGCTTTTTATGGACTAGCGGGTAGTAATATAAGCAAAATGAACGATATAATAAATTCACAACCACCTTTATAGGAGAATTACTATGGATTGGTTTCAAAATAAAACAACGCAAATAATAGCTCTTGTAGGTATTGTTTCAACTCTTGCAGGTTTCGGCTACACAGGTGCTACCTACGTTAATAGAGTAGAAAACCTAGAAGCTAAGATAGGTGGTATCGGAGATACTGAAGACGCTCAAAAAATTATTGAAGAACGTTTTGCTTCAATAGAAACATCTGTACAGTTTTTAGAAAAAAGTATCGATGGTATAGCTGTTCCAGACGTTACTGAAATTAAAACAGATATAGCTACGATTAAAGCTGATCTAGAAAGCTTAGATGATAACTTACGTAAAGTAGAAACTAAATTAGATAAAAAGGACGATAATCCATTAAACGGATAATGAAAGTTTTCATTACAGAATTTAAACACGACGGGCTTTTTTACGAAGGTCCTAATATTGTAGCAGAATCTTTCGAAGATGCAGAAGTAACTGCAGAAACATATGGGGTAAATGTGGTTGGCATGCTTGATGTAATCATCAATGATCACAATGAAGATGACTATAAAAGGGTTTTACATTAACCCTTTCTTTGATATATAATCAAAGTTCAGCCATGTGCTGCAGTTTACGGGGTGAGCTATAACTCGCAAAACGTTTATAAACGCTGAGGAAACCATGGTTGGAGTTGATAAAAAGACATACAAAAAGAATAAAGGTCGTCGTTCTGACTTCGTAATTTATTCGTCTAAAGGCAAGAAAACGAAAGCTAGGAGTAGATTCTAATGGCTATTTCTATGTCTAAAATTCAAAAACAAATCGAAACAACCCCACTAACTAAAGAAGCCGCTAAAGAACAGTTTTTAAATAAAACTAAAGAGTTTAACTTACAACATGCTTTTAGTTTTGAAGAAGCATGGGACTTTGTAGAATATAAGAAAAAACAAAAAGAATTTAGAGAAACGGTTTCTACTTTTGAAGAAGCTTTAAAGAAACACGAAAGTTCTTTAGGTGATTCTACTCATAAACTAAACCCTACAAAACATTCTTTTTCAGACGGACAATATATAAGAGAGATTTATAATCCTGCTGGTTTAGTTTTAGTAACTAAAATACATTCTAAAAACCATCCTTTCTTTTTAATGAAGGGAGAAATGAGTATTTTAACAGAAGAAGGAGTGCAGCGAATAAAAGCTCCGTATCAAGGAATAACAAAAGCAGGAACAAAAAGAATAATATTTACACATAGTGAATGTGTGTTTATTACAGTCCATCGAACTGATAAATTAACAATAGAAGAAGTAGAAGAAGAAGTTATTGCAGAATCTTTTGATCAACTAATCCTTTCTGCTCCTGACACAAAACACATTAAAAGATTAATAAAAGATTTGGAGATTTCTGTATGTCATTTTTAGTAGTTGCTGCGATAACCGTAGGTGGTAATCTTCTCGCAGGTAAAATAGCATCTAATAGAGCTAAAGATCCTAAAGCCGCTATTGGTAGCGGTACTGCTCCTAGTTTACAACCTGGAGGAGATATTGAAGTTTCTTCTGTAGAGGGAAGCCAAGTGCAAGATTTCGGTGATTTTGAAAGTGAAAACATGGCTATGTCTGATGAAATGAGCAAACAAGAACAGTTGTTAGCTTATTTAGCTTCTCAAGGTATATCACCTGAAGAATTTGGTATTATGGGTGCAGCAATGGGAGGACCTTTGTATAAAGCCAATGGTGGAGGTATTGACGCATTACTTAAACAACTGGGTATTGATGTAGAATCTTTAACAGCTCCTAGTTTAGAAGGTGTGGTTGATTTTACTAAAATAGAAATGCCTAAACCTGAAGATCTTATGGAAGATCAAATGTTTAGTGCAGGAGATCTTTCTATTTCTAAAGATGATCTAATTGTTCCTGAAATAGGACAAGAACAAACAATGATGCAAGAAATATCTAACTATGCAGGAGAAAACCCTGAAATGTTTAATGCAGGAATTGGTGCAATTACTAAAGTATTAAGTGCGGCTCTTTCTGACGCTCCTGAACGTAAAGGTAGTATTGTCAGTACGCAAACACTTCCAGGAAATTCAGCACGTAGAAGATCAGCACAAATGAATATACAACCGATTGGTGGTTCTAAAGTTACGTTTGCTAACGAAGGTACAGCATTAAAACGACCTATGTTCATGCCTCACGGAGGACAGATGAGAGGTCCAGGAGGTCCTAAAGATGACCTTATACCTGTAATGGCGAGTAACGGTGAGTATATGCTTTCTAAAGCCGCAGTTGATGCTGCAGGTGGCGGTAGTCATGCTAAAGGTTTAGCTCGTTTAGACGCGTTTAATAAAATGGGAAATAAAAGATACGGATAATTTATGGCAACTAGAGAAGAACAAGAATATTCGTCACAAGCCCCCGCGGGTTATATAGGTGATTTTTTACAAACAGGTATTTTCCCTTACGCAAAACAGTTTTTAACTGACCAGTTTGGTAATATGGGTAGACCTGATAGTAGTCCGTTTACTTATACAGGTCCACGAGTAGCTCAATTTGATCCTAGAGAAAGATATGCAATGGATTTACAAGACTCTGCTATTGGTAGTTATAGACCTTATTTAGGCGAACAAGCAGGATTATTAAGCGAAGCCGCAGATGTTTCTAGAGCAGGAACAGTACGTGGTGCTGATGAAATATCTCAAGGTTTAAGAAGCGGTAGAGATTTAACTGCTCAAGCGAATATTACAGGTATGGGTTCTGCACAAGCTTTTGACCCACGTGGTATAGGTAGTTTTTATAATCCTTTTGAAGATGCAGTTGTTCAACAAACACTTACAGATTTAGACCGACAAGGAGCACAACAAGATATGGCTCTTAGAGATAGAGCTGTATCTTCTGGAGCTTTCGGTGGGTCACGTGGTAGGTTAGCTCAAGGTGAGTTAGCTAGACAACAAGAACGTGGAGTAGCAGAAGCTATCGCAGGTATACGTTCAGGCGGTTTCCAAGATTCAGCTAATAGAGCACAACAAGCATTTGAATCACAACAAGGTAGACAAGCACAATTAGCAGGTCTTCAATCACAACTAGGTCAAGGAATGTTCGGTATGGGATTACAAGGTGGTCAAGGCTTAGCAGGGTTAGGTTCTCAGTTCTCACAAGGCTTTGGTCAACTCGGGCAACAATACGGTAGTATGGCTCCCGCATTACAAGGCTTACAACAAAACGATATTAACCAACAATTAGCATTAGGTGGGTTAGGTAGAGGTAGACAACAATCTATCATGGATCTCGGTTATCAAAACTTTACAGGTCAGTACAACTTACCGATGCAAACATTACAAAACGTTGGTTCGATTACTGCGGCTCTTGGACCGTTGGCAGGTGGTTACGGTTATGCAGGTGCTGATCCAACTACTAACGCAATGTATGCTCCGTCTGGGGGATCAACTTATAACCAAACTAATCCATTTTTTGGTGGGTTAGGCGGCTTTAGCTTTTACGGATAATGGCAAACGGAATACCTAGTTTAAATCCTTTTCCTCAATTTGGTGGACAGCAAAGTCCTGGAGTTACGCCTGTAAAACTAGCTCCTGCGGCTGTTAGATTTCCTACAGCACGTAGACAAGCTCCACGAAGATCAGTAGAGCCAACGACTAAAGAAAAACTAGCACCACTCGCACCTTTTTTAGTCGGTGGTATTATGGATATGTTTCAAGGAAAACCTGAAACATTAACAGACGAACAATATTTACAAAATTTAGGAGCTGATCCTGAAAACATAACTGATGTAGAACAGGCTTCGTTAGACGCATATAAATTATTTGGACCACGAGCAGAAGCCAATACTTTTGGTTTAGATGAAATAGCTAATATTGTAGCTAGTACTCAAATGGGTAGAGGAGCAAAAGATTACGCAAGTACTTATATGGCTATGCGTAAAGCCGACGCTACTAAATCTGCTCAAACAGAAACAACACGAGCAGCTTTTATTAAAAATCAATTAGATCAAGGTACAGCTTCATTCTTAAACTTACAAGATTCAGAAGCAGCAAGAGCAGGAGTAGTTGATATCCGTCCAGGATTTGTACAAAGCAAAGGACCTAATGCGGGGGTTGCTTTTATTAATGATCCTGAACATCCTGATGCAGATGATAATGGTTTTAGACCTGCAGGACCTAATTGGGTTGATCCTTCTAAATTAGATTCAGGCAAAGGTGGTGCTATAAATATATTTAAAGATCCACAATATACCGAGCTAATGAAAACAAACTCAGCACTGACTGCTAGAGACCAAGCAGTTATAGGCACATTAAACGTGGCTAATTCAACAATCGAAATGTTAAAAGAAGGTATTGATGATCCTTCAAAAGCAGCTACTACTATGACATCAGCTTTAATGAACATGGGTAATAGTGCTTTAGTTAACTTTGATCAAATAGCAGCTTCTGTTGGTGGAGATGCAGGTATTGAAGGATATTTTAGTACAAGTAATACAGGCGGTACTTTAAGAGGAACGGGTAATAATGCTAAAGAACTTTATACAGCTATTAAGTCAGGCGACGAAGATTTAATTAACCAAGCGACTGCTAATTTCGAAAATGCTACAGGCATTAATATGCGAGAAATTTTAGGAGAAGCCGCTTATAACAATACAGCAACTCGTGCTAACTTTTTACAATTAGCTTATATGGCTGCTGCGGCAAACGGACAGACAGGTAGAACGTTATCAGATAAAGATTTAGCTTACCATTTACAAATCGTTGGTTTTGGCAGTACACAAGATCCACAAGTTTTAACAGATAATTTATTACGTTTTGTTGACCAATTAGTTGTTGGTGTTGACGCTGAAACACAAGTTTCTATACCTACTAACGGTTTATCTAGGTATAACATGAATGATGAAACGTTCCAATCTATTGTTACTATGTATTATAATCCTTTAGTCAAACCAGACCTACAAGGTGTAGATACTCCGCAATGGCTTGATTATAACAGCTACACCTACAAACCATTTTACCAACGTTATGGTAGTATTCCTGTTGTAAAAGATTGGCAACAACACCAAGGTAAGTTTTATGATAGGAAAAATTCAAAATCAGCTAGAACTACTCCTGGAACTGTGATCGATCCTAATAAAGAATATAGTTTCGAAATACAAAAAATAAGAGACTTGACTCAGTAAGGTATGGATGTTACACAAGCACAATACGACTCTTTTATTGAGCAAAGGAACGAAGCGGCAAAAGCGTTAGGTACACAAGCTCTTACTAATAACCCAAACGTTACCTATGGACAGGTGCTTTCTCCCCAAGAATTACAATCAGCGGCTATTATCTTTAGTCCTGAACTTAATGCTCGTGCTAATGAAATATTTGATCAAGATATATTAAATCAAATAGAAGCTTCTGTTGATTTCGAAAATCGAGTAAAACCTTATAACAGAGCTCCAATCGAATACGATATGTATGAGCGTCATCCTGAATATATGAAACAAGTTGATTATTTTAATTCACCTGAAGGTCAATCAAGAAGTTTAGATGTTAAAGTTAGGGGTAACTATCCTGATGACTATAGACCTTTCGAGCCTCAAGCTCCTTTTGGTATTGAAAAAGCTAAAGAGATTGCTGCATTTGGTTTTGATCCTGCTAAAGAAATAACTTTTGATAACTTTGGCGATCAAGCAGGGTTTAGAACTAAAATAGGTTTAGCTCCACGTAATTTAACAAAAGAAGATATTGAATTTATCGGTAATCAATATGGTTTAGACGGAACTTATCGATATATAAATCCAAGTAAGCCTTCATTAGGATTAGTTTATAAAGCAAAAGGTTCTGATGAAGAACAGTTAGTAAACACGCCTTATATTACAGCTGAAGATACATACAAATTTTTAATAAATGAAGTTCCTGCGATTGCAGGGGATATTGCTCTTACAGTTTATGGAGCTAAAAAGTTTGAACCTTTATTAAGAGGAGCAGCTACCAAAGATCCAGGACTTATCCGACGAGCAGGTCAAGTTTTAGGTATTTCAGGTCTGTCAGCAGTTGGTGCGGCAGGTGGAGACTTTTTAAGACTTACCGCAGGACAAGTAGCAGGAGCTCATGATAGAGATTTTATGGATATTTTAAAAGAATCAGGAATGATTGGTTCTTTAGCTTTTGCAGGTACTGCTGCGATTAGTACAGCAGTTAATATTGTTCCTAAAATATGGAGAAATATAACAGGAAAAGATGTTCCGCCTGAGTTTTTCGAAAAAATAGATGATTTGATGAAACAAGCAAGAGCTTCTGAAGGTGGTGTTGTTTCTACGGATGGTGTTTTATATGGTAATGCTGGATCTGTTCAAGAAATACAAGAAGCAATAATAGAACTAGCTAATCGTACAGGTGCAGAACTTAAAGCATATAACCCTACATTAGCTTCAGCAACAGGAAGTATAGAAGCCGCTGATTTAGAAACTATTTTCTTAAAGAATGCTGACTCACCTGAACTTGCTGCTTTATATCAACAAATTAAAAACGGAAATCAAGAAATAATTGATCGTTTTATTGTAGCTTTGAATGAAGAAGTAGGACCTGATTTAGCAACGTCTGCTGTTACAGGTGCAACAACAAGTCAAAGTATACGTGATTTAGTAGAACAAGATGTTTTAGCTTTTGAAGAAAACTCAAGAGCCGCTGTTACTAATATGCGTAATAATTTAATCGGTGCTGAAGATCCCGCAGTTGCAGGTCAAACCTTACTTAGACAGGTTGATGACGCAAAAGCAGGGGAAGGAATGTTTCCTCGTACACGTACACGTTTAAATGAAATAAGAGAAAATTATATAAAACCTTTCAATCAAGCTTGGTCGGATTCTTTAAACAACCCACTATATGCTGATTTAACAACAGGTGCAGGGTATACAAGAGCTCCTGCTACCGCTTGGTCTAAATCTACTAAAAGACAATCAGATCAATTATTACGTAGTTTAGATTCGAAAGAATCAAAAGATGTTTTGATGCAAATGTTAGGCACAGAAGGTGGTGCAGTTCTAAAAAGACTACAAGGATTAGGTAAAGAAGGTTTTGAAAGTCCTAATTTTACATTACAAGAATTAAACAATGCTCGTGTAGTTTTAAATGATTTCGCTAGTAACAATCCTAACTTAAAAGGAGCTGTTGGGTTTGCTAGAAACTTAGAACGTGGTATAGAAAAACAAATAAATGCTTTAATAGATGAGGGAGCAAAAGCTCAGATGGAAGCTCAAGGCATAAACGTAACTAAAAAATCTTTACGTGAGTATAAACAAAACACAGGTTACGGAGAAGATTTAAAAGGTGCTTGGTCTAATCAAAAAGAAGCAATTCAATTAAGTAATTCAGAAATATTTAGAAGTTTAAACCAACAACAGCCTGAAAAAGTTGTAGATTTTTTATTAGGTTCGAGCACGTCAGGCAGTAACGTTAATACTCGAGTTGGTCAATTAATGAAAGTTTTACGTGAAGAAGGTTCTGATGAAGTATTAGATATACAAAAAGGTATCGCTACCTATGTTCAACGTAATATTTTAGACCAAGCAGATAAAACACCTTTACAAATTACTAAAGATTATCGTGAATTTATGAAATTACATAAAGGCACGTTAAAAGAAATATTTGGTGATAATTATAAAATGTTCGACTTTAGTCCTAAACAGTTCGAGAAAAACGTTATTCAACAATTACAAAAGAATGAAGATACGATTCAGTTTTTACGTGCAAGGTTTGGTAGTGCGAACAACCCTAACCCCAGTGCCGCAAACGTTGTGGAGTTGTTATTAGAAACAGGTAAAACACAAAAACTTTCAGGACAAGTATTAGAAGATCAAAAATATTTGATGAATTTAATAAAAAATAATCCTGAACTAAAAGAACAAGTTGCGGCAGTTACGAAACGTTATATAAATCAATCAATATTAAAACCTAAACAAGGTGTTGCGGGTGGAGTAGAAGTTGATCCTGTTGCTTTAAATAGATTAATTACAGAAGGGTTTGGACCACAAGATGTTACTGGACCTGTATTAACGTTTGATAATTTTATTACACCGTTATTAGGTAAAGAAGGTAAAGAATATATCAAATTATTTAAAACTTTTAATAATTTAGTACAACGAGAAATAGGACCTGCTACTTCATCAGCAGCAGAACAATCTATATTACGAGAAGCTCCTGCTACTAAAATTGAATATATTAAGAAATTTATTATCCCACCACTTACACAGTTTGGTAGACGAGTTAACGCGGCAGAAAAACGAACTAATGAAGCTAGTCGAAGGTTTATTGGCGAAATGTTATTAGATCCTTCATTATTTAGAATGACTATGAATTACGCAGAAGGTCGAGTAAGAGCACAAAACTTTATAAGATTTTTAACTTCATACGGAACAGTCGCTACACAAGATTTAGCTAATGATTTAGAAGATTATGATACAGAAACAAAAACACAACCGTCCCGTAGGGCAACAACACAAACTGTAGATGATGTTGTAGATAGAGCAGTAGGAGCATTTCAATAATGGCAATACAAAAATTCAATAACAATATGTTCCAATTCGAAGATTTCGATATGACAGGAATAATGAATCCTGAACTTGTTGATATTATGGAAATGCGTAAAGAAGCGAACCTTGCTAGAGGTAACGCAACAGATCAATATGAAGCAGACGTTGCTGATTTTAAAAATATACAAGCAACTGAAGCAGAACAGGGGATAGCATCGTTACCTAATGCACCACAGATGCCAGAATCATTAAAAGACAGGATAGTGGATGCTGACTTTTTTCCATCTTTACAAGACTTACCAACAGTACCTAATATCGATTATACAAATTTTAATCCTACTTTATTTGGACAACCTTTTATTACTCCTGATATTACTTTTGAAGATATAGATTATACAAATATTCCAGAAGTACCTGTAATACCCAATATACCAACATTCGTTGATAATCCATATACAGAAGTATTTGATACGCCTACACCTGAACCAGACCCTTTTGCAAACCTTCCAGATTTAGGTGTTGTTGATTTTCCTGATTTTAATTTTGATATTCCTGAATTAGGTATTGTTAATGTAGATGATACTATTTCTACTATGCCTGTTACTGATGATATCATCGATGTCAATATTCCTGTATCAGATACTCCTGTATCAGATAAACCCTTACCTGATTATCCTTTTGTTGATCCTGAAACGGGCGGAGATTATGTTTTTATAGTAGGAGATCCTATTAATCCTGGACCAGGAGTCGTAGTTAGAAATCCTGAAACAGGTGAATTACCTCCAGGAGTTACAAGCGGGGGAGTCTTTGGACCTGCAGGAACAATACCACCAACAGAAGTTTATATGCCTAGACCACCTACACCCCCAGCACGTATAGATAATGTTATGGCGGGATATACAAGACCAATGGATCCAAGTGTTTTTGGTAGTACTCCAGGATTCGAAGATAGTCCGCTTAGACCTAAACCAACAGGAATGAAAGGCGGAGGTCGAGTACCTATGGGGAATAATAATATGTTAAATACTGGGCTATCAAGGTTGCCCTTAAATCAACAAAACGATACACTTACTCAAGTGTTCCAATCAGGTTTTAGACCACGGAGATAAAATGGCAAACGGAATAGAAGACTTAATGAATATACGAACAACAGGTGGTACACAAAACGTTCCTCCTAGACCTCCTATGCAAGGTGGGTTAGCTTCTATGAGAGCAGGACAACCAACAATGCCTCCTGTGGTAGAAGACCAAACAGCTATGCCTCCGATGGGCGGACAAGAAATGCCTTCTGAACGACCACAAGAACCTGTATCTACAGAACAAGACGGAGCAGCATTAGCTCAAGCGGTTGTTGGTAGAGCACAAGGAGATATTGGTGCGGCAGTCGCTATTTTAGATACAGCTAAAGCCATGTTGATGGAAAGTGGTCAAGAAGAACCTATGATGATGGCAGGTGGTGGTGCATTAAAACCAGTTCCTGAAGGTAATAAAGGTTTAGGTAAACTTCCTGAAGATGTTCGAAACAAAATGGGCTATATGAATATGGGTGGACCGTTGTATGCTCAAGATGGTATGCCTTTAACAGATGCTGAAACTATGAAACAAATGATAATGAATAGTTTGAGAGAAAATCCTGTACTAAATAGTGAAGGAGCTTATAATGTTACAAGTCCTATGGGAACAAATGTAAGAACAGCTGTATCTCAGTTAAGTAATGATGTTTTAGGTAGGGATGTTTCTGATAACCGTACTCAAGAAGCTGCAAATGCTGCTATTGCGTATCAGATGTCTTTACGTTAATCAATCCAGTCTTTCCACTTTTCATCACCTAGTACTTCTTGTGCTAGGTCGAGTTTGTTTCTAAGAGCTTTTACGATCTTTTCATCAACCGTACCTTTAGCAACTAAATCGATATAAGTAACTTTATTTGTTTGACCTATACGATGAGCCCTATCTTCTGATTGTAAACGTTTTTCTAAATCGTAATTATTAGAATAATAAATCACGGTACTTGCTTCGGTCAGCGTAATACCATAACCACCTGTTTGTACATTACTAATTAAATAAGTAAGTGGTGAGTCAGGATCTTGAAATGATTTAATTATTTGTTGTCTATCTTCATCTAACGTTTCACCGTAGTAAGTTGCTACTGCTTCTGTACCCACGGTATCTTGTAATGTTTTTAAGATACGTTTGATATCGTATTGATAATTAGCCCATATAATAACTTTACCTTGAGTTTCTGCTAATACATCTAATAAACTATCTAAACGATTGCTTTTAATCTCTACTTCATCACCTTGATCGTGTTTAACAAAACCACAAACAACTTGGTGTAGCCTAAGAATCTGTGTTAGAACAGAAGTAACACTTACTAATTCACTAGATTCTAATTGTGCGATAGCATAGTCTTTTAATTGTTTATAAACTTTCTTTTGTTCAGGCGTTAGTTCAACTTCTCTGCGTTGATATACTTTATCAGGTAAGTCTAAACATTCTTTCTTTAGCACTCTGTAAGAAAACTCATTTACATTTTCTGTAAGTTCTTCTAAGTTTTGATAACCGACCACCTGTCTAAAAGTTCGTTGTCCCATACTTCTATTAATAACTTTTGCATATCTGTTTTGAAATGAATAAAACGATGAGTAACCTAATAACTGTGTAGATAAAAATGCACTTTGGCTATATAAATCTAACGGTGATTGCGTTACGGGAAAGCCTGTAAGGATTCTACGATACTTTGTATTAAGAGCTAATTTTAATAAGTTCTTAGTTCGTTGTGCTTTAGGATTCTTAATAGTCGTAGATTCATCGACCGCGATCAGTGCGTTGTGAGCTAGTATAAACTTCTCAACAAAAGCTACGCCTTTTTTCGTACTAAAAGCTTCTACATTAATAATTAATATTTTAAGTTCAGGTGAAACTTCGAACAACTTCATTAGTTCGGCTTTTTGTTTTACCGTAGGTGCGGGATTCCATACACCAACTTCTCGTTCTACGTGGTCAGGCATATGAGCAGGTATTTCTTTTCCAGACCAGTTACGATAGACCCCTTTGGGTGCTACGATGATAGCCGCGTTTATCCCACCTTTATCATATAGAAGTGCGATATTATCTATAAGTACTTTAGACTTACCTGTACCCATTTCCATAAAATAAGCATATTCACGCTTATTCCATGATCTTTTTAATGCCTCAAGCTGGTGCTCATAAGGCTTGGTTTTAAACTTATACTGCATATTCTTTCTAATTTCTAGTTCCCATTATATATTACAATTTACTTATAAAAAGCCCCAAACTAAATACTTTTCTCATGCCCTCTAATAGAATTAGTAGTTTCTAATAGATTGAATCGTACAATCTAATAGACTGTAACACTCTTAAACATTGGCTTTGTTAGAAAATCTATTAGATTATTACCGATATTAGTAGTTTTCGAAAAGTTTTTCCTATAAACTTTTTTATTCTTAAAACTACTATATAACTAATAGCTTTACTTTGTCGGTATTGCTAGATATTATTTAAGTTCTAGAAATAAGAAAGGAGAAAAAAGTGACAGTATATGTCGTACAGGAGATTCCAGGACGTAACATTGCCTCGGCTAGAAGCTATGGTGATTTTCAAGTTCTGTTACCTTCTAATACACAAATTATGTTAAGTGCTGCTCCCTCTGTTCGTAGGATGAAAAAACTCTTACAGGACTTCAAAGAAGGAGATTACTTATTATTAATAGGCGATCCTGCCGCCATTGGCGTAGCGTGTTCTATCGCTGCATTTTATAACCGAGGTAGATATAGTATATTAAAGTGGGATCGACAGGAAAGTTTATATTATCCTGTTGATATCGATCTACACCAGAAAGGAGAAATAGATGAATAAACCAACTTTTGAGGACTTAGTCGGTACGGAATCCGTTGAAGAATGGACGAATGACGTATCTGATGGAGAACTTAATATTGTTTCTAACTTAGCCAAGAAACAACTTCAACTAGCTAGGCAAGTAGCCACGTTAGAAGAAGATCTCAAAGCTAAGAAAGAAGAACTTCGTTTAACTTCGGAGCAAGAACTACCTGACGCGATGCAAGCAGCAGGTCTTAATCAAATAGTACTTAGTACTGGAGAAAAAATCTCTATAGGCGAGTTCTATAACGCTCACATATCGAAGGCAAACCAAGAAGTAGCATATCAGTGGTTAGTAGAAAACGGTCACGAAGGACTTATAAAGAACGAGGTTCTTTTAAAGTTCGGACGTGAGGAAAGCACAGTCGTAGACGAAACTGTTTCGGCTCTGCAATCTAGAGGTCTATCACCAGAAGTGCGACAGAGTGTTCATCCGAGTACATTGAAAGCTTTTGTAAAAGAGCAGTTTACTTCGGGTAACGATATACCAACCGAACCATTTGGTATCTATATAGGTACTAAAGCAACCATTAAAAAGGATTAATTATGACAGATAAAAAAGATATAGCTGAAACATCTAATACCGCTATCAGCACTTTTGACGATACTTTATTGTCAGGCGGTACAGGACTAGAAGAAACAACTACAGAGGATTTTGCAATCCCCTTTATAAGAGTTCTTCAACCCATGTCACCACAACTACAAAAACAACACGGTAGTTATGTACAAGGTGCGAGTGCAGGTGATCTGTACAACACCGTTACAGGTGAAGCCCACGACGGAGAAAAAGGAATATTGATTGTTCCGTGTGCTTATAATAAAAAGTACATCGAATGGATTCCTAGAGAGAAAGGTGGTGGTTTAGTAAACGCTAACCACGACATTTCTATCTTATCTAAATGTACTAAAGATCCTGAAACTAGACGGTCATACACACCAGACGGTAACGAGATTGTAGAAACTGCACAGTTTTTCGTTTTAGTATTAGAAGGTGGCTCTCCACAACAAGCGGTAGTAACGTTTACTTCAACACAATTAGGTGTAGCTAGAAAATGGTTAACCATGTTAAGAATGGCTAGAGTAGAAAACAGTAAAGGTGAGTCTGTAGAAGCACCTATGTTTGCTTATACTTATAGACTTACCACAACTACACAGTCTAACGATAAAGGTAGTTGGAACGGATATTCTGTTAACCAAGAAGGTGCTACAGAGATGCCTATTGCAATGATGGCTAAAGACTTTATGTCTGCGGCAAGAGCAGGAGACGTTCAAGTTAAAGAGGAACATCAAAGAGATGACGTAAAAGATACTACGTTTGACGACGCAATCTAACAAGGAGGGGTTTTATGTCGTTAGCAGAGAAATTTGCTACACGCTATGCTGGATTGCGGAAAGCTTACGGTACGTTTACCGCAAGTGATGAAACTCGAGAGGATGGCAAGGCAAGTGGTAAAAACATCACCATATCTAAGGAGTTATCTGATAAAGATCTTCTGAAGCTGTGGGATGACCACTTGTCAGGTCGTCAAAGCGTAGGGATTGTAGCGATAGATGAAAACAATAGCTGTGTATGGGGAGCGATCGATGTTGATGAGTATCAACTAGATTTAAAAGACCTCTCTAAGAAACTAGCTAAACAAGAATTACCTCTAATACTTTGTCGAAGTAAAAGCGGAGGAGCACATATTTATATCTTCCTACAAGAACCTGTTGCGGCTTCGATGCTACAACGAAAGCTTAGACAATTAGCCGCGGCAATCGGCTACGGTCAAGCAGAGATATTTCCTAAACAAACACAACTGTTATTAGAACGTGGTGATAGAGGTAGCACGTTAAATATGCCTTACTTCGGAGGAGAGAACTCAACACGTTATGCTTACGGTAGAGACGGTGGAGCGTTAACTCCAGAAGAGTTCCTTAACTTCGCATCTGAATTATCCTTAACTGCAAACCAGTTAGAAAAATTAGAAGCTAGTCCATTAAACGAAGCTATTGATTGGTTAGATCAATCACCCCCGTGTATACAACATTTAATCGTACAGGGGTTTCCTAAAGGTACACGTAATTCAGGATTGTTTAACGTAGGAGTATTCCTTAGAAAGAAATTTCCTGACGATTGGGAAAAACGATTAGAGGATGTAAATATAAAATATATGCAACCACCGTTAGGAGCACAAGAAGTGTTGACCGTGGGTAAGCAGGTACAACGTAAAGATTACTTTTATAAATGTAACGATCAACCAATAGCTAGTCATTGTAATAGTCCTCTATGTCGAACACGTAAATATGGGATTGGTGCTAATGGCGGTACACCGTTATTTAGTAATTTAACTAAACAAGATAGTGAACCACCGATTTGGTTCCTGGATGTAGAAGGCGGCAGGTTAGAATTAGAGACAGATGACTTACTAAATCAAAACAGATTTCAAAGAAAGTGTATGGATGCTCTAAATAAGATACCTCAGAAGGTTAAGGAAAACGTCTGGAGACAGATCATCCAGCAGCTCCTAGATGCTTTAACCGTGGTCGAAGTTCCTAAAGAAAGTTCCACAGAAGGGCACTTTTTAGAACTATTAGAGAATTTTTGTACAGAACGACCTGCGAGAGAACGTGATGAGCTTTTATTACATAAACCATGGACAGATAATGGTAAAACCTATTTCCGACTTGGTGATTTAATGGAATATTTACATCGACATAACTTTAAAGACTATCAAAGAAACAATTTAACATCTAAACTAAAACAACTACATGGAGAACCACACTTCTTTAATATAAAAGGACGAGGAGTAAACGTTTGGTATATAGAAGAATTTAAAGCTCAAGACGAACCACATGATTTACCAGAATTTAACGATAACTTATTATGATTAAACACATCAAACATATATTTGCAGAGTTTGAGCACGGGATAGATAAGTGGGACGATCCTCGTGAACGTATGTTCGAAGGTACGATGGTCAAAGGTCGACCGACTCGTGGGTTTGGTGATTCAACTTTTAATTACGCAGGTAAAGTATATGAACCTGAACCATGGTCGCATGAAATAAAATTAATAAAAATTGCGGCAGAAAAAACAGCAAGTAAAGAATTTAAACAAGATATTGAATTTACTTTTTGTTTATGCGGTTATTATTCAGATCAAGGAGAAGGTATACCACACCATAGCGACACAGTTCCTACATTAGATGACGTAGTATTCTCTATTAGTTTTGGTGCACCTAGAGTATTTGAATGGACGACATACGCACATCACATAAAACAAGATACAAATACAAGTGATACTGATTTACACATCTCTCCAAGAAGTAATTCACCTATGGGGACAAGTTGGTATTTATTAGAACATGGCGATGCGATTATGTTTAATGGTAGTAGTCAGATGACTTCTACCCATGCGATTCCTGAGTTATTAGGTGCAGGAGAAAGAATTAATTTAACGTTTAGAAGTGGGTTATGAATTGTTGGCATTGTAAAACACCTTTAATATGGGGTGGTGATCATGATCTAGAGGATGAAGATGATTACGATATAGTAACTAACCTCAGTTGTCCTAATTGTAATACACATATAGATGTTTACCACAGCTTTGAAAATTTAAAAGATGACCTTACCTAGCCATACGCAAGTGATCCTTGGACCTCCAGGAACAGGAAAAACTAGCACACTCCTTGGCTTAATCGAAGACGAACTAGAAAACGGTACTGAACCTGAACGTATTGGGTTCTTCACGTTTACTAAAAAAGCAGTAAACGAAGGTAAAGAAAGAGCTATGCATCGTTTTAGTATTACTAATAAACAACTACCATTTTTCCGTACTCTACATTCATTAGCTTTTAGACAACTAGGACTGACTAGAGAAAGCGTAGTAAGTAATTCAGATATATATGATTTAAATGAGAAACTTAATTTAAAACTTACAGGTAGGACAACTTCCGATGACGGTCATTTATTTGGTATGACCCATGATGATCGCCTAGCGTTTATAGAAAACCTAGCTAGGATGAGAGACATACCTTTAAAAGAACAATGGCACGAGGTTGAAGATGCGGTCGGTTGGTTCGAGCTAGAACGTTTTGCTCGAGGATTGAAGTTATTTAAAGAAGATCGATTGCTTGTTGATTATACAGATATGTTACAAAACTTTTTAGTTGACGGTGATATACCTGTATTAGATGTTATGTTCGTAGACGAAGCACAAGACCTTTCTCCTTTGCAGTGGGCGGTGGTGCGTAAGTTAGCAGAAAAAGCCAAAAAGATTTATGTAGCGGGTGATGATGACCAAGCGATCTATCGTTGGGCGGGAGCAGATGTTGAATATTTGATAAAAAATTCTACAGACGCTATGGTACTAAAACAATCGTATCGAGTACCTTCTTCTGTACATAAAGTTGCTAGTCGCTGTATAGGTCAAGTAGGTTCGCGTATATATAAAGAATGGAAGCCTCGAACAGATGAAGGTTTAGTTCGTTGGGAAGCTACGATAGAACAAGTAAATATGGATCAAGGTGAGTGGTTAGTGTTAGCTAGAACAAATTATTTATTAGAAGGAGTTGATGAGTACTGTAGAAACGAAGGCTGGTTTTTCGAGGTTAAAGGTCGACCATCTATTTCAGAAGCAAAGGTTAGAGCAGTTATTTATTGGGAACGGTTACGTAAAGGTCAAACAGTAACCTTGGCTGAATGTGCAAACATTCTAAAATATATCAAAGTTAAAACACCTAAGAAACTTGATTTATTAGATACTGACTTAGTTTTACAGTACGAAGATCTTAAAAGTCATCTTCCAGACTTGCCTGATGGTCATTGGTACGATGTCTTTACACTGTTAAGTCCTAAAGATATTAGTTACATACGAGCAATGTTACGTAGAGGAGAAAAGATTACTAAACAACCACGTATTAGATTATCTACGATTCATGCGGCTAAGGGTGGAGAAGCCACTAACGTTGTGTTACTTACTGATATAACGACAAGAGTTTATAAAAACTATCAACAAAATCCTGATGAAGAAAATAGAGTATTCTATGTAGGTATTACAAGAACAAAAGAAAACTTGTATTTAATAGAGCCTAAAACAACAAAATGCTATCAAATGTAAAAGTGCTTTACTTTGCATATAAAAGTAAAGTATAAAGGTACTTAGATTTATGTTTAAAGAAAGGAGAAAATTATGAACATATTTTATTTTAACAAAGATCCTGTGATTGCGGCTAAGTCGCAACCAGATAAAATGCTAGTGAAAATGCCATTAGAAACCGCACAGATGCTCTGTACAGCTCACCGTTTATTAGACGGAGACGAATACGCAGATAGCGTAGGTTTATATAAGAAAGCTTATATGAACCACCCCTGTACGATTTGGGCTAGAGAATGCAGTGGTAACTATTATTGGCTTTATAAACATTTTATAGCGTTAGGTAATGAATATACATATCGTTACCAACGGACTCATGCAAGTCTTGCTAAATTGTCAGACGCCTTATATGTAATGCCTAAAAACATTACTCGAGGTCTTATGACACCAGTTGCTCAAGCTATGCCTGACGAATATAAAAACGAGGACTCTGTTCTAGCTTATCGTAATTACGTTATTAACGAGAAACATTACGCTAAGTGGGAAAAGGGTAGAATTAAACCCAGTTGGTGGAGGTAAATTAAATGTCATCAATAAGAAAGAAACTTACTGTTAATGAAAACGACAGTAAAAATACTAGAATGGATCTTGCTTCGGCAGGAGTGTTAGGAAACTGGAGACCTGATGAACTTGCTCACATGAGTCGGTTCGATAAAATCTCCTCTATGTGTATCGCTGAAGCTAAACGATTAGGTCGACCACTTGATACGTTTGAAGTAGGTTGTGGTGAGTGTTGGGCTTTACGTAATTTATACAAAGCTTATGTTGTAAAGAAATCAGATATTATCAGCTCTTATTATGGTTACGATATCGATCCTGCTTGTGAATTAGAAAATCCTTTTTGGTCTAACGCAGGTGGTGAGTTATCTAAGTCTACGTGGTTTCAAAACTTTAACGGTGAAATACGCATACAAGATTTAACTGTTGACCCTGTTTTTAAACTAGAAGACGAAAGTATCGATTTTTTCTGGACGACCGAAGTTATTGAACATATGGGTAGAGAGTTTATTAGTGCATGGTTAGATGATGCCGCTAGAGCTATAAGACCGAATGGTTTAGCTTTTGTATCTACCCCTAACCACGATGGTTCTAACGACAAACTTCCTGAAGATCATGTATACGAGTGGGGGTTTCAAGAACTAAAAGAAGAATTAGAAAGAAACTTCGAGATAGTAGACGTTACAGGAACGTTTATACAATTACCTAATTTAAAGAAAGCGATGAAAGAAGATTCTGAAACAGGATGGACTCCTGAACAGTTTAAAAAACTACAAAACAGATACGGTAGACAGTTTTTACGAGTTGTTGCCGCTACGTTTTATCCTGAAGTCGCTAATAACTGTTCTTGGGTGTTACGTAAAAAGTAATGACCGAGTTTATTCCCGCAGAGTTGGATCGTTATTGCTATTGGCAAACTGAACGTGAGTCGATACGCATTAAAAAAGAATCTGCAGTTCTTTCCCCTCCCTGGACTGACGATCCAATTTTGCAGGAGTTTAAGTTCTGCCAAGTGTTTAGAGAAGATGATCGTACAACACGTTGGTTTAGAACACATATAAGAGAACCTATGCGGAACGAAGAAGACGTTCTTATGGCTACGATTATATTCCGTTGGTTTAATTTAATAGAAACAGGTAGAACACTAGTTGAGAATAATTTGTTAAGTAAATGGAGAAAAGCTAACGCAATACGAGAAATAACTAAACAACCTAAATGGATAACAGGTTCATACATTATTAAAACACCTGATGGTATGGATAAAGTAACAGGTGTTGCTGAGTGTATAGATACTATGTGGAAAGATAAAGAAAATATCCTTTCGCAATTACATAAAGATTTAGCAAAAGGTAAGTCTTCGTTAGAAACAACATGGAAAGTATTAAGGAAATATCCTTATATGGGTCCATTTATGGCTTATGAAGTTGTTACTGATTTAAGACATACTTATTTATTAGAAAATGCTAACGATATTATGACTTGGGCTAATGCAGGTCCAGGAGCTATGCGAGGACTTAATCGTCTTACAGGTAGACCTCTAGATTATAGTCGTAAAAGTCATCCATGGTGTGAAGAAATGCGAGACTTGTTTGAACAAGTAAAGAAAATATTAGCTCCTTCGATTATTTTTAGAAACGGTGCTAATTATGAACTTAGAGAGATCGAAGGCGGTCTGTGTGAGTTTGATAAATACTCTAGAATCTATAAAAACGAGGGGAGAACACGATCAGTGTATAAACATAATAATCTTCCGATGGTGGAAGACTTAATAGAAGGAGAAAGTAAGTATGGGTAGAATGAGTGATAGAGCAATAGAGCTGTTAGAAGAATATGGTGATGTGATTGATATACATTACACACAGTTTTTAGAGGTAGCCTTCTTTCTAAAAGTAGCCGCAGATGAGCGACTTGCAATAGCTTTTATAAAAAGAAAAGTACCAATGTTAAACGATGAAGAAATACGTTTCGTGATACACGAAATAGTCGGAGGCTATCAAGACGGGCTATGAAAGTAATTAATGCAAGAAACGTAAATGACGCGTTAGAAAAAGGTATTGATTTATTTCAAGACCCTACCGAATACAGAGTACAGGAAAGTCGTAATGGTTTAACGTATGAAGCCAATACACCTGTAGTTACAGTTTATAAAAAACCTTGGGAAAGAGTTTGTTTAATAAAACAAAGAGACGCTAATCCATTTTTTCATTTTATAGAAGGGTTATGGATGCTTGATGGTCGTAACGACTTAGAACCACTAACTTACTTTGTTAAATCGATGTTTGATTTTTCAGACGACGGTGAAACTTTATGGGGAGCTTACGGTTGGCGATGGAGAAGCTATTGGAACAAAGACCAAATAGACGCAATCATTGGACTGTTAAAAGATAATCCTAACGAAAGACGAGCAGTTTTACAAATGTGGGACACTCATGAAGATTTAGCGAGAGCTTGTAATAAGAAAAAAGAACGTAAAGATGTTCCTTGTAATACGAATATTTATTTTAAGGTACGTGATGGTAAGTTATGTATGACTGTTTGTAATCGTTCTAACGATATGCTTTGGGGAGCTTATGGTGCTAACGCAGTTCATATGTCTATGCTGCAAGAGTTCGTAGCTCTTAATCTAAATTTACCGATGGGAGACTATATTCAAATTAGTGATAGTTTTCACATTTATCCAAGCACTTCTGTATGGGAAAAAGTTAAAGATATTGAATTAGATGTATATACTTATAAACATCTAAAAAATCATTATGACCTTATCGATGATTATGAACCTGTACCTATTGTTAATGACCTTATTTCTTTTAATAGAGAAGTACGATTCTTTTTCGATTATTTTGAAACTTTTAGATATAGTCCAAAAGAAATGTTAAAAAGAACAGATGATATCGAATGGGATAATAAGATTTTCCCAGACGTAGCAGTGCCGATGTTAAAAGCATTTCATTACCATAAACAAAGAGATTATTTGAATTCGTATCGAGAAGTACAGTCTATTAAGGCTCTCGATTGGATGGAGGCATGTTTCGAGTGGATCCGCAAAAGAGACACTGCCTATACTTTAAACAATGCGGAAAAAGGAGAAAGCAAATGAGCAAATGGGAAAATATGAAAGAAGTTGCCCAAAACGATCTTGAAGCTCTTAAACGAGCAGAGACTTCGTACGGTGATTCTTGGAGACGTCGTGGAGGTGTAGGTGCTTTTATGATGTTAGCACGTAAGTTCGATCGTATAGAACACCAGTCTGAAAAGCATGGGTGGGATATCTTCGAAGCAGGTGAAGTCTACAAAGGCGAAGCAGGTTTACTCGATGATATTCGAGACTTACGTAGATATTTATTATTAGTTGAAGAATACATTTTAGCTAATACTGATGAAGTTAGCGTTGAAGCTGACGATGTTAATTATGCCGCAGAAGATGGCAAGGAGGATTACTAATGAGTAATACAGATAGTTGGTGGAAAAAGTTTGTTAAATTTTTTACACCATTACCAAAAGAAGAACTACAACCTAAGAAAGTTGTAAAGGAAGAAGTTCTTGAAAAAGCGATCAAGGATGCCGAAGTTGTTTTAAAGAAATTCGATGACGAACTTAAAGCAGGGAAGATCTATGAAGTAGTGAAAAACGATCCTAAACGAGCTAGAACGAAAAAGGGAACATATAAAGCAGACGATAAGTCTACTCCTGATGTTAACGAAGCTTGGGAAGGTGGTAAATCTCCTACAAAAAAGCCAAAAGCTAAGAAAACTAAAGTCACGAGGATCAAAAAGAAGAAGTGATTTTACAAACCCCTATGTTCGCTCCAACAAGTGACTGGTCTATTCCAGAAGTTTTTCCTCAGTTTTCTGAGACAGAAACAATAGCAGTAGATTTAGAAACTTACGATCCACACCTCATGACTTGTGGTCCAGGATGGGCTACAGGTCGTGGGCATATCGTGGGTGTTGGTATTGCGACAGAGGGTTGGAAGGGTTACTTCCCGATCCGTCATCAAGGCGGAGGTAATCTTGACGAAGATATTGTATTACGTTGGTTACGCAACACTCTAGCATCAGAAAAGCGAGACGTTATATTTCATAACGCCTTATACGACGTAGGGTGGCTCCGTAGAGAAGGCGTACACGTAGGCGGTAAAATATTAGATACGATCGTAGCGGCTCCCTTAGTAAACGAGAATAGGTATTCTTATTCTTTAGATAACCTCGGTGAGTTTTACTGTAACGAAAAGAAAGATGAATCGTTATTACAAAATGCTGCTTTATCGTTTGGGGTAAATCCTAAATCAGAAATGTATAAATTACCGTCTAAGTTCGTTGGACCTTATGGTGAGCAAGATGCAGCACTAACTCTAAAACTTTGGCAAAAATTAAAGATCGAAGTTCAAGAGCAAGGGCTAGAAAAGATACTCGACCTGGAATGCCGACTTATTCCTCTACTGTTAGAAATGCGATGGCGAGGGGTTAGAATCGATGAACAAAAAGCTGACGATGTTAGTAAAAAGTTATCGATTGAAGAACAAAAGCTACAGGTTGAGATTAAACGTAAATATGGTGCAGAAGTTAATTTATGGGCTAATGCATCGTTAGAAGCTATCTTCGAACAAAACAAGATATGGTTTCCGAGAACAGCAAAAGGTATGGCTAGTTTTCAAAAAGACTGGTTAGAAGGACACGAACATGAGTTACCACAACTTATTGTTCGAGCAAGGAAACTTAATAAAGCTAGAACTACTTTCATCGATAAGATGATTAAAGATCACTGCTTCGATGGTCGTATACACGCAGAAGCTCATGCTATGCGTAACGATCGTGGCGGTACTGTTAGTGGTAGATTTAGCTATAGTAATCCTAATTTACAACAAGTTCCTGCAAGAGATCCAGAGATCGGTAATTTAATACGATCTTTGTTTATTCCAGAGGACGGTTGTCAGTGGGGTGTATTCGATTATTCACAACAAGAGCCAAGGCTTACCGTTCATTACGCTGATCGAATGAACTTAGCAGGGGCAAAAGATGCGGTAGTTGAGTATACAGAAAAGAACGCGGATTTCCACCAGATCGTTGCAGATATGGCTAATATACCGCGTAAACAGGCTAAGACGATTAATTTAGGACTTAGCTACGGGATGGGTAAAGAAAAGCTTATTAAGGAGCTAGGGATAGATGATACGGAAGCTGAGGGGTTATTTCAGCAGTATCATAATAAAGTTCCCTTTATACGAGGGTTACAAGATCAGTGTGCAAGGGTAGCCATGGAACGTGGCTATATACGAACGTTTGCAGGTAGACGTTGTAGGTTTAATTTATGGGAAGATAGATATGAACGCACTCTACCATTACCGTACGAAGAAGCACAGGAAAAATACGGTGATAATTTAAAAAGATCATATACATATAAGGCTCTGAATCGGTTGATTCAAGGATCGGCTGCTGACATGACGAAGTTAGCAATGCTCGGTCTGTGGGAGGAAGGAATTGTTCCTCACCTACAAGTCCACGATGAGGTTGATATCTCAGTAGAGAACACTGAACAAGCTGACAAGATTGCAGAAATAATGGAAACTTGTGTAGAACTTGCAGTACCCCTACTAGTGGATAAGGAACTCGGAAGTTCATGGGGCGAAACAAAGGAAATAAAATGAAAGGTATCTCACAAGAAAAAGCTAAAGAATATTCTATTAAGTACAGACAAATGTACGAACAATGGGTAGACAGCTCTACAACTCTAGAACAAATGGGTAAAGAGCATAATTTAACCAAACAACGTATGTGGCAGATTATTACACGTTGTAAACTCGGGGACGGTGATTACTATTATGGTACACAGATTGCTCGGAACAAATGGTCTGAGTTTAAAACGATGTACGATGACCTCGATCAGACTAAACGTGCTTTCGATGACTGGTTAAAAGAACGAGATATCAAACTTATTGCTAATAACCAAAAAGCCGCTCCACATACTGGTTGGGACTGGTCAGGCTAGGACAGTGCTTTACTTTCTAAACTTTGCCTTTTATATTTAAGGTATATGTTTTTAGCAAGTAACACACAAATAGAAATACCGAGCAACGGAGAGTGCAAGGTATGTTCTAAACCACTATATGGACAAAGAAGAAAGTTTTGTAGTGTGGACTGTGGTAATACGTTTCATAATACTGAAAACAAAAAACCAGTTGTAGACATTCCTCGATCGTGTGTGTATTGTTCTGTAGAGTTTGATAAGAAAGAATCAGGTTTATTAAATTATTGTTCTAAACATTGTCAAAAACAACATCAGTATTCTAAAAATAAAGACCCTATGTCAACGTATGGCTCGGGTAAAAGAAAACAAGTTGTATCAAATAAATATCAAAATTGGTCTTGTTGTGCCTACGATGAAGCGGTTATAGATAACGATATTTTAGACCATATAGAATATCTATCGACCGATGAACCTTACGTACAAGAAGATATGGAGTGGCTTGAACGTGTATTACATGAAGAACATACAACACCTAGATACTCAGATGGCACTGTATACAAACCTGATCCTTTATCGTTTAAATTGAAAAAATGGAGAAATTATTGGTGGCGAGAACCTAATATATCTAAACATCGAAAACGAGCAAAATATTCAAACAGTCGTTCTTTTAATGAACGTTGGTCTATTTTAACAAAACGATCGATTATGAAACGTTACCGTAAAATGAAATATGGCGAAAGAAAAAAATTTATGGCTCTTGTTAAGATCAAATCTGCCTGAAATACATTTACAACGAATTGAAACAGGTATGACAGGAGCAGGTGTTCCTGACGTTAACGGTTGTGCCAAAGGGAAAGAGTTCTGGATCGAGCTCAAAGAAATACATTCAGGTAATGCTCTTACTCTACGACCTATGCAAATATCGTGGTTAGCGAAACGTGCATCGTTTGGTGGTCAGGTTTTCGTTATGGCTCGTAAAAACGATGAGATCAAGCTCTACCACATCGACAGTCTTACAGGTATTCAAGACCTTGTTAAGACTGGTTATAAATCAAAATCTCTTGTGACTCTTACGATTCCTTACGATTGGGATGCTCTTGTTACTGCTTTACTTTCCTAACTTTCGTACCTATAATGATAAAGGTAGCTAATAGGCTACGTGATTAACCAGTGCAGCCATGCACATTAGAAAGGAGAAAATTATGGCACACCAAGTAGAAACGATGGCTTGGACAGGAGAAGTACCTTGGCACGGATTAGGTGTCGAGGTTGATTCTAACCTTACCCCATCGGATATGCAAAAAGCGGCTCAGTTAGACTGGACAGTTAGCAAACGTCCTAGTTATACTATAGACGCACCAGAGTGGAGCGACGATGTTGGTCTTATCCAAGCGGAAAATACCTTCCACGTTGTTCGAGATAGCGATAACCGAATACTATCGCATTGTGGTAGAGACTATGTCCCTATACAGAATGAAGACGTATTTAAGTTCTTTAAACGCTTTACGGATGCTGGTCATATGACCATGGAAACCGCAGGTAGTTTAAAAGACGGTGGAGAAATTTGGGGTTTAGCTAAAATCTCAGAAGACTTCGAACTAGCGGGTGACGACCTTATTAAAGGTTATTTGCTTATCAACCAACCACATATCGTTGGTCGAGCAATGACTATTAAGTTGACACCTATTAGAGTTGTTTGCAACAACACTTTAACGATGGCTTTACAACACGGTGGCACAGCGTCCTTCCGTATGCCACATGTTAAAGCATTCGATGACGATGTTATACAGATCGCAGAAGAAGCTCTAGGGCTATCTGCTGAACGTATGACAGAGTTTAGAGAAGCCGCAAACTTACTCTCTAAGAAGAAAGCTAAGCATTCTCAGTTCCTTGAGTATGTAGGTGAGATTTATCAACCTGATATGATTGCTGCTTATAGACACGACCAACAGCTTAAAGCTGAAGGTAAGTTGATAGGTATGCAAGAACCGCTTGTTGAGAAATTTAACAAGTTTCCACTTCTTGCTGTCGATGCTCTAGAACAGTCTCCAGGTGCAAGTCTGAAGTCTGCTAAAGGTACGTGGTGGGGTGCACTAAATGCGATCACCTATGTTGAAGATCATTTACGCGAATCAGTAACCGAAGGCAATGCCTTGCATAGTTCATGGTTTGGTGCTGCGGCTAATCGTAAAGCCAAAGCTCTAGATTTAGCTGTGAAATTTGCAGAGGCTGCATAATGGCGAAAGACCCTAAATCATATTTAGTTGATGGTGAGGTTTTAGCTATGGTCTGGTCAGCCTTGTATGAGGGAGCTAACGATGAGTTAGCTTCCGTCATACGTGATACGATGATCGCTCAAGGCTGTCAAGAACTACACGGTATTACCGATGCATCCCTGATCTTAATGTTCTGGAAACAACATCTAGAAGATAATGATCTTGTTAAGTTTACGGATCCTGATGAACCGATCCATTAATCTACAAGTCTTGCCTCTGCGGTGGTCTTAGTACTGCTTTACTTTCTAAGTAATCATAGGCATACTTGTAATAGTTGTTCTAACGCAAGTTAGAATTTGTTAACCAAAGAAAGGAGAAAGATATGCAAACAGCAACATCTACACCAACCTCTGCAAAGAGAGTACCTGCGAAAGCAGTAACAAAACCTTTGAGCAAAGCTAAAGTAACAGCAGTTCCTAAGCCTAGTTCAACAGGCAAAGGAGCTTCTAGAACTTTATATAAGTTCATAGGCAAAGTTCCTGAGTCTAAAGGTTTTACTCCGCAGATGAGAGCCTTGATCTTGACCGTTAGTGAAGCTAAAAAGAGTGAATTAGACTCTGCTAGTTTTACAGCACAAGATCTAGTATCTCTTGCAGTAAAGCAAGGCAATCTGACTACAGGTCAAGACCCGCTTAGAATCTTCAGATTTTATGCGAAAAGACTTGTAGCGGAAGGCTACTTTGCAAAGGTATAATCTATTAAGTGCACAGCGGTGATCGTTGTGCACTTATTTTTTAGGGGAAAACGATGAATATAGAAATAACTAAACAAAGCGGATTGACATTTAAAACCAACGTAGCAGTTTTAGCACGACACGTTATACATGCAATGTTAAAAGATCCGTTTATCGAAATTAAAAACGAAGACGCTGAGCTTTTTGAAAAAGCAGTACATAACGTTATGTACGAAGCAATCGATAATCTTATAGAGGAAAAAGATGGCACAAGTTAAATACGCAACGGTTGAGATATTAGAAACTCTTACACAAAAAGCCGAAGACTCTGGCAAAAACAGATATCCTGACGTAGGGCTCGTTAACGGAGTTTTACTAGATTTAGGCTATGACTTAGAAGAAGTCAAACTTCCGATTACTTACACTTTAGATCATAACGATATAGAAGTTAGGGCGATGTTTGTAATCCCTGGACCAGATCCAGAAGATAACGAACGTTTCATGTTAGATATGGAATACGAAGATTATAACAATCTACCGCACGTAGATTTACCCGACAATATAATGTCAGACGAATTATGATTTATCGATTATTAACAGTATTTATAATTACAGGCTGTGCGTCACATGTTCCGCAAACTAAGGAGTGGAACGATCGATATGATCCTGCGGCTTGGCGTAAACAATTTGAAGAATGCAGAGATACGTTGTACACAGCTTATCCTGAAGAAGTGCAACGAGATGAATGGTCAAAATGTATGGAGCAAGATTATGAACTTAAAGAAAGCTAAATTATTACGTAAGGTGTTGGAAAGAGGCGATGTCGATTGGCAAGACGCTAAACACGTACAAAGGAAGGATAGACAGGGAAATTGGGAAACTACGATCTTTTTAGATCCAAAGTGCGGTCGTGCAATATACCGAAGAACAAAAGCAATGGCACGAATCAGAGATAATTAATACTGCTTTACTTTGCTAACTTTCGTGCCTTATAATATAAGTATGTTTACTAGAACAAGTTTGATAAGTCCAGAGAGAATTCATATGATAACTCCATTAAATAGTGATACTGAGCGGGGTTTTTTAGTTAGACCGCTCACCTCTCTGGCTCAAAACCGTGGTGATGTCCCGATCCTTGTAAAAGCCTGTACTTTCGAGTCGGTTAGGATGAACGGAGGTATATGCGGAAACCGAGTTCCTCTCATCACCACACTTTTACGACATGGGTTTTGATTGGTAGTATACGACAAGCAGTCACTGAGTAGCCAACTGCACAAAACCCACCTTAACAGTTTATTAATAAGAAAGGAGAAATAGATGGATAAAGAAATAATGCAAATGATCGATACGCTTACACGTACTCTCGATTTATTAGTTGATACGCAACGTAAAACACAGGAGTTTATGCAAGAACAGATCAATGTGAATAATATGTTGATACAACGTATTAAAAAACTCGAGGTCGAAGCTAACGTCATCAAAACAGAAGAACCTGTTGCGATCAACGATATCTTCGATACGATGATTAACCGTTTCAAAAAAGAAGGCGAGGATGCCAC